>TARA_R110000868_G_scaffold46376_10_pt1 | contig 15880 bp, 14 predicted proteins | sample TARA_R110000868 | Tara Oceans TARA_R110000868 (sample SAMEA4397489) | marine metagenome | biome: Polar Biome; feature: [SRF] surface water layer (ENVO:00010504); material: water (ENVO:00002006), including particulate matter (ENVO:01000060) such as... | depth 5 m | reverse complement strand
GTCGACCTGGGCCGCAACGCCCCGGCATTCGATCGCATGCCCCAGACCCTTGTGCTGGTGCAACGTTTCCCGGAATACATGCGCCGCATCGTCGAACGCCGAATCGGCGTCGCCATAGGCCAGGGTAAATCCCGCGACGACATTGTCGCCGAATGCCGAATGGGCGGTCGGCGAGCCGTCTTCGAGCGCGGCGAGGTAATCGGACGATACCGGCAAATCGCTGTAGTCGACGGAAACGAGCTGCGCTGCGTCCTCTGCGATATAGGGTGTGGTCGCGATAACGCAGGCAACGGGTTCGCCGACATAACGCACCTCGCCATCGGCGAGCGCCGACGGGCTTGCCGAAAGCTTCAGCGCGCCGGAAGGTTGTTCGACCGGCAAGACCGGGTCGGTCAGGTGCGGGCGCAGGTCGTCCAGCGTGTAGACCGCCACCACGCCGTCCAGCGCGCGGGCGGCGCTGCTGTCCGTTCCCGAAATCAGCGCATGCGCCACCGGGGCGCGGACAAAGGCCGCGTGAAGCATGCCGTCGAGATGGATATCGTCGATGTAGCGCGCTTTGCCGCGCAGCAAGGCCGGGTCTTCAACCCTGTTCACTTTTTGACCGAACACCGTCCGCAATCCCCTGTTTCGCAACAGGATACCGGTCCGGGAGGGGGCCGTCATCATGCGACCGGGGTCAAACGGCGAAAAACCCGGCCGCCGGCCGCGATTTCAGCGGTGGTTAACCGACCGCTTGCTGCTGCCCGGAGTTAACCTGCTTGAGCGCGAACAGGTAGTCGGGGTCGAGCCGCCAGTGTTCCACGACTTTCCTGGCGGTTTCGATCTTGATCCGGTCGTACAGGTCGAGCACCCGGGTCAGTTCCGACGGGTCGACGACCTTGTCGCCGGGCCGCGCGCTGCGGCTGAGCAGGAAAATCGACGCGAAATCGGGTTTCATGATTTCAAGGGAGCGGCACAGAATGGCCAGGGCCTCGCCGCCGGGTTCGAAGACGAACCGGCGCACAAGTTTGGCATTCAGGTTCGACAGGCCCGACAGCATTTCCTCGAACAGCGCGATTTCGCCCTGACGCAGGGTCTGGATCATCAAAGGCGGCGTAACCTTGCCGGCGCCGATGAGCGATTTGATCATGTGATCGATATTGTCGGCGTTCTCCGCCTTGGCGATGGGCTCGCCCATCAGGTCCTTGACGGCGCGTTCGATGGATTTGTCGAGTTCGACCGAATCGATGTCGAACCGGTCTACGATGCTTTTGCGCAGGGCGGCGGAGACCCACCAATACATCCGTTTCGCCAGGGTCGGCGACAGTTCGGTCCGGCGAAGCAACGGGTCCTGCAGGTCGGTCTGCGATTCCGAGCGGTCGACGATTTTTTCGAGCGTTTCGCCGGAAATATGCGCGCCGCGATTTTCGACCAGGGTCCGGATGACGTCGTTGTTGTCGGTGTCGACCAGGGCGTCCGACACGGTTTCGGATACCGACGCGCGCATGGCGATGGCCAGCTGGTGTTCGTGGGTACGGTGGCGGATGATTTCCACCAGTTCCATATCCTGAAGGACGGAGCTTTCGATCAGGATCGGGTACGCAATATCGAGCGAATCGTTCGCGAGCGCACTGATGATCTGGGGCGGGGCGTCCGGAATGCCGCTCAGCGTTTCCGCCAGCGCCTTTCGGACAACCGTTTCCACGTCGCCGATCAGGCGCTGCAGGATGTCGCCCATCAGGTTGCGTTCGTCTATCGAGAGTTCCGAATGGGAATCGTAAAACAGGTCGCCCAGCGCTTTGACGAGCGCGGTCCGGCCCTCTACGGATTTGTCCCGCGCGAGCGACAGAAGCGTATGGAGGTCTTCCGGATTGTCGATCGGGAGGCCGGCGAGCATAGGCGCTCCGGATGTCAGATTCGTTGCCATGTATAGAAATTTAGGCGAAGGCGTTTAATCATACGTTAATTGCCGCCGATATCTCCGAATTTCAGAGGGAATTTATTCTGAAATGCATAGCGGTCGACCGGAACGGGCGGGGCTATTCCGCCGCCCTTCGCTTGTCGTCGTTCACCTGTTTCAGCGCGAACAGGAAATTCGGATCGAGATGCCAGCGTTTCACCACTTTTTGCGCCGTTTCCACGGCGATGCGGTCGAAAAAGTTCATCACCCGGCTGACTTCGTTGGGGTCGACGACCTTGTCGCCGGGGCGGGCGCTGCGGCTGAGCAGGAAAATCGACGCGAAATCCGGCTTTTCGATTTTCGCCGACCGGCAGGCGATGGCCAGTCCTTCGCCACCCGGTTCAAAGACGAAACGCCGGATCAGGTTGGTGCGGAGACCGGTGATCTGCGACAACAGGTCTTCGAAAAGAACGACCTCGCCCTGACGCAGGGTCTGGATCAGAAGATGCGGCGTTATGGCCGACGCCTTCTGTAGTTTTTCCGCCAATTCCTGGGATTTTCGCGCCGGCGCCGTTTTGGGATCGCCGTCGCTGCCGAGAATAACGTGGATGGTATCCTGTATCTTGTCGTCCAGATCCGCTTCGTCGATACGAAAGTGTTCGACGATATGCTTGCGGAGCGCCGCGGAGACCCACCAGTACATCCGTTTCGCGAGATCGGGACCCAGATCGCCGCGATTGATCAGCGGTACCTGGATATCGTTGATTTTTTCCGACTGTTCGACGAGGTATTCCATCGCCTTGCCGGAGATATCGGCGTTGTCGTTTTCCAGCAATGTCTTGATGACATTTACGTTTCCCGTCTCGATCAGGGCGTCCGAAACCGTTTCCGAAACCGTTTCGCGCATCGCGATGGCGAGCTGATGACCGAGCGTCCTGTGCTCGACGATCTCAACGAGTTCGATATCCTGAAGCACCGTGCTCTGTGTCAGGATCGAATGGGCGACTTCGATCTGGTCGTTCGCGAGAACCGATACCAGGTCGCGCGGCGCGCCCGATTCGCCGGCCATGCGCGCCGACAGTTCCTGGCGCACGGTCATTTCCACGTCGTGGATCAACTGCCGCAGAATATCGGACATGATCGAACGTTCGGCGTCGCGCAGGACGGTATCGGTGTCGAAAAACAAATCGCCGACGATCTGGACCAGGCGCGTGCGACCGCTAACCGACTTGTCGCGGGCCAAACCAACCAGTTCGTTGTAATCGATCTGTTCAGGGTCAGTCATTCAGTCGGTATTCACTTTGTACATAGTGTCGAACCACCCCGTTCCGGATTTCGGACCGGGTATAGGATTCGCGCCAAGTATTTGAGATTGAACTTAAATTAGGGTTAACGGGCAGTGCACGCTACTGCTCTCCGGAACGTTGTAAAAGTATTAACCCTGTTTATACACCGGGTGTTAACCGAAGACCTCTAAAATCCCCGACAAATTCGGCATAAATACGAGCCTTGACGCCAATATGAATATTCCCGCATTTCAGGCCGCTGCACGGGCAGCGGGTAATAGCATTCCGGCAAATCCGCAGCCGGCGCAGCCGCGTCAGCAACCCGCGGCTCCGCCTTCGTCGGCGTCGCCTTCGTCTGCGCCGAACGTGCAGGGCGACCCGGCGCAGCGGGCGCCTGAAACGCGTCCCGTACTGGATCTGTCGGATACGGCACTCACCCGGCGCGACATTCCCCGCGGATCGGTGCTCGATATTATCGCCTGATCGCGTCGCAGTTCTCCGTTCCCGCTATTTATACAGCTCTATGCGGCCCTGATTTTTCTTGCCCGCAGATCGTCTGCATCACATGTTGACGGAATGTCAGAGAAAAATTCTCCCGGCGGGCCGACGGTCCGCCATATCCCCGAAGGGGACAACCGGGAACGCCTGGTGTGCCCCGATTGCGGTTTCATAAATTACGAAAACCCGAAAATCGTCGTCGGCGCCGTGTGCAGCTGGCAGGGCAGGGTGTTGCTGTGCCGGCGCGCGATACATCCGCAGCGCGGTCTGTGGACAATCCCGGCCGGTTTCATGGAACTCAACGAAACCGCCGAGGCCGGCGCCGCCCGCGAAGCGAAGGAAGAAGCCTGCGCGGATATCGTGATCGACGGCCTGATCGGGCTCTACACCATCCCGCGGATCAGTCAGGTCCAGTTGATTTACCGGGCGACCGTCCGCGACGGCGCGTTCGGCATCGGCGAGGAAACGCTGGAACTCGATCTGTTCGACTGGGACGATATTCCGTGGGGAGAGATTGCTTTTCCGTCGGTCAGGTGGGCGCTCGAACACTGGCGCGAACTGGGCGATGCCGCCGTGTGGCCGCCGTTCTCGAATCCGCCCGGCGAAGACGGCAATTATAGCGGCGCGATTTCCTGACCGCCGACTGACGGCCGGGACGGAAATCAGGCGCGCAGTTCCGGGGGCGGAAATACGCCGGCCTTGCCGATCATCGCCGGCACGGCATGGCCGAGCCGTTCGCCGATCCATTCGCCCGTGGCGATCAGCTTGTCGATATCGATGCCGGTTTCGATCCCCATCCGCTCCAGCATGTAGACCAGGTCCTCCGACGGCACATTGCCGGTGGCGCGCGGCGCAAACGGACAACCGCCGATCCCGCCCGCCGAGGCATCGATCGACTGGACCCCGGCCTCCACCGCCGCATAGCAATTCGCAAGGCCGGTATTGCGGGTGTTGTGAAAATGCGCCCGGAACCGTGCGGCGGGCGCCGTTTCCATTACCGCGCCAAACAGATCGGCGACCTGGTTCGGTACGGCGCAGCCGATCGTGTCGGCCAGCGCGATCTCGAACGTATCGTTTCCGGCGCAGCGCTCGACCAGCCCGATCACGCGTTCCGGCGGCACTTCGCCCTGGAACGGGCACCCAAAGGCGGTCGATATCGTCAACGAGCACCGCACGCCGGCGTCTTTCGCGGCGGCCGCGATGTCCTCATACACGTCCACGGCCTGTTCGATCGTCGTTCCCTGGTTTTTCTGACTGAACGTGTCGGAGGCGACCAGTGCGTAATTGACCTCCTTGCAGCCTGCCGCCAGGGCGCGGTCGAGCCCGCGCCGGTTCAGCACCAGCCCGATATAGGTCACGCCGTCGTCGGCGGGCAGGGCTGCCAGTACCTCCTCGGCATCCGCCATCTGGGGGACGCGCTTGGGGTTGACGAAGCTGACCGCTTCCATCCGCTTTACGCCGGCATCGGCGAGGCGCGCGATGAAATCGACCTTTGTCGCAATGTCCAGAATCGCCGGTTCGTTCTGCAATCCGTCGCGCGGGCCGACGTCGATAATTTCCACGCTGCGTTTGGCGCTGGCCATGGCTGTCTTTCCTTCAGGTCTCTCGCGAGCGGCTATCTTACGGTTATTTCGGTCCGTTGGCACGCCGTTCCGATGCGCGTGACAGCATTGCGCAGATCAGCCCGGCGCCTGCCATTGCGCCCACCAGCCACACGATATCGTGCCAGTTTCCGGTGGCCGCACGGACGGCGGCGATGGCCGGCGGGCCGAACAGCATCCCGGTATTGGTTCCCATCACCATAAGGCCGTTCATCGTGCCGATCTGCGACGGCGACGGGGTGTAGATCGCGACCGAGCCGAGGGCGGCGGCCGGCACCATGCCGCCGAAGATGCCGAACAGCACTGCAAAGGCCAGACGGGCCGTATCGGGCAGCACGGCGGAGAAAATGCCGATCTGGGTCAGTCCCATCCCGGCCGCGCCGAGGGCCAGCAGCGACCATGTCGTCATACCGCGCCCCATCGCCCAGGCGGACAGCCAGTTGCCGCCGGCATTGAACAGCAACACGATCGCCGGCAGCGTGGCGGCGGCAAGCCTGTCGGATCCGTATACGTCGTGCATATAGGTCGGCAACCACGCCATCATGGAAATATGCTGTGCCGCATAGAGCGCGAAACAGGCCGCAACCAGCACGGCCCCGCGTTTCGACAGGCAGAGCGTCACGTTGCGCAGCATCGAATTGACGGCGACCCCGCTTTGCCGGCGCGGTTGCCAGCCGGCGGTGACGCGGTAAACGACCCCGGCCCAGACGACCGTGACCGCGCTGCTCCCGATCCAGAGCGTCCGCCAGTCCCATGTTTCTAGGATCAGTGCGGCGGCAATCAGCATGGCGGAAAATCCAACCGGCACGTATGACGACCAGACGCCGAGCGCCCATTTGCGGTCTTCATCGGCGGTGACGTGGGAAATCATCCCGGCGCCGGAGATCGTCGCGGCGGTAAACCCCAGCCCCTCGAAAAACCGCGATATCAGCATCATCTCGCCCGACAGCGCGAATGCTCCCATCAGGCTGGCGGCAGTCATGACGGCAAGTCCCGATAACAACACGGTCCGCTGACCGATCCGGTCCGCGACGGCACCCGAGAAGAGGCCGAGCGCGAACCCGGTGCAGGAGATCATCGAGGCGATCCATCCGCCTGTCACCAGGCCGGCGTCGAGCGCCACGCGGATTTCCGGCAGGGCCGGCGGCAGCTTGCCGATATGGGTCGCGGCCACGATGCCCGCGCCGAACGCGACCCAAACGATCGGCCATTGTGTGTGTGACCGGATTTCCCCGGATGAGGTGCCGGCGTCGCTGCCATCTGCCATGCGGGGTTATCGCCCGCGCGGCTTGACCCGTCCAGACCCGTCGGCGATCCTGCCGCCGAAAATAACCGGAAACAGGGACGTGACTTTAAAATGGGTACCGAATCCGCCCCCCGCAGGGGACCGCTGAGCGATATTCGCGTAATCGAAATGGGCACCATGATCGCGGGCCCGTTCTGCGGCCAGTTGCTCGCCGATCACGGCGCCGAGGTGATCAAGCTGGAACAGCCCGGAATCGGCGACCCGATGCGCGAATGGGGCAAGGAAAAGCCGCACGGAAAAGCGCTGTTCTGGCCGGTACTGGCCCGCAACAAGCTGTCCGCGACCCTGAACGCGCGGGAAGCCGACGGCCAGGCGCTGGTGAAAAAACTGGTCGAAGGCGCCGATATCCTGGTCGAGAATTTCCGCCCCGGCACCATGGAGCGCTGGGGCCTCGGTTATGACGAACTGTCGGCGATCAATCCGAAGCTGATCATGGTCCGGGTGTCCGGCTTCGGCCAAACCGGACCCTATGCGAAGCGCGCCGGCTACGGCGCCATCGGCGAGGCAATGGGGGGGCTTCGCTACACGACGGGCGATCCGTCCCTGCCGCCGAGTCGGGCCGGGATATCGATCGGCGATTCGCTGGCGGCGACCCATGCATGCCTTGGGGCGATGATGGCGTTGCATCAGGTCCACCTGACCGGCAGGGGGCAGGTTATCGACGCGTCGATCTATGAATCCGTTCTCAACATGATGGAAAACACCGTTACCGAATATGACGTCGGCGGCTATATCCGCGAACGCACGGGCTCGTTCCTGCCGAAGATCGCGCCGTCGAACGTCTATCCCACGAAGGACGACGTCTGGCTGGTGATCGGCGCCAACCAGGATTCGGTGTGGGCGCGCATGGCCGAAGCGATGGGCCGGCCGGAACTTGCCGCCGATGAGCGCTATGCCACCCACGGCGCACGGGGGATAAACCAGCTCGAACTGGACGAACTGATATCCGACTGGACCCGGGGCTTCGCGGTGGCGGACCTCGAAGAACTGCTTCACGAACACGGCATTCCCAACGGCAAGATTTTCCGGGCGCCGGAGATGCTTGAAGATCCGCAGTTTCAGGCCCGCGACAGCATCGTCCGCGTCGATCACCCGGAATTCGGCAATGTCGCGATGCAGAATGTCGCCCCCCGCCTGTCCCAAACCCAGGGGACGGTGCGCCACACCGGTCCGGCGCTGGGAGAACACAACGAATATGTCTGGGGCCGGCTCGCCGGAAATTCGCCGGACGAGATCGCGGCCTTACTGGACCGGGGGATTATTTGAGGACGCCTGTTCCGCAGGATTAGACGCGGTGGCGCGGACGGGTTAGAACGTGCGCAGAGACAACAGATCAGCAGTTATTCAGGAGAAGATTAATGGCCCAGGCCGAAGCGAGACATATTCTGGTTGAAACCGAGGAACTTTGCGCGGACCTCAAAACCAGGATCGCCGACGGCGCCGATTTTGGCGACATCGCGAAAGAACATTCTTCCTGCCCGTCAGGCGCAAATGGCGGCGCCCTCGGTTCGTTCGGTCCCGGCCAGATGGTGCCGGAATTCGATCAGGTCGTCTTCAGCGCCCCGGTAAACGAAGTCCAGGGCCCGGTAAAAACCCAGTTCGGCTATCACCTGCTCGAAGTGACCAGCCGCACCGACTGATGCGACCGGGTTCGCGGCGGTCAGCGCGTTGACCGCCGCGTCTCGGATTTCGCCAGGGCGTAGGTGCTCGCAAAAATTATGGCAGCGCCGGCATATGTCCACATATCCGTGGTCTCGCTGAACCACAGCCACCCCGCAGTGGCGACGATGGGCAGGCGCAGGAAATCGAACGGCACAACGGCGCTCATATCGGCCAGCGCATAGGCGCGGGAGATGAACCAGATGCCCGCCGTGCCGGTGATTCCGACGCCGACAAGCAGGGCGAGGTCGGGCAGACTGGGCGTCACCCAGTAAAACGCCGCCGGAATGCCGGCCAGCGGGCACATCAGGATATTCACCCAGATCGTCGTCGCCGCGACGGATTCGGTCGTCATCAGCTTTTTGATGCAGACATTCGAGACGGCATAGGACATCGCGCCGCCAAGAACCACGGCGGATCCGAACCCGATCTCGATAAACCCGGGCCGCAGGATGACCAGCACGCCGGCGAACCCGCCGACAATGGCGGCGACGCGGACGGCGTTGAACCGTTCGCCGAGCAGGACCGCCGCCAGCAGGCAGATGAAGATCGGCTGGGTAAAGCTGAGCGATACGACCTGGGCGATCGGGATCTCGCTGATGCCGATAAACAGCCCCAGCATGCCGAAATAGGCGAATATCCCGCGCGAGAGATGCAGCGGCAGGCGACGCGTGCGCAGGGTTGCGAAGCCGCTGCGCCGCATCATCGGCGCCAGAACCGCAAGACCGACCAGCGTGCGGATAAACAGTATCTGGAAGGACGTGTAATCCGCCGACAGCGATTTCACCAGGACCATCATGGTCGACCACACGGCGACCGCGATCAGCATGAAGCCGATGCCGCGCAGCGTGTTGTTGGTGGGCGATGCGGCGGTTGCTATGTCGTTACCTCAAAATAAAACCCTCTCCCCGCGGGGGGAGAGGGCAGGCGGCATTCACGATCAGCTCAGTCCGAGATCGATGATGTTCTTCTTGAACGCCGGGCGGGCGCAGACGGTGTCGTGCCAGCGTTTCAGGTGCGGGAATTCCTCGCGTTCGATATCGAGGTTGAACCAGCGATAGGTAAACGGCGAGGCGGGAATGTCGCCGATGCCGAACGTGTCGCCGGACAGGTATTCGTGGGTTTCCAGCCAGCTTTCCAGCGCGCCGTTCGCTTTCGCCCACAGGTCGCGGGCGGCGTTGATCTTGTCGTAGTCGCGGTCGGCTTCGGCGGTGCGGATCAGCCCCTGGAACACCGGCACATGGCGTGGCGACAGGATCGACAGCGTCCAGTCCATCCAGCGGCCGGCGCTGGCGCGTGCCTGAAGGTCGTCCGGATAGAATTGCGACCCCTTGGCGTGTTTTTCGGCGAGATAGCGGACGATGGAATTCGATTCCCACAGGATGAACCCGTCATCGTCGATCGTCGGCACGACGCCGTTCGGGTTCAGCGCCAGGTATTCCGGCTGGTCGTTGCCGCCGAACGGCCCGCCGATATCGGTACGATCGTAAGGAATATCCAGCTCTTCGCACAGCCAGACGACTTTCTGCACATTGGACGATGTCGCCCGTCCCAGAATTTTCAGCATGTTTCCGATTTCTCCCGTTGATCCGTTGCGAATTCGATAGCCCCTATTCGGCGTCAGGAAAAGGGGTGCGGTCCAGAAATACGCACCCACCGACCAGGCCGGGGGGACAGGTCCTGCCGCGTCAGTCCAGCTGCAGCAGCAGACATTTCAGATAGGCGCTTTCCGGCAGGTGCGGATGCACCGGGTGGTCCGGGCCGGCGCCGTCGATATGCAGAATACGGCCCGTGCGCCCGGCATCGTGAACGCCGCGCCGGACCTGTTCGGCATAGACATCCATCGGCATGTGATGCGAACACGACGCGACGCACAGAATGCCTTCGTGTTCGACGATCTTCGCCGCCATACGGGTCAGCTTGCGATAGCCGCGCGCGCCCGGTTTCAGATCCTTCTTCGATTTCACGAAGGCGGGCGGGTCGGCGATGACCACGCCGAATTTCTCCTTCGCGTCGGACAGCGCCTCGAGCGCGGCGAAGGCTTCGGATTTCTCGAACCGGGCGATGTCGCCGAGCCCGGCGGCTTTTGCGGCCTGCGCCGCGAGGTCGAGCGCCGGCTCGGAGCGGTCGATACAGACCACGTCCGACGCGCCCGCTGCCGCGGCCTGCAGGCCGAACCCGCCGAGATAGCTGTAGACGTCGGCAACACGCCGGCCGCCGGAAAGAGCGGCTATCCGGGCGCGGTTTTCGCGGTGATCGTAAAACCAGCCGGTCTTCTGGCCCTCGGAAAGATCGGCGAGGAAGCCGACCCCGTTTTCGGTGAGATGCGCGGGCGACGGGACGCTGCCGACGATTTCCGGCGCCGCATCCGGCAACCCTTCAAGATGCCGTGCGGCGCTGTCCCGCTGCAGCACGATTCCGGTCGGCGCGATTGCCTGCTGCAGGGCGGCGACGATGTCGGCGACCAGCAGTTCCATCCCGGCGGTATTGATCTGGACCACGCAGGCATCGCCGTAACGGTCGACGATCAGGCCGGGCAGGCCGTCGGCCTCGGCATGGACCAGGCGGTAAAACGGCCGGTCGTAGAGACGGTCGCGCAGGGCGGCGGCGCGCACGATCTTCGCCGCCAGCCAGTCCGCGTCGATGTCGGCAAAGGAATGGGATGTCAGCAGCCGCGCGCTGATCAGCGTATTGGGGTTGAAGATCGCCGTGCCGATGGCGCTGCCGGCGGCATCGACCACATCGACCACGGTGCCGCGCGGCAGCGCCTTGGCTTCCGGCGTCATCTCGATCTCGTTGGAAAACACCCAGGGGTGGCCGGCGCGCACGCGTTTCTGGCGTCCGGGGGAGACCCGGATAACCGGGCGGTCGGTGGGGGCAGCGCCGGTTTCGGGCGGTGCGGTATCTGCAATATCATTCATGCCGGCAGTCTACAGCCAATCCGGGCGCGAAGATATCTATCCCGTCTTTTTCGCCTCGCTGACCGTGCTGTAATACCCGGCGGCGAAGATGATCAGCGCCCCGGCGCAGGTCCAGATGTCGAGAATTTCGCGGAACAGCAGCCAGCCCAGGATCGCCGAAAACGGCAGGCGCATGAAATCGAAGGCGATCACGAAGCTCGCATCCCCCTTCGCCAGCGAGCGGGTGATGCAGTAATGCGTCGCATACCCGGTGATGCCGAGGCCGATCATGGCTGGCATGTCGGCCCAGGCCGGGGTCTGCCACACGAAAAACGCCGGGATCGCCGAATAGACCAGGATCGTGACGCTCATGTAGAACACGACCGTCGAGCCTGATTCGGTGTCCGACAGCCGCTTGGTCACTACATGGGCGCAGGAATACAGGAATGCCGCGATCAGGATCATGACGGTGCCGAGATTGATCGGGATAACGCCGGGCCGGATGATGATCAGCGCGCCTGCGAATCCGACGACGATGGCGATCAGGCGGTGGCCGCCGATCCGCTCGCCGAGAAACGCCGCGGCGATCAGGGCGGTGAACAGGGGCGATGTGAACTGCAGCGACGCGACATCGGCAAGCGCGATCAGCGTTACGCCGTAAAACCACGCGACATTGCCGCCATAGAGAAACGCATTGCGCAGCGCATGGGTGCCGAGACGTCCGGTTTTGACCATCTGGGTGCCCTGGCGGAGAAGCGACGGCGCCATCAGGACCAGGTTGATCACGTTGCGCAGGAAAATCATCAGCAGAACCGAATAGGCGGGCAGATAGCGGATGCAGACCGCCATCGCGGTCAGCGCTCCCGCTGCCGCGATCATCCATAGCGCACCTTTCGCCGCGTTACTCATATGCCGGTTCAATCCCCAAGGGCCACGCCCTCGCGCCGTCTGTCGGCGCCGCCGTCGTAGCCGCCGGGGGTTACGCGGATGCCGTGCAGGCCGCTCACCAGGGATCCCAGGCGGATCTTGTGTCCCCGTCGGCGGAGCGCGTCGGCATGGCCGGTCAGCATGGTGTTTTTCTCCAGCTCGGTCGCGCCGTTGCGGTTGATGTGGTTGGGCAGGTCGATGGCCGCCTGCATGCTGAGATTCCAGTCGAGCAGGCCGATCAGCGTCTTCGCGACATAGCCGATGATCCGCGACCCGCCGGGCGACCCGACGGTGGCGAACAGTTTGCCGTCCGCATCGAATACCAGGGTCGGCGACATGGAACTGCGGGGCCGCTTGCCGGCGGCGACCGCGTTGGCAACCGTGCGCCCGCCGCGCCGCGGGATATAGGCGAAATCGGTCAACTGGTTGTTGAGCAGAAAACCCCGCACCATCAGCCGGCTGCCGAAGGCGCGCTCGATCGTCGTGGTCATGCTGACGGCATTGCCGTCGCCGTCGATCACCGACAGGTGCGATGTCGACGGGAAGCCTTCCCGGTCGTCGTCCGCGAACCGGGCCGTATCGCTGCCGGGCGGGCGGCCCGGCGTCACGACGCCGAGGCTCTCTCCGGCGGAAATCCGCGCGCCGCGCCGGTGCAGGTAGTCGCGGTCGAGCAGGCCGTCCACCGGCACGCTCACGAAATCCGGATCGCCGATATAGCGCCGCCGGTCGGCATAGGCGAGGCGGCTGGCCTCCGAGATCAAATGGACCGCCTGGACCGAAGACGGCGCAATCCGCGCCATGTCGAACCGTTCGAGCAGCCCGAGAATCTGCAGGGTCGTAATGCCGCCCGATGTCGGCGGCGGCATCGCGCAGAGCCGCCACTGCCGGTAGGGACGGCAGATTGCCCCGCGTTTTTTCGCCCGGTAGCCGGCGATATCGTCAACGGTCATCTTCGCCGGGTTGCGCGCCGCGCCGGAAACCGCCGCCGAGATATCGCGGGCGATATCGCCGCCATAGAACGCCGCTGCGCCGTCTCTGGCGATGCGTTTGTAGGTATCGGCAAGTGCCGGGTTTCTGAGAATCGCCCCCGCCGGTTTCGCGGCGCCGCCCGGTGTCAGGAAATAGGCCCGTGCCGCCGGGAAATCTTTCAGGTCTTTGGAGGCCCGGATCATGCCGTGCAGCCGCGGCGATATCGCGAAGCCGTTTTCCGCCAGCGCTATGGCGGGTTCGAACAGGCGCGCCCAGGGCAGCGTGCCGTGATCGCGATAGGCCATGGCGAGCATGTGCAGGATTCCCGGCACGCCGACCGCCGCGCCGCCCGTGCTGACGTCGCGAAAGTTGCGGCGCTTGCCGTCGGCGGTCATGAACACGTCCGGCCGGATGGCGGTGGGCGCGGTTTCGCGGCCGTCATAGGCTTCGACGCGGCGGGCGGATTTTCGGAAATGCATCAGGAATGCGCCGCCGCCAATGCCTGAACTTTGCGGTTCCACCAGGGTCAGGACCGCCTGGGCGGCGATCGCGGCGTCGACCGCGCTGCCGCCGGCCCGCAGAATGTCGCGTCCCGCCGCCGATGCCAGCGGATTGGCCGTGGAAATCATATGCCGCCGCGGCATCTCGGTGGTGCCCGCACAGGCGGAGATCACGGCGCATATGCCGGCAATCAGCAAGGTCCGGCAATATCCCGAAGCTGGATATCGTTGGTGAATCAAGGTGATAACAGCATTCGGAGGAATTCCTTTTGCAGGTGCGAAAAAGGGGGTAGAAAAGCCGCGACTTCAGCCGGATCAGCTCGCGGAGGGCGACGATGAGCACCCCTACCCGGATAAAACGGATTACAGCGCCGGAACTCGCGGCGCGCAAGGGCGGAGAACCGATTGCGGTTCTGACCGCGTATACGGCGCCGATGGCGCAGTTTCTCGACGAACATGTCGACTGTCTTCTGGTCGGCGATTCGCTCGGCATGGTGGTTTATGGCCTCGATACGACCCTGGCCGTGACGCTCGATATGATGATCAACCACGGCGCCGCCGTGGTCCGCGGGTCGCAGCGCGCCTGCGTCGTCGTCGATATGCCGTTCGGCTCCTACCAGGAATCGGCGGAGCAGGCCTATCGCAACGCCGTCCGCGTGATGCAGGAAACCGGTTGCGATGCGGTCAAGCTGGAAGCCGGCGTCGCGCTCGCGCCGACCATCGAATTTCTCGCCAAACGCGGGATTCCCGTGATGGGGCATGTCGGATTGATGCCGCAATCGGTGAACACCTATGGCGGCTTCCGGGTCCAGGGCAAGGACACCGCCGTCGCCCGCCAGGTGATCGACGATGCCCGCGCAGTCGCCGATGCCGGCGCGTTCTCGATGGTGGTCGAAGGCGTTATGGAGCCGGTGGCGCGGGAAATCACGCAGGTCGTCCCGGTCCCGACGATCGGCATCGGCGCGTCCGCCGACTGCGACGGACAGGTTCTGGTGACCGAAGACCTTGTCGGAATGTTCAGCGATTTCACCCCCAAATTCGTCAAACGGTATGCCGAACTGGGCGCCGAGCTCGGCAAGGCCGCGGCGGCCTATGCCGAAGACGTCCGCGCCCGCCGGTTCCCGTCTGCCGAATACTGCTTCGGCGCGCCCAAGACGGACGGCGCAGAGGTACGTCACCTCAAACCGTGAATTCAGCGCCCGGCATGTCCCATCTCCAACGTTCGTAAGCCAGACAAAACCGTGTCGGCAGAAATCGAGCACGCGCCCATGATCGTCCTGCGCACCGCCGCGGAACTGCGTGCGGCAACGGCCCCCTATCGCGAAGAGGGGGCGATCATCGGTCTCGTTCCCACCATGGGATCCCTGCATGCCGGTCACCTGACGCTGGTAAACCGCGCGCGGCGCGATTGCCGGCTGGTGATCGCAAGCCTGTTCGTAAACCCGACCCAGTTCGGCGAGGGCGAGGATTTTAGCTCCTACCCCCGCGACGAGGCGCAGGATCTGGCGCTCTTCGAAAAACACGGCGTGGATATCGTCTATGCGCCCGGCGTCGATGAAATGTACCCTGACGGATTTGAAATCACCGTGACCGTCGACGGCGTTACCGAGGGCATGTGCGGCGCTGCGCGGCCTGGCCATTTCGACGGCGTGACCACCGTGGTCTCTAAACTGTTCGAACACTGTCAGCCCTATGTCGCCTATTTCGGGGAAAAGGATTATCAGCAGCTCAAGGTGATCGAAAAGATGACCGAGCAGCTCGGTCTCGGCATCCGCATCATCGGCGTGCCCATCGTCCGCGCGGCCACCGGGCTCGCCCTGTCGTCGCGCAACAACTATCTGACCGAGGCGCAGGTGTCCGTCGCGGCGCGTTTGTTCGGGACGCTGTCGGCGGTCGCCGACCGGCTGCATCCGGATATCGATATCGCCGCCCAGTGCGAATGGGGCCGTCGCGCCCTGCTCGAATCGGGGTTCGACCGTGTCGATTATTTCGATATTCGCGACGCTGCGACCCTGGCGCCGGCCGAAAGCTACCGCCCGGGCCTCCGGGTTTTTGCCGCCGCATGGATCGGAAAGACCCGGCTGATCGACAACGTGCCGGCGGATGCGCCAGGCGCCTGACGGCGGCGCGGGGAGAATGAGTTTGCCTTACCCGCACCCCGCCCCGATAATCGTTGCGCGATAAAAAAATACGATAGCCGGAGGCGCCTATGTTCTACGAAACCGCCAAGAACGATCACGGCCTGCCTTATAATCCCTATAAATCGATCGTCGTTCCCCGCCCGATCGGCTGGATCACGACGCTGGATACCGACGGCGTGGTCAATCTGGCGCCCTACAGCCAGTTCAACAATCT
>TARA_R110000868_G_scaffold68878_6_pt1 | contig 15881 bp, 14 predicted proteins | sample TARA_R110000868 | Tara Oceans TARA_R110000868 (sample SAMEA4397489) | marine metagenome | biome: Polar Biome; feature: [SRF] surface water layer (ENVO:00010504); material: water (ENVO:00002006), including particulate matter (ENVO:01000060) such as... | depth 5 m | reverse complement strand
ACTTGAGTTCCATAAATTTGTTTTTTATTTTGCATGGTAAGAAATTGATCTTCATACATTGCTAAATATTCTGGCATTGACTCTCCTTTTCTAACAGACTCCTTAATTAAAGGTAAATACTTTTTACTGTCTTTAAAATCTAGACTCATAACTAGCGCTGATAAAATATACTCCCCTTTCAAGCCTAATAAATCAGAGCTAGGCCAACCATACTTAGCAATAACAGCATCCATTTTTTGTTTAATTTTTGTCTTTCCCTCGTCAATTTTTTTGTTAAAAGCGAGCATTTTTTGGGCATTACTTCCATTTTTAGTTACAAAATCAGGCATATCCTTTAAAAGATTTTGATTTTCATCATTTAAAGCCTTTAATTCGGCTACTAAAATAGAATTTAGTTTAGCTTCTTTTTTAACCTTATTACGTTTCACACCCTTTAAAAGAGTTTCCCAACGTTTATCATCATGAAGAGAGGCCAAATCTTCATCAATAATCATATGATCATAATTTGTATAACTTTCTTTTATTGCCTTTGATTCGAGTTGATAAAATGAACTATCTGGAATTTTGGCTAATGCCCATGAACAAGCAGCGTTATATCGATCATTGACTCTAATTTTCCATCCCTTAATTTCAAATGCTCTTGAGTATACTAATCCTGAATTTAAATAGTCTTTTGCCTCGTAAAGTGAATCCGCTTTATTAACCAGTTTATAATATTCATTGGATGGGTTTTGTCCGAATGAAACAGAAGTTGTTAAGATTAATAAAATAAGACAGGTTATTTTTTTCATTTTTATTGTATTGTCACCGTCTTTTCAAGACTGCATTTATAATTAAATTATTCTTTGACGTATTCACTTTGATAGCAATCATAACACTCGTCACTCAAAAACAACTTTGCTCCCTCCACGGTAAATGATTGACTAGGTTTTCCCGAAAGATAAACTAACATTTGTTGCTTTACACCAAAAATAGATTCTTTAGTTTGAATTGAATATAATTCGGTTGCTATTAAATTTCCGTTTTCATAGGTTTTTACTTCTAATCTTGAAATTTCAATACTCCTGGATTTATTAGTTGAACTTGGAGTTGTAGTTGCTCCAGTTATTCCACCGCTAGATTGAATCCAATTCCATTTTCCAACAATGGAATTAGAACCCATAGCCAATTCACTTGTTGAACAACTAACCATAGTAAAAAATAACGCAAAGTATATTAAATGGTTTTTCATAGTTAAGGTTTTAAGTATGATGCTAATTTTCCCTATCGGTTGCGTTTAGAATTGAATTATTTATGAATTGATGATATGGTAGTTTTCAATAAATAGTGGTTTTACTTCTTCATTGGCCTAAAAACAATAACTGTTAAGTATTTACTACTCTACAATATTACCACAATTTTCAAAAAATATTAAATGTATTATTCCTTCCCACAATTGTGATAAAAACCTTTATCTTTTGGATTAACGATTCCTGATTTTTGATTTGAAAAACAGAACTTAAAATACATCCTAGGTCGCGTGAGGGATAGAAGCTAGCTACCGAAGTAGCGCGGATAGCCCGACGCCATTAAAAAAAGGGTCTTATCCACATTCCTACTGATAAGACCCTTTTTTTAATGGGGGCACGCCCTAATAATTATTATCCTTTTATTTGTTTCAATGAGGTTTTAATTCCGCGTATTAAGGACGAACTGAATCCGTGCATTTCCATTTCGTTTAATCCTGCAATGGTACAACCTTGGGGTGTTGTTACGCGGTCGATTAATTGTTCTGGATGTACTTGCTCTTCCATGACCATTTCGGCTGCTCCTTTTACGGTTTGTGCGGAGATGGCTAATGCCGTTTGCCAGTCAAATCCTATTTCGATTCCTGCTTGCATTGACGCACGAATGTAACGCAAAGCAAAAGCAGTTCCAGATGCAGCAAGTACTGTGGCAGCATCCATTAATTTCTCATCAATGATAGGCGCTGTTCCTAAATCTTTAAAAAGAGCCACTGTGTTTTGTGCTTTCTCTTTGTTTTTTTCATGAAAAGCAATACAAGTAGCTGAGGCACCAAATTGGGAAGCGATATTAGGCATGATTCGGATCGCACTATTGCCCGCTCCAATCTTGTTTTGTAAATTTTCGATTGATAAGCCGCTTACTGCAGAAGCAATTATTTTATTTGAAATTGCGGGAAGGATTTCGGCCAAAACGATATCTACTTGATACGGTTTTATGGTTAAAATTACAATATCAGCTTCTTGAATTCCAAGTGTATTATTTGTAGAAACGGTTATTCCCATTTCTTGCAAATATAAAATGCTGGTGGTGTTTCTTCTCGTTATGGTGATTTGATTTCCTTGCGAAAATTTAGATAATCCTTTTGCGATGGCAACTCCTAAGTTCCCTCCGCCAATAATATGTACTTTCATGCTGGTTGTGGTTTTCCGCTGTTTGGTTCTATCAGAAGAAGAAAGAATCGCTACAGCAGGCGTTTTTAGTTATAGTTAGTTTTTTAGTTGTATTAAAATCCAAGAATCGCTTTTGCTACAGCAAAATATATGATAATTCCGAAGATATCATTTGCAGTAGTTATAAACGGTCCAGTGGCAATGGCGGGATCAATCTTGTTTTTATTCAAGAAAAGCGGCACCAAAGTTCCTAAGGTTGCCGCAAATAAAATCACAACAACCATGGAGATTGAAATCGCTAGGCCTACTAAATATTGCTGGTACATTATCGAGTGATAGGCTAACAATAGTAATGATATGATGGAACCAGATATCATAGCTACAGCTATTTCTTTACTGAAATAGCTACGGCTAAACTCTTTCAATGATCCATTAGCCAAACCTTGCACAACAATTGCTGATGCTTGCACTCCAATATTTCCTGCAGTTGCCGAAAGCAAAGGCACAAAAATAATTAAAGTGGAATATTTAGTAAAAGCAGCTTCGTTCCCTTTTAATACAAAAGAAGCGATCACTTCAATAAACATCCCGATAAGCAACCAAGGCAAACGCGCTTTGGTTAATTCAAAAACACTGTCATTTGTTTCAATATCTTGGGTAATACCCGCTGCCAACTGGTAATCTTTGTCGGCTTCGTCACGAATCACATCAATAATATCATCAATGGTAATACGACCGGCTAATCGACCCAATTCATCTATTACTGGAATCGCTTCCAAATCGTATTTTTGCATGATACGTGCTACCTCAACATCTTCCGTATCGACATTAACCGAAGTCACTTTCTTGATATAAATTTCGGAAATTTGAGTTTTGGTCGAAGTCGTCAATAGGTCTTTTAGAGACAATCTCCCCTTTAATCTGTTCTCATCATCCACCACATAAATAGAGTGAACGCGGGAAACATTCTCGGCTTGGGCCCGCATTTCTTTTACGCAGGTCAACACGCTCCAGTTTTCGTTTACCTTCACTAGCTCTTTCCCCATCAAACCCCCAGCGGTATCCTCGTCATAACGCAATAAGTCAATAATGTCTTTGGCGTGTTCTAAATCGTCCAGCTCAGAGATTACTTCTTCTTTTTTGGATTGCGAAAGTTCAGCGATGATATCGGCAGCATCATCCGTATTCAACTCATCCAGCTCTTCTGCAATCTCTTTTGCAGAAAGCCTTTTTAAGATATTTTCTCTTAAATCGTCTTCTAATTCTAACAGTATTTCCGAGGTTTGCTCTGAATCTAATACCTTAAAGATATAGGTTGCCTCGTCAAAATCTAGTTCGTCCAGAATCTCGGCAATATCAGCATGGTGCATATCACCAAGAAGGCGTTCTAATCCCGCGTCGTCCTTGTTTACAATGTGTTGCTCTAATTCGAGTATTAAGTCTTTACTGATTTTAAATTCCATCGGCTTCAATTTTTTGGGTCAGTGCTATAAATTGTGCTACGTCCAGCTGTTCTGGGCGAAGATCAAAGATAGGATCTTCTCGTAAATTATCGGATAAGTTTAGTGTTTTTAAACTGTTTCGTAATGTTTTACGGCGTTGTTGAAAAGCGGTTTTCACTACCGTGAAAAACAATTTTTCGCCACAAGGCAAACTGTAATTTGCTTTTCTACGCAAACGCAAAACTCCTGACTTTACTTTAGGAGGCGGAATAAAAACATTCTCATCAACAGTGAATAAATACTCTGCATCATAAAATGCCTGTGCTAAAACTGATAATATTCCGTAGGCTTTACTCCCTTTTTTTTCACAAATGCGCTCTGCCACTTCTTTTTGAAACATTCCAGCAAATTCTGGAATTTGGTGTTTCAATTCTAAAGTTTTAAAAACAATTTGTGTCGATATATTGTAGGGGAAATTCCCAATGATTGCAAATTGTTTGCCTTGAAAAACTTCATTAATATCGTATCTCAAGAAATCCTTAGAGATAATTTTATCTTTTAGTTTTGGATAATTGGCATCTAAGTAGTCAACCGACTCTGTATCAATTTCAATTACATAGGTATTGATGGGTTTGTCCAGCAAGTACTTTGTAAGCACTCCCATTCCAGGCCCTATCTCTAATACATCCTCATAACCTTCAAGATTAATAGTATCCGCAATTGCTTTAGCAATGCTCTCATCTTTCAAGAAATGTTGTCCAAGGTGTTTTTTGGCTTTTACTTTTTCCATTTTTATGCTAAATTATTTACAGTGTTTTTTTTACCACTAAGGCACTAATTACTAATTGTTATTTAATCAAATCCAAGGTGTTTTATTCTTAACCGTTACCGTTTTTATGGTATGAATACTCCAAACTAACAACCCTGGCTTGCCGATTTTTAATAATTTTTCATCAGAAACATTATTTTTCATTGCCCAAAGAATCCATTTTTTTACCAAAAACCCCCAAGAAACCCATCCAAGAATAAACGCAATTAATAAATTTCGTTGTAAAGAGAAATCAGCAAATTCCAATAACCCAAAAAAAGTGAGCAACATAATTATAATGACAGGTAAATTCACTGTAAGCTGCCCTTTTAAAAGAATATCAAAATCAGAAAGTGGTTTATTATTCATTACATGCTATATTATTTTATAAAACCAAAAATTTAAAATTATATTCTGATCACCAAATCTAGTGTTCAGAAATTACTTCCAACTCTGTTCTAAAAGCCAGCATTTTATCTCCAAATAATTTTGCTCCTTCTTCGCGAAATTTAGGGGCATCTTCTTGGTAATATTTTTCTAATGTTTCTTTACTGTCCGTTGTATATTGAGCCGAATACGTAACTCCGCCCATTTCTTCCTCTATCAAAACGCGAACTAATCGAGCAGAAGAGAATTTTCCTGTAGCTAGAATTTCAGGTATGTGTTTGTGTTGCATCCAGATCATCCATTGATCGTGAACACTTTCATGTATGTTAGTGGTAACGTTGTATATTATCATTTTGAGTATTATGTTTTGGGTCTTGGTTTTTAGCTCAAAATCCGTATTCTTAAATTACAAATTAGTATCTCCTCTTAATCTCCTAAAGCTTTTTCTTGCTTCTACAAAATAAATACTGTCTTCATGACCAAAGAGTATTTTTTCATATAATGGTTTTGCCTTTTCAGGCTCATTCAATTTTTTATTATAAATTTCCGCCGAAAAATACAATGCTTCGTCTATATAAATCCCGTCGCTATGATGATCCATAATTGCTTGATATTGGCTTAAAGCCAAATTATAATCGGCTGTTTTTTCATAGATTTTACCTAGTCGTAATAAGGTTACTGCTTCTATTTCTTGCCCTTTGAACTTTTGTAAAATAGACTGAAACTGCGCAATCGCTTCTTGATTCCTATTTTGATACAACAAATAATCTCCTTTGGCAAATGCCGCTAATGCCGTTTGCGTCGAATCAGCAACTGTATTGTCATTGATCAGCAAAAAATATTCTAAAGCATCATTGGCAATCAACTGTGTATTTGCTGATTTTAGTTCTTTGAACTGCTTTAATGCCCAAACGAAATCTGTTTTAAAATAACTTGTTTTTGCCGCTTTTAAACTGGCTTCATGCGCCACAATATCATTCTTTAAATCCATTTCTATTTGTGAATAATAAATCAGAGATTGGTTGAATTTTTCTTCATAAAGTAGAATATCTGCCAACTCCATTTTCACCTTCGCAACATCATAATCATTCAATTGCAATTCCAATGCTTTTGCTATTATTACTCTTGCTTTTTCTGGATTTTTTAAATTAAAAGCTACAAAATGAGCCTGAATCAGTTGCAAAGATAAGGTAAAAGGGGTGATTTCATATTCTGACAGCAAACGCTCTAATTCTGAGTTGATTGCTGGAAAATCTTTTTCTTGCGCTTTTGCAATTTTTAATTTTATTATATACGAATGTGCTTGAACAAGTAATTCTAAATCCTTTGTGTTTTCTATTACAAAATTCAACATTTCATTGGCTGTATCTTGGTCCTCTTCCTCAATAGCTAACTGAATTAAACCAACAATATTAGCTAGGGATTCAGGATTACGTTTATAAATGGCTTTTTCCTGAATAAATGCTTTTGAAAACTCTTTTTGTTGCACGTAATACCAACTCAAATACCGATTCCAAAAAAGGTCTTGACTCTTTTGAACTCTAAGAATTAATGCTTTCCGCAAAAGATTACTAAAATCAGCATCGCCATCGTCAGTAATATACCGCGCTAATTGATTTTGTATCAATATTGAATTTTGAGGATTCGCAAAAGCTTCATCAAGAAAAGTAGAAATCATCATTTCAGTATTGCCCATTTGCCCATAAAGCAATCCTTTTTGATAATTAAAGTTATAATTAGGAACCAAATCTGAAGCAATTTGATAGGATTTTAAAGCGTAGTCCAGTAATACTTTTTTCTCAAATGAATTGGAAATCGCATATACTTCGTTTGCATTTTTCCGGATTCGGTCTAAAGCCAGATCGTAATTAATTTTAGCTTTGTCTTCTTTTTTTTGCAGTTGAAAATTATATCCTAATTCTACTAAAAGACTCCCTTGCTTGTATTTATCTAGGCGAGTTTGAATGGCATTTTCGGCAATCTCATATTGTTGTAATTGTTGGTAGCAATCTACAGTTCTTAGGAAATACTGTATGTTTTGTGGGATGCTTTCCAATAGCTCTTCGTAACTTATTTTGGCTTTTTCAAAATCACCTTTATCATAGTAATACTGTGCCAATTGCTCGTTTTGAGAAAAACAAACTAATGAAAAAAACAAAGAGATATGTAGAAAGAGTTTTTTCATTAGTAACTATAGTTTGTCTTGTCAAACATCAATTTTATAAACACATAAGACCTATCCGTTTTTGCTTCACCTTAATTTTGAAATTTTCGCAAAAACGGATACGACTTCTATGTTAAACTTTTTAGTTTATAATATCAAAACCACAGTATGGACGCAATACTTCAGGTATTACAATTCCTTCTGGAGTTTGATAGTTTTCTAAAATTCCTGCCAAAACTCTTGGCAAAGCCAATGCACTTCCGTTTAATGTGTGTGCCAATTGGTTTTTTCCGTCTTTGTCTTTGAAACGCAATTTCAAACGATTTGCTTGAAAAGTCTCAAAATTAGAAACAGAAGAAATTTCTAACCAACGATCTTGCGCGGTAGAGAAAACTTCAAAATCATAAGTCAAAGCTGATGTGAAACCCATATCACCACCACAAAGGCGTAAAATTCTATATGGTAATTTCAATTCGTTTAGAATTTCTTTTATGTGATCTACCATGCCGTCCAAAGCTTTATAAGAGTTATCAGGATGCTCCACGCGTACAATTTCAACTTTATCAAATTGATGCAAACGATTCAATCCACGCACGTGTGCACCATAAGAACCTGCTTCTCTGCGGAAACAAGGCGTATATGCAGTTGTTAAAACGGGTAATTCGCTCTCGCTCAAGATGACATCTCTAAATAAATTAGTTACTGGAACCTCAGCCGTAGGAATTAAGTATAAATCATCTGTTTTGTCATGGTACATTTGCCCTTCTTTGTCTGGCAATTGCCCAGTTCCATATGCCGATGCTTCGTTTACCATATGAGGAACTTGCACTTCATTGTAACCAGCGGCTGTATTTTTATCCAAGAAATAATTGATTAAGGCACGTTGCAATCGTGCTCCTTTTCCTTTATACACCGGAAATCCTGCACCAGTGATTTTTACTCCTAATTCGAAATCGATAATATCGTACTTTTTTACCAATTCCCAATGTGGTTGTGCTCCTTCATGTAAAACCGGAATCTCCCCTTCTTCAAAAACATTTAGGTTTTCCTCTGGTGTTTTTCCAGCTGGAACAATATCCGCAGGAAGATTAGGTAAGGTGTATAATTTTTCTAAAAGTTCGGCTGCAAATGCATCAGCCGATTCGGCCAAAACTTTGCTTTTCTCTTTATTTAAAACTGTTTTTTCTTTTAAGATTGCGGCTTTTGATTTCTCGCCCGCTTTCATCAATTCGCCAATGTCTTTGGATAATTTATTAGATTCAGATAAAATTCCGTCTAACTCTACTTGTGTAGCACGACGTTTTTCGTCTAATTGAACAACTTCTTCAACAACACTAGTGGCATCCATATTTCTTTTTGCCAAAGCGGTGATTACTTTTTCTTGATTCTCTCTAATAAATGCGATTTGTAACATAGCTTGATTTTATTAATCTTCTTTTATATAATGGAAGCAAATTTAAGGAAATGTTTAATACTTACAGCGGAAAGTTTTAAGGAAATATTTTCGCAAAGAGGCACAAAGGAGACACAGAGATTCTCGAATTTTTGTTCCATTTATTCCCTTGCCCTTTTCGTTATTTCTTTGGAATATTTTGCGAAATAATCTAAATCATTAAGCCCTTTTGATTTCGTGACCTACAAATTCCTCCAAAACGGCAAACATATCATCAACCGACAGCACCTCAGTATCTGGATGTGATTTCAAAAAATTTGCGTTCAAAGCCACTAAGTCTTCTTCGATTGTAGCAAATGAGGATGCATTTAAGATATCTCTTGTTGGATTCACGCCATCGAGTTTTCCTTTCAGGAATTTATCGCGCTTTACACTGCTCATTAATTTGGTTTTCTTGCTCTGTTGTTGAAAGAATTCTAAGTGTTTCTCCGCTCCAATCAAAGCCAAACCTTCTTCTACTAATTCGTTTAACTCCCCATTCCAACCTGAATTGTAAACAAACTGCCCAAAATTGCCTTCAGTACATTGTGCATTATAATAATCCAAGTAATAACTCATGATTGCATCTTCGTGAATCAAATCGTCCTCCATTTTTTCCTCACGCATTAAGTTGATTACCGAAATATTAGAGTTGATAACATCTTGTAGGTTTTCGCTAGCTGCTGCGGTTTCTGAAATAATTATTTTACCGAATTCCATTTGTTTAATTTTTAATGAGTGTGCTGCAAATTTCGGGTAAAATAAAACAGAAATGAAATACAATATGAATTATTTGACATCAGGATTCTCGCTGTTCTTTTGCTGATTCATTTTAGCAACCAAAGCTTTCAAACGTAAGGCACTTTCTTTTTTTTCTTCTTGAAGCTTGGCTTTTTTCCGATTTAGCAATTTGGTATGTAAAGCCTTGTTTTTAGTATTTTTTTCGGGTCCTTTTGGCATGGGTTGGAAGGTTGATTTTAGGTTTGTAAAAATAAGTAAATGGGGAGTAAAACGGCGGCTACCAGTTTCTGTTATATTTATAAATGCATTTCAAATAATACATTTAATGGCTTGTGATCACTATATTTTGTCCAATTTGCATATTTGCCAATTTCTACATTTTTAATTTTCTTAATTAGATTATTTGAGGCAAAGCAAAAGTCAATATGATATGGTCTATCAATTTTTCGGTGCATAAATAAAGTTGGACTGTTTTCTTTACCTTGTTCTTGATTATGAAAACTATGATAAGTACTTTGAATATTTTTACTTTTTAAAAATTCGACAAGGTTTGTATGATTATAAATCCTATTCGGTTTGTCCCAAATTGAACTGCTATTAAAATCCCCTGCAATGATGACATTGTCTTTTTCTAACAAGTCATTATAATAATGAACTGCATTCCAAATTTGTTCAGTATAACAATCGTGTTTTTTAGGTTTTTGAGCCCAAATCGCAAAAATTGTAAATTCTATTTTGTAGTTACTAACCGATAATGGTAATACATATTCAAACTCAGGATTATGAATATTTAGAAGTTGAATTTTAAAGTTAGAATATGAGAAAACTCCAAGTCCTTTGTTTAAGTTTTTTCCGTACCAAAACTGGTTCGTTGGTTTAGTTACATTATTTTCGAAAATCAATTTGTCTGGATGTTCACATTCTGGCACAATTAGAATATCCGGTTTTTCTTCCAAAATAAACTCTGCTTTTTTACGAAAAGCCATATTACAATTCCAAGTTATTATTTTCATTTTATCCGTTTTCGCTATTCGGTGAGGGCAATTCTCTAGTAACTTGTATATAAGTCTGATAGAAAAAGATCAAATCATACCCTTTTAAGCAGTTGAACTTAATTTAGTTTTTCAAATATAATCTTTTCTTACAAAAAAACATTCTTTCAAGTTTTGTCATTCCGACGAAGGAGGAATCACATAAACAATTTACAAAGCATGATATACTTGATGAGATTCCTCCTTCGTCAGAATGACAAATGTTGTGGAAATCCCAAATCTCCTAGCCCCGATAGCAGTGGAAATCCTTATTGTTTTTCCTTTAAAAACAATAAGATTGCAACGAATAGCGGGAAACAGCTTCAAATAAAATTGGATTCCTTATTTTTGCAGCCAATAAAATTGAATCATGATACAGAATCCAAAAAGATATACGATTACAGCGGCATTGCCTTATACGAACGGACCGATTCACATTGGCCATTTGGCGGGTGTTTACGTGCCTTCCGATATTTACTCCCGTTATTTGAGATTACAAGGTAGAGATGTTTTGTTTGTTTGCGGAAGCGACGAACACGGTGTGGCTATTTCAATGAAAGCGAAGAAAGAAGGGATTACGCCTCAGGAAGTAATTGATAAATACGATGGTATTATTCGTAAATCGTTCTCTGATTTTGGAATTTCATTTGACAATTATTCTAGAACTTCGGCGAAGATTCACCATGATACCGCTTCGGAATTTTTTACAACATTATATGAAAAAGGCGATTTTATAGAACAAGTAACGGAGCAATTGTATGATGCAAAGGCTGATCAGTTTTTGGCAGACCGTTTTGTAACGGGAACTTGCCCAAAATGTGGTAACGAAGAAGCCTATGGTGACCAATGTGAGAAATGTGGTTCTACGCTAAACGCTACCGATTTAATAAACCCAAAATCGACAATTACGGGAGAAACTCCGATTATGAAATCAACGAAACACTGGTTTTTACCTTTGGATCGTTATGAAGATTTCTTGAAAGAGTGGATTCTTGAAGGTCATAAAAATGATTGGAAACCTAATGTTTACGGACAAGTAAAATCTTGGATTGACGGCGGACTAGAACCTCGTGCAGTAACGCGTGACTTGGATTGGGGAATTGATGTTCCTGTTAAAGGTGCCGAAGGAAAAAAATTATACGTTTGGTTTGATGCGCCGATTGGCTACATTTCTTCTACGAAAGAATGGGCTTTGCGCGAAGGAAAAGATTGGGAACCGTACTGGAAAGATCAAGACACAAAGTTGGTTCACTTTATTGGGAAAGACAATATTGTTTTTCACTGTATCATTTTCCCTGCGATGTTAAAAGCGGAAGGAAGCTACATTTTGCCTGACAATGTTCCTGCAAATGAGTTTTTAAACTTAGAAGGAAATAAATTATCAACTTCAAAAAACTGGGCAGTTTGGTTGCATGAATATTTGGAAGAATTTCCTAATCAGCAAGATGTTTTGCGTTATGCATTGACATCAAACGCACCTGAAACAAAAGACAACGACTTTACTTGGAAAGATTTTCAAGCAAGAAACAACAATGAATTGGTTGCGATTTTTGGAAACTTCATTAACCGTGTAGTGGTTTTGACTAACAAATACTATAATGGAGTTGTTCCAAGTCCGAATACATTTTCTGGTGTTGATGAAGCTACTTTAACAGAATTGAAAGCCTATCCTGTTGTGATTTCAAGCTCTTTGGAACGTTACCGTTTTAGAGAAGCACTTGGTGAATTAATGAATGTAGCTCGTTTAGGAAACAAATATTTGGCCGACGAAGAACCTTGGAAAATGATTAAAACCGATGAAGGTCGTGTACAAACACAAATGTATGTAGCACTGCAAATAGCTGCTGCTTTGAGTTCTCTTTGTGAACCGTTCTTGCCTTTTACAGCAACTAAATTATCAAGAATTTTGAAAATCGAAAGTCCGTTGAGTTGGAGTACGATTTCAGAAACTTCAGATTTATTGCCTGGTGGTCATCAAATTGGTGAAGCTGAATTATTGTTTGCAAAAATTGAAGATGAGGAAATTCAGAAACAAATTGACAAATTAGAAGCTACAAAAACCGCGAATAGCGCCGAAAACAAAAAAGCTGAACCTCAAAAAGAGGCAATTCAGTTTGATGATTTCTCAAAAATGGATTTGCGTGTAGGAACCATATTGGAAGCAGAGAAAATGCCAAAAGCCAACAAATTGTTGATTTTGAAAGTGGATACTGGAATTGATGTTCGCACGATTGTTTCGGGAATTGCAGAAAGCTTTAAACCGGAAGATATCATTGGAAAGAAAGTTACTGTTTTAGTGAATTTAGCTCCAAGAAACTTGCGCGGTGTAGAAAGTCAAGGAATGATCTTGATGTCAACTAATGCTGAAGGGAAATTAGTTTTTGTAAATCCAGATACTGATGGTGTTGCCAATGGAGAGACGATAAATTAAATATTAATCACAAATTCGCAAGTTACATTTCATATTTGAAAATAATTTGCGGATTTGTGGTAAAATATACCCAAACATATCCCCTCAGAAAAAAATAAACGTTATTTTCGAAAACAGAAAAAGCTCCAGTTACTTAAAAATAGTAGCACTAAACTTCTGAAACTATCAAAATGACAAATGCAAAACCAAGATTAGCGCTCTTTTTTGGAATACTATGTATTTCGGTTTTTCCTATATTAGTAAAACTCAGATTGACTCCTGGATTGATTTCTGCATTTTACCGAATGGCAATTGCCTTTGCAATACTATTGCCATACATGATTTTCTCTAAAAAATTCAAGCTTCCTGAGAAAAAATACTTATTATTAGCCGTTTTATGTGGTGTATTATTTGCCTCGGATGTTGCGGTTTGGAATATTGCTATTCAAGAATCAAGTGCTACGCAAGCATCTTTACTTACTAATTTATCGCCGCTCTGGGTTGGAATTATATCCTATATTTTTTTGAATATTAAACCAGCAACTAATTTCTGGATAGGAACAGCTGTCGCCTTATTTGGGATGGCGATGCTAGTAGGATTCCAATTTTTCTTGGAGCTCAATTTCGATCACGCTTTTATCCTAGCGGTACTATCCGGAATATTCTATTCTATCTATTTATTAGTGAGTAAAAAAGCACTTGGACAAATTGATGTACTTTCTTTTATGACTATTAGCTTACTGGCTTCTTCCCTATACTTAGCGATAGCTTGCGTTATAGTAAACGAACCTTTTACAGGTTTTTCTAATATGGGTTGGTTTGTCCTATTTCTTCAAGCCGTAGTTTGTCAATTGATGGCTTGGTTGTCTATCAGTTACGCAACGCAGCACATGCGTGCCACAAGAGTTTCTTTAAGTTTATTGAGTCAAGCTGTTTTGACTGCTATTCTCGCTTGGCTGTTTTTGGATGAAAAAATTACAATTAACATGATTATTGGTGGTTTGATTCTGCTTTTAGGAATCCGAATCACATTTTACACCAGTACACTTTGGTCAAAAAACCCTAAAGAATTGGCTTCTTTAGATCTAAATAAAAAAGCATGAAAAATTTAAAAGTAATTGCCTTCGATGCAGATGACACCTTATTTATAAACGAAACCTATTTTGACGAAACCGAAAAAAAGTTTTGTGGTTTGATGGAAGATTATTTATCGCATCAAGGAATTTCGCAAGAACTATTTAAAGTTGAAATTGATAATTTAAAAATGTATGGGTATGGCATAAAAGGATACATTCTCTCTATGATTGAAGCCGCAATGAAAATTTCAAACAATACCATACCAATAGAAATTATTGAAAAAATCATACAATACGGAAAGGAATTGATTGAGAAACCTATTGTTTTATTAGACGGAGTTGAAGAGACTTTAGAAGCTTTGCATGGCAAATACAAATTAGTTGTAGCAACAAAAGGGGACTTATTAGACCAACGCAGAAAATTACACAATTCTGGTTTAGGCAAATACTTTCACCATATTGAAGTGATGTCAGACAAACAAGAAATTGATTATCAAGATTTAATTCAGCGATTAGAGATAAAACCAGAGGAATTCATTATGATTGGGAACTCATTAAAGTCAGATGTTTTACCCGTTTTAGCCATTGGGGGATATGCTGTTCATATTCCATTTCACACAACTTGGGAACATGAAAAAATTGATCATAAGGTAGAGCATACTAATTTTAGTGCCTTTATTAGAATTTCGGATGTTTTAAAGACCATTTTATAAATAAAAACCAGTCTTTTTAAAACTATCCTAACTAAATCTAGTCACGATAATTAATGTTTAACGATTTATATTCGCAAAAAAACAGCTGAAAAATTATTAATAATCTAAGCATTATCTGCAATTTACAGAATTAATGCTAATTATTACATAATTAACTGTTTGAAATTTCTTATTAAACATTATATCGTATTTTTGCCTAGAATTTAAAAATGAAAAATAATGAAAAAACTTATACTTACGTTGGTTTTTGCTGCGGCATTTACATCAATGAGTGCTCAAACTGAGACAGAAAAAAGTACTAAAGACAATTACAACAAATGGTCTGTTGAATTAGCTGGAGGTTTAAACAAACCTATGAGACCAATGACTGCTGGATACAGAACTGCAGTAACAAGTGCTTATGTAGCTGATCTAGGAGTTAGGTACATGTTTAACAACAAATTTGGTTTAAAAGCTGACTTCGGATACAACAGCTTTAAAGAAGGTGAAAACTCAGTAGGTTTTGACTCTAAATATTACAGAGCAGATTTACAAGCAGTAGCTAACTTAGGAAGAATCATGAACTTTGAAACTTGGACTAAAACAATTGGTTTATTAGGTCATACTGGTTTTGGTTTAGGTTTTGGAGAAGCTAAAAATAGTACAGGAACAGACAGAATGGGTAACTTTATGGCAGGTGTAACTGGTCAAATTAAATTATCTAACAGAATTGCATTAACTGGAGATTTCACAACAATACTTAATGCTAAACAAAACCGTACTTTTGATGGTGCAAGCACTGTGAGAACACCTGGATTTGCAGGAGTACTTTTTAACGGTACAGTTGGTTTAACAGTTTACTTAGGTAAAAATGTAAAACATGCTGACTGGGTTATTGATAACGAAGATCGTTTAGACGGAATTGACGCAAAAATTGCTGCAATCGAAAACAAAATGCTTGATACTGATAATGATGGTGTAGCTGATTATTTAGATCAAGAGCCTGCAACTGCAGCTGGTGCTTTAGTTAACACTAAAGGGGTATCAGTTGATGCTAACAACAATAACGTTCCAGATGACGTTGAAAAATACATCATGGAGAACTATACAAGTAAAACGGACAAATCTCCAATGTTAAGCAACAATGAATTAATCAAAAGCTTAATTAATGGTGGTTATGTTGCAGTATATTTTGATTTTAATAAATCTACTCCAACAAATGTTTCTACAGAAGGTACTGATTTTATCTTAACTTACTTAAGAAACAATCCTACTGCTTCAGTTGATATTATTGGTCATGCT
>TARA_R110000868_G_scaffold312282_3_pt1 | contig 15884 bp, 18 predicted proteins | sample TARA_R110000868 | Tara Oceans TARA_R110000868 (sample SAMEA4397489) | marine metagenome | biome: Polar Biome; feature: [SRF] surface water layer (ENVO:00010504); material: water (ENVO:00002006), including particulate matter (ENVO:01000060) such as... | depth 5 m | reverse complement strand
CTGGCCATGTAAGTAAGTTACACCTGCCCTGTACTGGCGTCAAGTGTAGCGCAAGAAATAATTGCAGGGCTTGTACGATTTCTAAAAACACAAAAGCCCGCAGCGGGTTAGGGTGCGGGCTTTTGCGGGTTTGAGGCTGTCAGGTCAAATCAGCTAGACCACAATGGCCGCAGTAAGGTACAGCATGCCACCAACATTGGTGCCAGTCGTCGCGACGCGCAAGCCAGCGTTGGCTGCGAATGAGCTGTCGGCAGGACTCACAGTAGTGAAGTCTTTTTGGAGTCCAACAGTAGCGGCAGCAATGTCGAGCGCCTCAGTCACGTTTGCAGCGCCGGCAGCGGTCTGAATCTGAATTGTCGACAAGGCGCCGACAGTCGCATCGGGAACAAACCAAGACTTTCCAATTGCAAAGGCGTAACCCGCAGCCGTGAAATCGTTGTTGCCTGCCGTGTTGCTGATCTGCAGCGCCATAATGAACGACGGAGCGCCAGCCAAAGCACCGCCAGATACAGGCGGAGTTGCCAGCGGGGACAACTTGGGCACAGTCACAGCACCAGCGGTCAGCTGGGCAGCAGCAACCGACAGCGCAGGAGGCAGCGCCAAAGCCAACCAGCGGCCCGTGCCGGCAGTCGGCTGGATGACCGTAATCGGTGGCCCAAGCGCCTCAGCAGCCACAGACGCAGCCGAGAAATACAGCGCCTGACCTGAGTCCGCCAAAAACACCACGTCCAGGTTGGCACGGTCAGCAGCTGCAATCGCCTTGCAGGCAGCAGTGGACGCCACAACCCGCAGTTCGGCAGTGTTGGCGCCAACGGTCGAGTTGACTTCCTCGACCCAGTCAAGCACGCGGTTCAAGTTCAGCTGCGCCTGCGGGCTGATGCCAAGCAGGTCGTTCATGTTCAAGATTGTCGTGATCGCCATTGGTGCGGCTCCTATCGGCAAAAAGCCGACATCTATGGGTGGCGCGGCAAACCGAGCCGCGCTACCATTGTGGCAAGGCGCCTTCAAGGTGGCAATAGGTGGCAAGTATGGGCAAGCAGGCAGACCCGGCAGACAAGGTGGAACGCTGGGCAGTCAGTCGCCTGATTCCATACGCCCGCAACGCACGCACGCACTCTGACGCACAGGTGGCGCAGATTGCTGCCAGCATCAAGGAGTGGGGCTGGACCACGCCTGTCCTGGTTGATGAGCAAGGCAGCATCATTGCCGGTCACGGTCGGACCATGGCTGCCCAGCTGCTTGGCATGGCGGATGTCCCGGTCGTTGTAGCCACCGGCTGGAGCGAGGCAAAGAAGCGTGCCTATGTCATTGCTGACAACAAACTGGCGCTGAACGCTGGCTGGGATAGCGAGTTGCTGCGTCTGGAACTGGGAGACATCAAGGGGCTTGGGTTTGACCTAAGCCTGACCGGCTTTGGGCTTGAGGAACTGCAAGACCTACAATTTGACGATGATGCCGAGGCGCCTATGCCGGCACTACCAGACGGCGACAAGGCGACGTTTCAGCAGCGCACCTTTACCCTGCACGATGAACAGGCGGCAACGGTGGAGGATGCAATCGTATTGGCGCGGACCAACCCGCTATCCGATACCGGCATCAATGACAACGCCAACGGCAACGCGCTGGCTTTTATTTGCCAAGAATGGCTGGCGGTGAAACGTGGCCAGCGCTAAAGAGATCGTGGTCAAGCCCATCACCGCCGCCGCCGCTAACGAGGTGGTAAAGCGCATTCATTACAGCGGCAAGGTCGTGCAGAACAGCCAGCTACACTTTGGCGTGTTTCTTGACGGTCGACTTGAAGGGGCGATGCAGTTTGGTCCACCTATCAACAAAAAAGGCACCATTGAGGTGGTGGCAAATACCAAGTGGAACGGCATGATCGAACTCAACCGCATGGCGTTCAGCGAGGCATTGCCGCGCAACAGCGAAAGCCGCGCCATGGCCGTAGCCTTTCGCCTAATTAGACGGAACTACCCTCACATCGAATGGATAGTCAGCTTTTCAGACGGAACACAATGCGGCGACGGCGCTATTTACCGTGCCTGCGGTTTCGTACTGACTGATGTCAGAGTGAGCGACGCGTTGCGGGTAAATCCGGTCACAGGGGAGGTTGTGCACGTTATACAGGCGCATCATTTGTTGATCAGCAAAGAATTCAGAACGTGGGAGGCAAAAAAAGGATATCAAATGCGCTACGTCTACTTCCTTGACCCCGCCTGCCGTGGACGCCTGACCGTACCCGTGTTACCGTTCTCAAAGATTGCCGACATGGACGCATCCATGTACCGGGGCAAAAAGCTGAGGCGTGTCAAAAAGCAGGACTCCGAGCACCCCTCGGAACTGGGCGGGGCAGTACCGACCGACACGCTCCAGCTTTCACCGGAGGACGATCCCAATGCCCAACAGCAAACAGCCAACTGAAAAACCGCAGCCAAAAAAGCGAGGGCCAAACGGCGGGGCAAGACCCGGTGCCGGTCGACCTGCTTTTGTGCCGACAGCCTCAGAGCGCAAGCAGGTGGAGGCACTGTCGGGCTACGGCATACCGCAGGAACAGATAGCCATGCTTGTGCGTGACGGCATCCACCTGGAAACGCTGAAGGCACACTTTGCACAGCAGCTAGGCACAGGCAAGGCAAAGGCAAACGCACAGGTAGGCAAGACACTGTTTCAGCGGGCTATCGGCGGCGACACCACTGCGATGATCTGGTGGAGCAAGACGCAGATGAAGTGGACCGAGGTCCAGCGCCACGAGCTAACAGGCGCAGACGGCGGACCAATCCAGACGCAGGCGCAAGTGGTAGAGATCCCCGCACCGATTGCAGACGTAGCCCAATGGGCGGCGAGTGCCAAAGCCAGAACAGACGGCAATCCTGATAGCGACGGCTGACCCTTGCAGACCGTCCGGCTAACCCCGGACCCCTAGCGTTGCACTGGACCCTTTGCGCTTTGCCGTGTCCGTCTCTGCGCTTCTCCCTTGCCACAAACAGCGCCAAAGCTCAATAGCGGACAGATCAGGCGGTAGTGGCAAGCCGTGCCAATTTGGCATAGACTTGCCAGCCAAGCGGGGCGAGCGGGCAACGCGGCAATCTGCAACGGTAAACACTTGGCGACATCCAACGCAAACACCCGAAAGCCAGAACGGACAGTCCTGCTCGCCCCGCAACCAGGACCGCAGACGTTGCTGCTTACTTGCCCGATTGGCGATGTTTTGTTCGGCGGTGCCAGAGGTGGCGGCAAGACGCTGGCTTGCATACTGGACTGGATAGGGCAGTCAAACAGGTACGGCACACACGCCAAGGGCATGTGGTTCCGCCGCTCGCAGCCTGAGATAGAAGACGCACAAAGCCGGATGATGCAGTACTTCCCGGCAATCGGTGGCGTCTACGCTGTGCAGCCCCGCACATGGACCTTTGCCAATGGTGCAGTGCTCAAGCTGCGGTATTTGGAGAGTGACCAAGACGCGACAAGATACCAGGGCCACGAAAGCACCTGGCTTTGTCTGGACGACATGGGCACGTGGAAGTCGCCCGCACCTATCGACATGCTACGCGCTACCCTGCGGTCTGCAGCTGGCGTGCCTGCCCGTATGCTTGCCACAGCCAACCCCGGAGGCGTTGGGCACGCTTGGATCAAGGCTCGTTACGTCGACCCAGCCCCGCCGCTCACGCCGTTCATCGGTGCAGACGGACAGCAGCGGGTCTTTATTCCGTCGCGCCTGACTGACAACCGCAAGCTGTTGGACTCTGACCCAACCTACATAGACCGCCTCAAGGCATCCGGCCCGCGGTGGCTGGTCAAGGCATGGCTGGACGGCGACTGGAACGCCAGCCAAGAAGGCGCCGTCATCAAACGCGAGTGGCTGGGCTACACATGGGACGTACTGCCAACACCAGAGGAGCAGCGCAAGGAACGGGCCAAGCTGGTTGTGTCGGTCGACTGTGCGGCAAGCATGGGCAGCAGCGCAGACTACACGGCGATTGTCGTTGCCCTGCACTGCGGGCACCACGTCTACATCCGCCACGTCCGCCGCGGCAAGTGGGAGTTCCCGGCACTGGCTGCACAGGTCCAGCAAGTTTGCGAGCAGTTCAACCCGCAGATTGTGCTGATTGAAAACAAGAGCAACGGGCTGGCACTCATCCCCTACGTCAAGAAGCAACCCGGCTGGAAGTGGTCCATCGTGCCGGTAGAGCCCAAGGGCAGCAAAGCCGAGCGCCTCTACGCGCAGACGCACTGGCTTGAAGGAGGGCGTCTACTGCTACCACAAGCAGCTGACTGGCTGGCGGGCTTTGTTGGCGAGTTGCTGGGGTTTGATGACACGTCCGCAGCCAAACGCGGGCAGCACGACGACCAGGTGGACGCGCTCACGCAACTATTGCAATACTGCAGCAAGGGCGGCTACCAGCTGCCGGACTGGTGACCCATGGCAAAGCCCTCGTTCTTGTCCCTGCTGCCCCGTGGCGATGGCTGGTCAAACCTGCTATCAGGGCTTGGCGTTCGCAACCGCGATGCATCTGTGTCGACCGTCTATGCCGAACGTCCGCCGCTTGGCTACAACGAGCAGCGGTGGCTGTACCGGCAAGACTGGGCCTGCGGGCGTGTCGTTGACGATCTTGCCTATGACTCCACCCGTGCCGGCTGTGACCTGACCACCAAAGACGACGGCGACGCAGCCCAAGCAGTGATGCAGCAGTGGGACGACGCGCAGGTGATGGCGATCATGGAAGATGGGCTCCGCTGGGCACTGGTCTACGGCGGCAGCGTTGGCGTGGTCCTGACTGACGACAAGGTGACCACGCTGGATCCCGGCATGGCACTGTCAGCCCCGCTTATCCCCGGCACCTATACCCGCATCACCCGCGTGCAGATTATCGAGCGGACCTACGCCGTCCCCGACATGGGCAGCATTGACCTGGACACCCGAAGCCCCAACTACGGCCTGCCGCTGTTCTATGACTGCACCCCGCAGCTGGGCGCCGGCACGACCACATGGCGAGTTCACTGGACCAGAATCATCCGGTTCTTGGGCGTGCCGGTGGACAGCCTGACCGCAGTTGCCAACCTGTCCTACGCTGACAGCCTGTTTGAACGTCCGTTTAATGCAGTGCGTGACCACGGTGCAGCCACGGCATCTACAGCCGGCATCGTCCAGCGGTTTACGCAGTCGATCATCAAGGCACAGGGCTTGATGGCTGACCTCGTATCGGCAGACGAGTCCCGCGTGTTGTCGCGTCTGCGGGCGTTCAACCTCGGGCTAGGCTCCAGCGGCATCGGCGTACTGGACGGCGAGTCTGAATCCTTTGAAATGATGGGCCAGCCTGTCAACGGGCTGCAGGGCCTCTTGTCGGAGCTACGCAGCGAACTGGCCGGAAGTCTGAACTACCCGCAGTCCCGCCTGTATGGCACGGCAGCCGGTGCCCTTGCGTCAGCTGAAACAGACGAGCGGCGGTGGGCCAGCGTCGTACATGCTTGGGCAATCAGCCGCGTGGTGCCGGCACTGACCCGCTACACCGAGATCATGCTTGGCGCCCGCGGTGCGGTGGAACTCAAGGACTGGCGCATCAAGCCAAAGTCGATTGCACCACCTGACGACAAGCGGGACGCCGAGGTCCGCAAGATCAACGCGGAGACCGATGTGCTGTACGTCCAAGGCGGCGTGCTTGAGCCGACCGAGATCCGCACAAGCCGCTTTGCCGGTAGCGACTACGGCAACAACATTACGCTGGACCCGGACATCACGGCAGCCATCGAAGCCAACAAGGCGACAGGTGTGGCTACTGAGGTGCAGACACCTGAGGGACCGGCTGAGCCGACGCCACCGGCTGGCCCTAACGACTTTGGTGGGGTCGCCTAGTGGTTGCCCTGCGTCCACTCAAGCCACTCAAGCCCCTGCAGCCGTTGACCAGCAAGGCAACGCCAGCCAAGACCAACGCAATGCGCTTGGCGGTGTTGGCCAAACAGCCACAGCCCAACGTTGCGCCGCAGCCGGTTCCGCATACGCTGATTGCGGCGTACACGGCACAGCTGGAGGTCATCGCAGACCGCAGCTACCGGATAGCTGACAGCACCGTGATAGCGGCAGTCAGGCGCCAACAGCTGCTGGCAGAGTCTTGGGAAGCCAAGCAGAAGTCGGACGCGGACGAGCCAGACCCAGACGAGATGCAACCAGGTCAACGGGCTGCCTACCAGAACAAGCAGCACACCCCGGCACAGAAGCGCCAGCTGACGTTGCCGTTTGCCATTGAGACAGCCATCGCCGCAATGGACCGACGCATGGGCGAATACGCCCTGACCATTCCCATTGCCGAGATCGTCACCAAGCAGGGCGTCCGCATTGAAGCCAACGCCGCAGCCGTCAATGTCAGGATGCTGAACTCCATCGGCCTGCAGGCAATCGAGCCACAGTCAGCTATTGCCACAGCCCGCAATGCTTGGGTCAAGGAGAACGCCGCGCTTATCCGCAGCCAGCCTGCAGAGGTAGCCCAGCGCATCGGCGCCAAGGTGCAGGAAATGGTGGAGCGTGGCAGCCGCTGGGAGACAATCGCCAAGGAGCTTGAGGCAGAACACGGCATCGCGACCAACCGGGCCAAGCTGATAGCGCGGGACCAGACCAGCAAGTACAACGGCGCACTGAACCAGGCATACCAGCAAGAGGCAGGTATCACGCACTACCAGTGGCGCGGTGCGATGGATGCGCGGGAACGTCCGACGCATGTTGCCTTGCAGGGGCTGGTCTTTGCTTGGACTGACCCGCCGCCAGTTGGTCACCCAGGGGAAGATTATGCCTGCAGGTGCGTCGGTTCCCCTGTAGTTTCAGCAACTTTGATTCAGAATAGCACAAGTGTAACCAGCGAGCAACTAGCAGCCAAAGTCCAAGCCCTTGGCCCACAGGTCAAAGGCGGCAAGCCGGTATAGACCCAGCCTATAACCGCACCTATTGACAAGCCCTGCAACCGTTGCCAATCTGGCAAAGCCTGTGCCAAGTTGGCACGCCATTGGACAGCATGACCGCTCAAGTCTACCGCTCTGACGCTGTGCAGGTCCGCCAAGATGGCGTCGACCCGTTGACCGGCTTCTGGCGCGGTGAGGCGACGATCGCCCGCGTTGGCGTTTACCAGTACAGCGACGCCAGCGGCAAGACGTGGATGGAATACGTCCCGCCTGAGACGTTGGCCGATGAAAACTGGCTGGACTCAATGAGTCTGGCCCCCGTGACGCTGGAGCACCCGCCCGAACTGGTCAACGCTGACAACGTCAAGCGGTACTCTGTCGGCACCACCGGGTCCGAGGTCGAGTTTGACGACGGTGCCAATGAGGCCGACCTGGTTGTCCAAGACGCCGCAGCAGTCGGTGCAGTCCAGAAGGGCATGCGCGAGGTCAGTTGCGGCTACCTCTGTGCAGTCGAGTGGACAGCCGGCGAATGGCTGGATGCGTTCGGCATCGCTCACCCGTACGACGCGGTACAGCGCCAGCGCATCGGCAACCACCTAGCCCTGACCCAGCGCGGCAGGCAGGGTGAGACAGTTTCACTCCGCGGCGACTCAGCCGCATTGCGCGGCGACGGTGCCGCTTGGATGGTTCCAATGGCGGACAACACCGCAGAGATGCAAGCCAAGCTGGACGCGGCACAGGTCGTCACCAGCGAACTGCAAGCCAAGTGCGACGGCTACATGGCGGAACTGGACAGCATCAAGGGCAAGATGGATGCCGCCATGGCTGAAATCGAGGCGATGAAGTCCAAGATGGCCGACGCCAAGATGGACAGCTTTGCCGAGGGCAAGTCCTTTGCCGCGCTGGAAGCCCAAGCAAAGACTGTCTGCGGCGATGCCTACAAGGCGGACGGCAAAGACGTGTTGCAGGTCAAGCGTGACATGCTCGACGCGCTCAAGGTCAAGATTCCCGAGTCGCACAAAGACAGCGCCGATTACATCGCCGCCCGTCTGGACGCGGCACTAGAAGCGATGTCCGGCTTGTCGACCAGCGATGTTGCTGGCGGCGGTCTGTCGCAGGGCAAGCGGGTAGATTCCATGCTTGCCGAAACCAAAGCTGAGGCATCGCGCCGCGGCGTCATTGTGGAGGGCTGATCATGGCCGGTTACACTTCCGTTACTAGCGAGTTGACCATCGGTCGACTTGGCACCCTTGGCGGCACGCAGAACGCTGTGCAGCGCGGTTACGTTCTGGCTGATGCCACTGCCGTTCCTGTTGGTCGCGCTGTGGTCTATGATGCCACGGACGAAAGCGCCAAACTGCCGTCAGCCGGCGGCCAGAAGTTCTTGGGCGTGGCGATCATTGATCCCACCGTTCTGGAAATTGGCGTCTCATCCTACGTCACTGGCGATCGTATGCTGGTCACCAAGCAGTGTCCGCTGGGCGTCTGGGTCCAAACGACCGAGGCTGTCGCTCCTGATGACGCTGTGTTTGTGCAGCACACCCTGAACGGCGGTCGCGGTCCTGGTACGTTGCGCACCGATGCCGATGGCGGCAATGCGGACGCGATTACCGGCTGCCAGTGGGCGGGCGTTTACTCCAGTGGCCTTGCGCTGCTGATCCTCAACCAGCCGTAAGGCAGTGGACGCAAGGAGACTTTGCACATGAGCACCTATCGTTTTGACGCGGCCACTGGTCGCCCGATCATGACCGTTACTGAGGATGCACTCAAGCGTGCCTTGGCCATTCACGAAGTCCAGTTTGACGGCTTCGGTCGTCTGGCTGCTGCACAGGGTCGGATCAAGATTGACACCGCGGCCCAGATTGCGCTTGAGCGTGAACTGACCAAGATCAGCGCCGTGACCAGCACGGAGCCCTTGGCTGACCTGACCTCGCTGATGCACTTCCCGACGACCCCCGACGCTCCGGCGCCCGGCCAGAAGTCATACACCAGCACGGGCGTAAACTGGTCAGCCGGTCGCGTGTCGCACAGCTATGACGACCTCGGCAGCGCAGGCACGTTGGCGCGGACTGAGTTGCAGACCAGCATCATCATCCCGCACATCCTGACCGCGGATTACACTTGGGGCGACTTGGCTGCTGCGGGTCTGGCCAACCAGCCGCTTCAGTCCTACTTGCTGCAAGGTGCCCGCCGCAAGGTCAATGAGGAGATCAACCAGTTCAACTGGTTTGGCGACACCGGCACTGGCGGTACGGGCGTTGTCGGCATCTACAACAATGCGTCCATCACCAAGGCTGTCGTTGCCAACGGTGGCGCCGGTCTGCCGGGTTGGAACGACAAGACCCCTGCGGAAATCGAGCTTGACTGCGTCGACATGCTGGGCGACTTGTTCACCCAGATCAAAGGTCTGGGCGGTCTGGTTCCGAACCGGCTGGTCATGGGCACCACGCAGTACGCCAAGATTGCCACCACCTACAGTGCACAGTACCTGAGCCAGACCATTCTGGAACGGTTGCTGACCCTGTTCCGTGCGGCTTACTCGGCTGACTTCCAAATCGTGTCAGCTCCCGAGCTGGTCACTGGTGGCGGTGGTGGCGGTACCTCGGCTTGGATGCTGGCCTACCGTTACGACAGCATGGTGGCGGGTCGCGTTGTGGCTCTTGAGGGCGTGTTTGAAACCCCGTTCATCAAGCCCTTTGTGACCTCGATTCCGTACCACGCTGAGACGGGCGGCATCAACGTCCGTATGCCCGTGGCGATGTTGATCCGCTACGGCATGTAAGGTGGCTCATGGCGGTCAGTGCAGCCAGCATCAAGGCATTTGCGCCCGTGTTTGCGTCGATCTCCGACGGCATCATCACGACGTGGATTGCCTACGCTGAGACTGCACTGGCCGCGGCTACCTTCGGCACAGTGCACGACCAGGCTGTTACGTTCTGGGTCTGCCATCGTCTGACTGCTACAGGCGGCGACGGCAGCAGCGCGGCAGCCACTGGCCCTGAGACAAGCCGGCATGTTGGCGACGTTGGCGTATCACACGCGGCCAACGACAGCATGACCGGCGTGTCAACCGACGTTGCCAGCCTCAAGACAACTGCCTACGGTCAAGCCCTGATTGCGCTCATGCGCAGGTATCGGGGTGCTGTATGCGTGTAGAGGTCAAGACCAACAACAGCCAGCGCATCCTGCGGCAGCTGATTGCGTTGGAGCGCCAGCAGGTGACCATCGGCGTCCACGGCGACGCAGGCACCCGCGACGGGTCTGCACAGACCAACGCGGAAATTGCAGCCGTTCACGAGTTTGGCGACGCCAATATTCCTGAACGGTCCTTCCTGCGGGCAGGGCTGGACACGGCTGCCGAAACCGTGCCAATCGACCTTGCCGAACAAATCGAGGTCATGATTGAAGGCGGCACCATGACCCCCAAGAAGATCGCCACCCGCGGCGGTGTGCTCATTCTTGGCGCAGTGCGTGAGACCATCGCAGCCGGTATTGACCCCGAACTATCTGAGCAAACCAAGGCAGCCCGCGATGCCAAGGGCAGCAACAGCACAGGCATCGCATCCAACGTCGGGGCCTACACACCGCTTGTGGACACCGGCCAGCTTTGGCAGTCGCTTGTGTTCCGCGTCTCGGAGGCTAACAGCTGATGCCTCTCCCGATTAGTGTCGCACAGGTCGTCATCGACCAATCGGCGCAGACTGTGACCCGCACGCGGTATGGTGCGGCTACCAAGAGTGCCATGGGTGCATGGCTGCCCGGTGCGACCACCACAGTGACTATCACCGGACAGATGCAGCCGCTTGACGACCGCACCCGGCAGCTATTGCCAGAAGGCGTCAGGTTGCGGGCCCGCTACGTTATGCACACGACAGCCGACGTGCGAGGAGCCACGCCCACAGCCACAGGCACCCCGGTAGCAGGCGACCTCATTACCTGGCAGGGGCGGACGTATCAGGTCTATCAGGACCGCGACTGGAACGGGCAAGGCAGCTATACCCGTTGCATACTGGCAGACGCCAGCGCGGAGCCGTAGCCATGGCACTGAACTGGACCAACCTGCAGACGGCAATCTATACCGCGGTGAACAGCGCAGGCATCACCGGACTGGACGTGTCTTGGCGCTACACGCTGGGCGCTGCACCTATTCCAGCCAAGCCGTTTTGCACGCTGCAACTGACCACCACGGACCTTGCACCCGGCGCACTGTCTGCGACGTTTGACGAGTTTCGACCGGTGGCAGGCACGCCGACGAACTTCAACCTGGTACACCAGCGGCGGCACACGCTGTCGATTCAGGTCTACACCAACACGACGCAGGGCTCTGGTAGCGCGTCCGACTTGCTTGGGCAGATCAACCGCCATCTGGCAAAACAATCGACGCAAGCAGCCCTATTGGCAGCGTCTATCCGATTGTGGCAGACTTCCAGCGTCCGCGACCTTTCGGCGGTGCTGGACACACGAGACGAGGGCCGCGCACAGTGCGACTATGCCCTAGCGACACAGGACACAACTGCCGACAACATCGGCAACATCCTGACGGTAGACCTGACAGGCGTTGACGTAAACGCACCATAAGGCGGGACAATGGCAAGCACTGTGAACCCAAATGTCGTTGTGGAAGTCAACGTCTCAGCCCTTGGCGCTGGGTCGCGGGTTGACCGCTTCGGCATTCCGCTGATTGTGGACACCCAAAACATCAAGTCGGCTACGGCACTGGCTCCGGTCATCGGAACCTACTACAGCTTGGCCGAGATGGCAGCCGCGGGCTTTGCGACCTACACCAAAGCCTACAAGTTGGCGGCGCAGATCTTCCGGCAGCGCAAGCCCAACCCGCGCTTTTTCAAGGTGGCGTCGGTCTATGCTGTCACCGATGCTGAGTTGTCAGCGGTCGAGTCCGCCGACCCTGCGTTCTACTACCTGTTGGCGACCAGCCTTGCGGAAGCCGACATTGAGCTGGTGTCTGATTGGGTGCAGACGGTTGCCGAGGGTGACTACCTCTACCTGTGCGACAGCTTCGACACTGACAACTTCAGCACTAGCCCCAGCATCAAGTCGCTGCTCGCCTCTGCTGATTCCAGCAAGACCGCTTTGGGATGCCGCAAGGTTGACCCGCAGACCTTGACGCTGACCATATCGGCGCCGTTCGTTGCGTCCAACAGCGTTGTGGTATCAGTCAACGGCGTGGCTCTGAGCCCAACTGTGTTTGCAACCGACAGCAACACGACTCTGGCTGCACTGGCCACGGCCCTGCAGGCTACCACGGCCATTGCTTCAGCCACTGTGACCAACGCAGGTGGCGGCACTGACGACGACCGCGTCATTGTGATTGTTGCCGATGACCCGCTGATCGACGTTGTGCTCACTGGCTACGCTTGCAGCCTTGGCGCCAGCCAGAACACGGCGGCCATTGCCACGACCGACGCAGGTGCAAAGCCCTGGTGTGCGTCAGCTGTCGGCTACCTCTGCTCGTTCCCCGCAGGCAGCGCCAACCTGGCTGGCAAGACGCTGGTGGGCATCGACGGCGACAGCTGCAGCACGACCGATTACAACCGCGTGACCAGCTTTGGCGCCAACATCTACACGCCGATCGGCAGCCGCAACGGTACCCGCAACGGGCAGACCTCCGGCGAGATTGCCAACAACGCGTTTTACTTTGTGGATACCATCATCGCCATTGCCCGCCTCAAGGCAGAGATGCAAGAGGCGATCATTGACCTGTTGGCGCAAGATCCAAAGCTGCCGTACAACCAAAACGGCATCAATGCGGTTGCCCTGACCATCGCCAGCGTTGCACAGCAGTTCGTGACGCAGGGCATTCTTGAGCCGTTTGACACGTCGACGGCCATCAATGTCCCGGCGCTCGCCAGCGTTCCAGCTGGTGACCGCACGGCGCGGCACCTGCCCGGCATCACGGCGCAGTTCACAGGTACCGGCGCGATCCAAAGCACGGACATCACCATCACCGTTGTGGAGTAACCATGCCAGCCTACAGCCCCCAAGATGTTACCGTTGCGGTCGCCGGCATTCCCATGACGGGTTTTGCCGAGGGCACGTTCGTCACCACCACGCAGGTCAGCGACTCGGCTGCTGCGTTTCGCGGTGCCACGGGTCAGGTGTCCTTTGCTATCGACAAGGGCATGCCCATGTTGCAGGTCGAGTTCACCTTGCAGCAGACCAGCGCAGCCAATGCCTACATGGCCGGCCTGCTTGCTGCCCAGACCTTAGGCGGCGTGCCTGTCACTGCCAGTGTCAGCCTGTTTGGCTCGACCGAGTCTGCCACACTGGCACAGGCTATCGTGACCAAAGCCCCCGATTCCGCCTACTCGGCTGGCATCGAGGGTCGCACTTGGACGCTGATGGGTCCGGGCGTGCTGCGTTCCGGCGGCTCTATCCTGCCGTAAGGGGTGCCCATGGCAACGCAATTGACCATTGGCGACAAGACTTACACCATCGGCGCTTTGCCGGCTTCATTGGCGCTCAAGGCGGCTCTGATTGTCGGCAAGTGGCAAGGGCGCCTATTGGCCAAACTGGCCGGCAATGGCGTCGGTACGCTTGCAGAAATGGGCGCCAGCGAAGGTGCAATGGCTCAAGCAGGCGGATTGCTTGTTGAGCATCGGGCACTGATGTTGGCCGATCCTGAGTACCAGGAGCACGTCTGGAAGCCTTTGCTGTCGGTTTGCATGTGCGATGGCCACAGTGTCATGGGTCCGACGTTTGAGGTCGCTTATCAGGGCGCAAGCCTGCCGGTCCTCCTGCAACTGCACGACGCAGCCAAGGAGTCCAGCTGCGGCCCTTTCGTCGCTGGGCTCGGCAAGATGGCCCTGTAAACGCCAAGCCGTTGCCCGATGACGAGTTGATCCGCAGCGTCCTGACTGCACCCGTAGAGGGCGGGCTTGCTGCGTCCTACCGCGAGGTGGCGCACCTGTGGACGGCTGATGACCTGGTAGAAGCCACGCTGCACCTACGCAAGCGGGCAAACGAGGCAGCCAAGGACCGGGCGGCAAAGCAGGCGGAAAGGAGGCGATAATGGTTATCCAAGAGCTTCTTATCCGGCTGGGCTTTGACGGCGGGCAGGCTACCAGCGGCATCAAGCAGGCGACAGCATCCATAGACGGGATGCTCAAGACGCTGGGTGCTGCGGCACTGGCATACAAGGCAATCGACAAGCTGGCCCAAGAAATGGGGCTCGCCACAGAAGCCGCGTTAGCCTTCTCGACACAGCTGGGCAAGATTGCCGCACTGATGCCTGGTGAGGAAGCACAGGTCTACGCCTACCGCGACAGCCTGCAGGCGCTGGCAGTCCAGTACGGCAAGACCACGGGCGAGTTGGGCGCTGGTCTTGAAGGCGTCATTCAGTCCTTCAATGACGCCAGCACAGCCGTCCAGACGCTTGAGTTATCGGTAAAGACAGCCACCGCCACGGGGTCAACGTCTGCGGACGCCTTGCGCTTGCTGGCTGCAGTGACCAAGGCATACGGTGACACGTCGCTCAAGACGCAAACCCGCGTTGCAGACCTTGCCCAACAGACCATCTTGCTAGGCGACGTGCAAGCCGGTGAACTGGCAAGCAGCATCGGGCGGGTAACACCGCTTGCCAAGACGCTAGGCGTCACCATGGAAGACCTGTTCGGCGTCTTTGCTGCGGCAACAGGCGTCACAGGCGGTGCAGCTGAGGTATCGACCCAATACGCCAGCGTCTTGCGCGGACTTGTCGACCGTGGGCCGGAAATGAACAAAGCCTTCAAGGCGGCGTTCGGCGGCGATGGCATCAAGACCGCAGAGGCGGCGATTGGCAAGTATGGCTTGCAAGACACCTTGATCAAGCTGGCAGCACAGACGGACGGCACGGCAGAACAATTCAATGCGCTGTTTGGGCGTGCTGAGGCGACCACCCTCGCGCTATTCCTGACGGGCGAAACGTCCAAGAAGGCAGCCAGCCAGATCAAGGCAGTGGCAGACGCCAATGGGGCGGTCAGCAAGTCGGCAGAGGCAGTGACAACCGGACTTGGCAAGGCAGCGCACGAGGCTGCTATTTTGGCAGCCAAGACAGAGGTACTGCGGCAACGGGTAGGCGACAAGCTGACCAAACCAATGGGCGAGCTTGACGAAAAAATGCTTGGCATTGGCGATACGTTTGCCAGCGTGTTTGCGCCTGCGTTTCCGCACATGGTTAGTGCATTCGATAGTTTGGGTGGTGCAACAGACAACTGGCTTGGGCCACTGGAGCTTGTGCGAGACGTGTTGCTATCCATCATGCAGGTAGTTGACGCGGTAGTCACCTCGTTTCGGGCACTTGGCATAATCATCGGCGGCGTCGGGGCTTCTGCGGCAGAAGTGATACTGGCACTGCGACCCGGTGAGGGCATGGGAAAAAGGTTGTCTGACTTGCCTGACAAACTATCGCGCATTGACCGCATTGCTGGGCAAGACTTGAACGCGCAGTACATGGGGCTCAAGGATCGTTATGGTGCCCGCGATGCCCTGTCGCGCCAGACCACCAAGTCGTTTCTTGGCTACCAGCCATCAGCAGGCATGGCGCCACGCCAAAGCAACGGGCTAGAGGACTTGCGCGGCGACGCCAGCCGCATTGCCGGCGCTGTCCAATCGTTCTTGGGCACCCGTGTAGGCTCAAGCCCCGGCGCACTGGCTGGCGTCCAAGTTGGCGCCGTGAACATCAGCGTCACCGTGCCACCTGGTACCGAGGCAGAGGCCGCCACCCGCATTGCCGACAACGGAGCGCGTCAGTTTCTGGACAGCGTGTTGCGTCAAGCGGCGACTGCCTTTCCTGCCGCAACGCCATAGGAGCCCTTATGTCGTCGCCGTGCATCATCACCGTTGGCAGCGCACTTGTGGGCGAGGTGCCGGGGTCCGTTGTCGAGTGCGATACCGTGCTGCAATGGGCGCCTGTGACGACCGTGACTGCTACAACGTCACCCGTGGAAGATGGCACGACCATTGCTGACAACCTGACAGTGGAGCCCCGCACTTTTTCT
>TARA_R110000868_G_scaffold114821_1_pt1 | contig 15893 bp, 21 predicted proteins | sample TARA_R110000868 | Tara Oceans TARA_R110000868 (sample SAMEA4397489) | marine metagenome | biome: Polar Biome; feature: [SRF] surface water layer (ENVO:00010504); material: water (ENVO:00002006), including particulate matter (ENVO:01000060) such as... | depth 5 m | reverse complement strand
TGGCGCGTAGCCGCCTGTATAGCCTTTCGCGCTCTCTGGTCGTATCGCGCCGCCTACTGCCCTCCAAGGGCCGGGTGTTGGTTTCATCAAAACTTCTCCTCAATAATTTTGGCAATCTTCTGGAATGAATATCCGCAATCGTTATCCAAGGCCAAAGTCTCAACATTTTCACCACGGGTATGTACGCCGTTGGGTGAATCAAGCCCCGCCCACTCGATAACTTCATCTGGCAACCAACCCGCTTCGCCCATATACTCCTCGCTGCATTTTTCCATTGCAGCAATCTTTGGATACGCCTGTGCGTGTAAATTGCACAGAACGCCAAGGCAACAGAACTTATTGTTCTCACTGCGTAGCTGGCCTCTGCCCTGCTTGTACTTGCCGCTTGTGAGTGCTGCAATCCATTGCTTTTTGATTTCCTTGTTCATTTCTTCCCCTTTAAATGTGTCAGCCAGATATAAAGATAAAAGCAGAAAAATAAAAACCATGCCAGCGCGCCGGACAGGATAAGGAACAGGGTGAGGAGGTCTAGGATCACGGCATCTCCCCATCCAAAAACTCTTCTTGCGTGCGCTTGTCCATTTCGGCAAAGGTTTGAAAATGGTTTTCGCTACAGCAACCAATACCGGTCTGCTCGTCGCCGCAGTAGCAGCAGTAGGTTTGTGAGCTTGCCAAGAAGGTTTCCCGCAAAAATTCACGCAGAACTTGATCTATTTCGTCTTTGAGCATGTCAATAGTCCTCCGAGTGGCCAGCAGCGTGATCCGCGACCCACGTTTCAATCTCCGCGACCACCTCAAAGGACAGCACCGGAGCGATGTCGACGTTGGAGCCGGGCAGGTAGACGTGGTGCAGCGTCAAGGTGGACGGATAGTCAGGCTCGAGCTGCAAGCCGGTCAAAGGTTCCCGAGAACCGCGCTCCGCGGCTTCGTACTCAAACCAGCAGGTCAAGGTGCTGTTGAGCTCGTCGCAGTCGTAGTCAAAGGCCAACAGGCCGTCCTTGGAATGATTAGTCATGGCTGCCGTCCTTCGCCACGGTGATGCTGCAGCCATATACGCGCTCCGCGTAACTCAGGAGGGCTTTTAAGACTTGCGGCTCGAGGGCCACTTGCTTGTTTTCGTGATGGTTGACGGCCAACCAGACTTGAAAGCCGTCAAAGCTGGCGTACACGCCATCGCCCAAGTAGGCGTCTTGTTGGTCAAAAGCAGGGATGGAAGTGGGGGCGGGGGTGGTCATGCAAGGCTCCGGAAAAAGGTGGTCAGGCGGTCGAGTAAAGAGGGACGGTTCGAGGGGGTGGACAGGAGGGCGGATTGCAAGAGTAATGAATCGCGGCTCGCGGACCAGTTGGAGGGCGGGGTGTAGTACAGGCCAATCTTGACCTTGCCTGTGTCGTAAGGCGGGACAGAATGGGAGCCGGAGTCCGTAGAACGGCCTACAAGGGGTTTAGTGGGCTGCATGGTGGGTAGCCTCCTGGATTGAAGTGGAGGCGGCTTCTATGCCACCTAGGAGGACGTCAAGGGGCAGGTCCATGGACCGGGCAAAGACGGCGGTGGCCAGCATCAGGGAAATGACTGCTGTTACGGGGTCCTCGGTCAAGGAAGACATGTGGGTCAGGAGCTCGGTGGCATGGCCTGCCGAGTCGTGGATCAGATCGTGGATGTTCTCATTATTTACAGTCATTTGCTCTATCCTTTCTTGAGTTACACGGGATGTGTGAAAAGATTATAAGTCGTACTGTGTTTGGATGGCAAGTACAGAAAGTGGTTTATTTTGTAGGGGTTTACCCGGTAAAAGGGGTGGTTTTGTAAGTTACGAGTAAGGCTACATAGACTTTTTCCAGAAAGAAATGTTTTTTTATTTTTTTACGTGAGAATTGACGTAATGGGTGTAATAGACGTAAGAGTCAATGGATATGCGGGTTGTGACTGTGACACTACATTACGGAGACTGATTTGGAGTAAGGAAATAAGGGAATTTACAGGGGAGATCCGCGAGATGCTTTTTGAAAAAACTTTTTTATTTTTTAGTAGGAAATAGTCTATAGCGATGGCCCTTGTCTCTCGGACTTGCTCCTGATACACTTGGTTCAATGGATTACAGGAGCGAACAAATGTTTCAGATTGAGTCGGGGGTAGAGATGCCCGCGGGGCGTACAAAGTACCCTTTTGGCGACATGCTGCCTGGGGATTCAATCCGCTTTGTTGACCCAAGACAGGCCAACAGTTCGCGCGTCGCTGCTTTGCGGTTTGTTAGAACGCACGCCCCTGAGTGGACGTTTAAACTGCGCCGCGTAGAAGGCGGCTGGCGGCTGTGGAGACTCTCTTGACTAGGCGCGATGTTTGGATGGTGCCTCCTGTCATTGGGGATAAGGCGCAAAAGCGCCTTGCGACAGAAGTGGCCCCGCTGCGCAAGCAGAGAAAGGTCTTGAACGCCAAGGAATGGAAGTTCGTCACCGAGCTGGTGAGCGGCGATGGCCGCGTCACCATGAAGGAGGCCGCCATTCGGGCAGGGTATAAACCGACGAGCGCCTCTGTCATGGCGAATAAGCTGACGAGCCCCAACGTCAATCCTCATGTGGTGGCCGCGATTCAGGCCTATCGGGCCGAGCTCAACAGCAAATACAACACCTCCTACGAGCGGCACATGAAGGACCTGCAGCTCATCCGTGACAAGGCCTTAGAGGCTGGGGCTTATGCTGCTGCGGTGCAGGCCGAATATCGCCGTGGACAGGCCTTAGGATCGATTTATATCGACCGCAAGGAGATCAGGCACGGCACGATTGACTCAATGTCGAAAGAAGAGGTGCAGCGCAAGCTGGACGAGCTCAGGGCCCTGTATGGTGGACCACCGCCGAGCGCGCTGATTGACGCCAGCACCGGCCAAGTGATTGAAAGCATTGACCGTGAAAAAGACCCCGTTTTTGTTCCTCCTGTGGCGGAACCTCCGCCCGATATCTTTGAACGGGACAGTGATCTGGAACCCGGCGACGATGTCAACGCCTGAGGCTGCCTTTGCTGCCCGTGTTCGCGATGGCTTGCGGCCTTTGGGGGTAGACACCGAGCGGATTGAGAATCGCGTCAATTTGGGCGTGTCTGACATGCTGGTGGGTGCAGGTGACCGCTTTGTCTCAATTGAGCTTAAGGCCGTTTCTCGCGGGTTGAAAGTCGCGCTTCGACCGCATCAGATTGCTTTCCTAGCGCGCCATGCTGCCCATGGCCGCCCGTGTTATGTGCTGGTGCATCAGATTAGCACCGTTGTTCGCCCGGGCCGGATTGCTTTGTACCATGGCCGCCAAGCAATTGCCCTTGCTGAGCAGGGCTTGCGCCTTGATCCCGTGGCCGCGTGGCCTAGCCGTGGCATGCCATGGCAGGAGCTGGCCGACATCTTATCGGGGAAAACCCCTATCAAATAAGTTGCGCCACTGTTAATTTAGGTGTATACTGGTGGAACCGGAACATCTCCGGCAACCTAGAAAGGATAGAGAAAATGCTTAAAACCGTCACCGTATCGGCCAATCGTAAAACTGGCCCCATCGCTGTAACCTATCGCGCAGGGGAGCACGAGACCTATGGCACGTGTCCTACAACGTGCAAATTACACCCCAAAAGTGAAACCGGCACGTCATTGATTGACATGGATTATTTGGCCGCAGTGTCTGATGCTGTACCGCGTAATGGCCAAGCTTGGACTTATTCGCATTTTGCCGCTGAAGCCTTACCACTACCGGCACCGGGTAAGACCGTGTTTAATGTCTCATGCGACACCATGGCCGACGCTGTCCGGGCTATCGAGTTAGGCCGCCCGGCGGTGTATGCTGCCCCGAAGACTATGTCCGATAGTTTCCCCATGGTGCACCGTGGCGTTCGGTTTGCACAATGCCCGGCTGAGCTGTCCGAGTTGTTCACGTGCCATCAATGCGGGAATGGCCGCCCATTGTGCGCACGTGGCGACCGGGATTATGTTGTTGTATTTGTGGCCCATGGGAGCGGGGCTAAGCGCGTGGGCACTGACGAAAAAGGGGGATGCTATGCGGCCAGCGGTCCGACCGCTATTCAGTGGCATGGCACCAAAAAAACCGGCGCGCCGAATGACCCGCAGGCCATTGTTAAATTCGCTCGCTCGCTGCCGTCCGGTTCTATGCTGCGCCACCATGTGGCCGGAGATGTTGGCCGGGAGATGTCTGCATGTTGATAGCCTTAGGGGTATTCCTGATACTGTGGCTAATAGTTGACTTATTCAAAGGGGATTAGCCAGACTATTAATTATGGTCTATAATTCGTTCACCGGGATCATCCGGCAATACTGAAAGGATAGAGAAAATGGCACACATGATCGACACGACAACAGGCACCGCTGCTATTGCTTACGCTGGGCAAACCCCCTGGCATGGCTTGGGCCAAGCCTTAACACCTGATGCATCAATTGAAACGTGGACACGCGAAGCCGGATTAAATTACACCGTGAATGAGTCGCCCGTATTGTTTCAAACTGACGCAACGACAGGGCCGGAGGAATTTACGGGCCGCAAAGTGCTGCACCGTTCGGACACTGGCGGCGCGCTGGCGGTAGTGTCTGACGGTTACCGCGTAGTGCAACCGGCTGACGTTATGGGCTTTTTTGGAAAGCTGGTAGAGCTGGGCGGGTTTCAAATGGAAACCGCCGGAGTGCTTAGCCATGGCCGCCGGGTTTGGGCACTGGCGAAAGTGAATGAGGGGGCCGACATTGTCGAGGGGGACACCGTGCGGCCTTATGTGCTGCTGGGCACGTCATACGATGGAACCATGGCCACAGTCGCGAAATTCACATCGATTCGTGTGGTATGCAATAACACCATAACGGCAGCGCTGGGCCGCGAGAATTCAGGCACCGTTAGAGTGCTGCACAGTGAGCGCTTCAACCCTGATGCTGTACGGTTAGAGCTGGGCATTGTGGGCGATAACTGGGAGCGCTTCCTTATCCAGTCGCGCAAATTGTCCAGGGAAACCATGAGCAGGATTGAGGCCGATATTTTTGTGACTGCCTTATTGCACCCTTTCCACACCAGCAAATTAGAGCTGAATGAAACCCGCGGATATCGCCGGATCATGGATCTATTCAACGGCCAAGCCATTGGCGCGGACATTCCCGGCGTGGCCGGTACGCGCTGGGCGATGCTTAACGCTGTTACTGAATTAGTCGATCATGAGCGCGGCCGTGGCAACAACACCCGAATGGAATCGGCATGGTTTGGAACTGGCGCAGCGCTTAAGAATAAGGCTTTAGAGCTGCTAAGTGCTTAACCTATCGATCAAGGGCCGCCGATAGCGGGGCCCTATCGAGGGCGGATTATGCAAAAAATGCATAATCCGCTCGGGTTGATTTTGTATAGTTAAACCAGCGCCGCGGCCCCTGACGCTGTACGCCCTGAACGTGGCGCGTGGTCCGCGCGCCGCGGTCCGCGGCCCGTTTCCCCGGGGCTATCAGGGCCGCGGCCCTGATAGAAAAAATTCATTGGCCGCGGTGCTCGGGGCCCGTGCTATAATAGCGGCACTGCTGCGGGGACCCCCGCAGCGGATAACTCAGAAAGGATAGAAAATGCAAATGGAACAAATCGCCATGGCCGTGGTCAACGACCCGGCCACCGAACAGACCCGCCTGATGGCCCTCGCTACTTGGCTTGCTGGCCGCGATAGCGCGGCAGTGCATATGCTTTTGATCCCGGTTTTTGCTGAGCTTCGAAAGCCTATTTATGAGGGCGTCGAGTTCGACGAGTCGTCGTGGCAGGCCGCCGCCCGGGTGCTGGACTGGCAAATCGATAACGCTATCGCTGAGCGCGAAGGGGGCGCAGCATGATCGTTCAGCATGAATACACCAGCAAGCCCAGCATTGTCACGCTGCGCGCTGCGCTGCGTAAAGTCGCCGCCTTGGGCGGCGACTTTATCCAATTGACTTGGGGCAAGAACCAGATCACTATGGAGCTGGCCGAGCACGGGTGGCACGGCAGCGGGCTGATTGGAAAGAATGGGGGCCATGACCTGGCCCATGAATTAGAGCTTGCACGACGAAAAGAAACCGTGTTATAATAGTCTCACTGCTGGCGTCCGCCAGCAGTTAACCCAGAAAGGATATAGATCATGACAATCGAAACAGCAACCCCCAGCAGCGCCGAGACTATCGCCGCCATGTTTGACACTCTGGTCGAGGCAGTGGCCGCGCGAGTACTCGCGCGGCTTGAGCAGGTAGTTACGCAGCTTGATGAGCGGGTAGACAGCAAGATCGAGGACTTCTGTTCTGAGCAACTGAACAGCAAGATTGACGAATGGTCGGCTAATTTCTTGCAAGACCGCTTCGATGAACACGTGACTATTAGTGCTGATGACTTTGATCTAGACGATACAGTCTTGGAGATAGTACAACGCCTGAGCTTTGATGTTAGCGTCAGCCGATAAATAGTTGACACGGTCCCGCGGGACCGTGCTATAATAGTCTCACTGTGTAATTCCACACAGTACAACCCTAGAAAGAAGAGAGCACTATGACGAAGATTATCACAATCGACGGTAGCAAATACGCATTACCTGAAGGCATGGCCATTAAGGATGTCCAGGCCCTGGCCGGGTTTCTGATCACACTGACCAAGATAGACTATGAGTATTGCTATGGCCAAGATGAAAGTCAGTTTTATGCTTACAATGGTGCACAAGTTAGCATCGGTGAACAAGATCTGGTCACCCGGGCCGAGGCCAAAGCCAAGGCAACAAAGTCCCGCGAAGAGTATGAAACACGCAAGGCAGCCGAGGCAGCCTTGGCTAAGGGAGATTTAATCGCCTTGCATGTGGCCAGCTGACCAGTAGCCCCGATAAAAGCCCCGGCAGCCCCGGGGCTTTTTTGTGGCCAGGTGCATAGCCCGGGCCTATCGGGGCGTCAGCCCCGATAGATATATTTAGCTTGACAACTGGCAGCATAGCCAGTGCCTATCAGGGCCTAGGCCCTGATAGCTGATAGCCTATAGCTATGGCAATAGGCTATGCCTATCGGCGGCGCGCCGCCGATAGTTTTTCTCTTTATTTTTCCCTCAATAGGTGGTTGGCGGGGGTGGGTGGGCCCGCATACCTCTCTGTGCTACTACGTACCTTTGACTTTAAGACAGGGGGAGGGCCATAAACAGCCCGTCAGCTACAGCGAAGAGGCGTACCTGGATTTTAGCCCCACAATTTGCCCAAGAGACTTGAACCCCCACCCTCTAAAACAGGCCCCTTGTTTGCATAAATCAAAACCTCGGTTAATATTTACAAAATTCAAAACCTGGCCCTATGCACACCCCACCTCCAAAAGACGCCGAAGAAGAAATGATGCGCTTGCAGCTCCGTCTGCAATTACTCGATGCGCACGAGAAGGCAACCACGGGCTTTCTTGACTTCTGTCGATACGTCTGGCCCGAGATGCTCGTTGGGGAACACCACAGGATCATCGCTAAAGCCTTGGACCGCGTAGTGAGTGGCGAGTGCAAGCGTCTGATGATCGCGATGCCTCCCCGTCATGGTAAATCCCAGATGGGCAGCTATCTGTTCCCTGCCTACATGATGGGTAAAAAGCCTGACTCTAAGATTGTCATTGGCTCGCACACCTCGGACCTCGCTCAGCGCTTCGGGCGCATGATCCGTAATCTTGTAAATGAAGAGAGATATAAGGATCTCTTCCCAGGTATGACCCTGTCCATTGACTCTAAGGCCGCAGGCAGGTGGAACACGGCCCAAGGCGGTGAAGCCTTTTTCATTGGTAAAGGCGGCGCGATGACCGGGCGTGGCGGTAATATTGTGGTGCTGGACGACGTCTTGGACGAGCAGGACGCCTTGTCTGACACGGCTATGGAGAACACGTGGGAATGGTACACCTCTGGCCCTCGCCAGCGATTGCAACCAGGCGGCGCGATCATTGTGATCAACACTCGTTGGAAGACAGATGACCTCTCTGGCCGCCTGCTGAAACAGCAGGGCTATCTCAAGTCTGATCAGTGGGAGGTGCTGGAGTTCCCAGCTATTCTCCCAAGCGGCAATCCACTCTGGCCGGAGTACTGGCCTATCGATGAACTGGAAAAGGTGAAGGTTTCCATTGGCTTGAAGAAGTGGAACGCGCAGTGGCAGCAGCAACCCACGAACGACGAAGGTGCTGTCTTGAAACGCACATGGTGGCGCAAGTGGACTAACCCAGAACCGCCGCAGTGTGAATACCTTTTGCAGACCATGGACACGGCCTATAGCAAAAAGGAAACGGCAGATTTCTCGGTCATCGCAACGTGGGGCGTGTTTACCCCTGACATTGACTCGGGCCCCAATCTCATCTTGCTTAACGTGCGCAAGGGCCGTTGGGATTTTCCTGAGCTCAAGCGGATTGCAAAAGACGAGTACCAGTACTGGAAGCCTGACAATGTCCTGATCGAGGCCAAGGCCACCGGCACGCCACTCCAGCAGGAACTCCGTAAGATCGGGGTCCCCGTCACGATGTTCTCGCCCGGTGGTCGCAGGCAGAATCAGGACAAGCTCAGCCGCGCGAATGCCGTAGCCCCTCTGTTGGAATCGGGCATGGTTTGGTATCCTGAGGGAATGGAATGCTGTGAGGACCTTGTCGAGGAGTGCGCTGCTTTCCCCAACGGCAGCAACGATGACCAAGTGGACGTGACAACCATGGCTCTGCAAAGGTTTCGTCAGGGCAACTTTATTGCTTTAATTTCTGATGATCAGGACGAGGATGAGTCTGCCGCTGAAGCAGTGGTTGAGTATTACTAATACCCAGTCTAAAATGTCCCATCTTTTCTCAAGGACCTCGGACCATGGCTCAACAAGAATTTGAAGACATAGCTGCTGCGGTAATGCAGGCCGAGAGCCGCGGTAAGCGCTACAAGGATGACGGCAAAACCCTGACAACAAGCCCTAAGGGTGCTTTGGGTGAGATGCAGGTTATGCCTAAAACGATCCGTGATCCGGGGTTTGGTGTTACTCCTGCTAAGGATAAATCCCCTGATGAGATTGCCCGTGTGGGTCAAGATTATCTAAAGGCAATGCTGGGTAAGTATGGGGATACCGAGAAGGCTTTGATTGCGTACAACTGGGGGCCAGGGTCCACGGATAAGTGGTTGACTGCGGGTGCCGACCCTGAAAAACTGCCAGCGGAAACGAAGACATATGTAGAGCGGGTAAAAAGGTTTTTGGGTGGAGCACCTGCTGCAGCCCCAGCCCCAGCCCCGAATGTTTCACGTGAAACAATCCCCGCGCCGCGGGAACCGATCCCTCCTTCTTTGCCCCCAATGGCGGCTGCCCCTGATACGCCCACCCCCGTTGCTGCTGCAACAAAACCTTCTGCTCCTGACCGCCTCGCGGCCCTCGGCCCGGGTTACCAGGCCGCCCTAGCTCTGTCCTTTTTGGCTGATAACGATGAAAAGGAAGACCGGGACACGGAAAAGGAGCCGGGGATCGCGGAGAGATATCTGGCAGAGATGGATGCCGTCCCAAAATCTTCGGGCCTTACTCAGTTTGCCGATATAAAGATCCGGTCTCCGTTTGCCGAACCCTCGCAGCCGCAGATGCTAGCTATGGGCGGCATGGTCCGCCGCGCCAACGGGTCTCCTGAAACAGGGGAGCAGGCTCCAACAGCCGAGGAACTGGAAGCAGCGTCAAAACCAGCGTTTTTGACACCAAAATCAGGGATTGGTCGCAAAATTTCGACCAAACCGGGGGAACTGGAGGCTGCTGCATTGCAGGGAGTAAGTGAAACCCCTTATAACTTGGTTGGAGCCTTTGTTGATTTGGCCACTATGGCTATGCGGCCCTTTGGGTATACCAATGAAAAGCCGTTTTTGGGGTCAGAAGACCTAAAAGAACTTTTTTTAAAGGCCGGAATACGCCAGAAACCCCCAGAAGGGGCCGCGGCCCGTGCTTTGTATGAAATGACGCAGTTTGGATCGGGTCTTGTTAACCCCGCAGCCCCGGTTCGCGGTGCTGTAAAGGCTGCGGAGAAGACTGGCGAGGCTGCAAAGATGCTGGCACAGGATTTTCAGCAATATAACCGCCAGTTAGACGTCCCCGGAGCGAGCTACGCGGTCCGAAACAAGGGCACGCCGGTTGTTATGTACCCCAAACGCCCCGTAACAACAGATGATTTTCTTATGCAGATGGGTAAAGGCGAATTTCGGGCATTTAAGGAAAGAAACCCTGAGGTGGCGTTGTATAGAGACCAAGAAGTGGCTGCTACGCCAGATTTTCAATCTTTTGCGGCAAAGACTAACGCACCTATTGACCAAGCAGAGGCTTTAGTCAGGCAAGAAGTGGCCACGACCCCCGATCCGACGCTGAACAGTTGGTTTATGAAGGCCCTTCCTCGTTATTTGCGCTCAGATTTTGCAAGTCCCCAAGATCAGCTTGTCCAAGCAGCGGAACAAGGCAAAATGTTGCACCTTGCTCCTAAAAAATTCTCTCAGTTTAGCGATGTAGATGCTCAAACGGAAAAACTTTTAAGAATTAAAGACAAAGATATTCAACAAGAACGCCGAACACAGGGATTTTCCCCCTATGGCGAGGCAAAAGACAAGTATGCACAGCGCATTGAGAGCTTGACGGACATTGCGGCGTATCCAGAAGAAATAGGATTCCTTGATCCAAATCGAGTGCCCCCAAGCATGCGCAATCTTGTAAAAACCAACCCCGAAACGCGGGCCATGGATTTTGCCCCTGACATCAGTGGCATACTGAAGCTGCCCGAGCTGCGCGACAAGATGTTGGAGATTCGTGCGCTTGGGCCTAAGGCTGAATATTCGGAGTATGGACAGGCTCCAGCTAAAATTCCCGACGAGTTTTTGCTCCCGGACGATACCTTGGCAAAGTTAAATGTTGCAGCAGCCTCTAACCGCGTGGCGCGATTCACAAGGTGGCAAGACGAAACTAGGCAGGGGATGGCCACTACATCACTGCGCACGGAACCCGGATTGAACAAACAGCCCTTGCAAGAGGGCAAGTACATAGGAGTTGCGCTCCCTGATGTTGACATCTATCCAAAATACATGCCTCTGGTTAACGATGTAGGATGCGATGGTGGGTGGTGCACTCAACAGGAAGCCCTTGCTAAGACGTATGGCAGCGGGGATTCCAGGTTGCACATAATCGTTACCGGGGAAGGCAACAAGGCACGGCCTGTTGCACAGATTAGTGTGGAAAAAGTAAAAAGAAAAAATGGCTCTGCGGGATATAACATCACTGAAATAAAGGAAAAAGGGGACACAAACGACTTTTTAAATAATCCTGCGCTACCTGCAATTCAAGAGTACGTGCAGTCCCTAGACAATACATACGGCGGCCTTCAATTTGTAAGCGACCTGGGCAAACTGGGTATGACACAACTGCCTAAAAACCCAATGGAGTTGTTTAACCCGACCATAGGTGCTGCTTTAAAATTTCCGTTAGAAAAGGCGTTTGGTAGCGAAGCAGCGGGATTAGCCGCGGTTAAAGACGAAGCAATTAGGTTGAACAATGGCTCACAGTACGTTATAGACAATAAAGACGATGTCTTTAATCTTCTTAATCGGGCTCTTGGAAATGTTCTTACCCCTCCACAACAACGTGCCACAGGTGGCATGATTGAGCGACAATCCGCAGACAATCGCAGATACCTGTAAGGAACAAAGATGCCAATCGAAAAAAATAACGACCTGCCTGCGGGCAATATGGATGTTGAAATTGAAGATGTCGAGGCAGGAGAAATGCCTGACATTGAAATCATTCTTGACGACGAAGGCGGCGCTGAAATAAACATTGGCGAGGAAGAAGACGAAGTACCGTTTGATGCCAACCTTGCAGAAGTCCTTGACTCCAGTGTCTTGGCACAGATCAGCTCTGAGCTGATGCCTCTGTTTGAGGCGGATCAGGGTTCGCGCAAGGATTGGGAAGAGCAGTATGGCAAGGGCCTGAAGCTGTTGGGCTTTACCTTTGACGAGCGCACCCGGCCATTTAAAGGTGCAGCCGCAGCAACCCATCCCCTGCTTACCGAAGCCATTGTGCAGTTCCAGGCCCAAGCGCTTAAGGAGCTCATGCCTGCTGAAGGCCCTGTACGCACGCAGGTGCTGGGCAAGGAGACGCGCGAGAAGTTGATGCAAGCTGATCGCGTGCGCGACTTCATGAACTACCAAATCACTGACGTGATGGAAGAGTACACGCCTGACTTTGACCAGCTCCTGTTCTACACAGGCTACGGCGGCTCAGCGTTTAAAAAGGTCTACTACGACGAAGACAAGCAGCGCATGGTCAGCAAGTTGATCCTGCCTGACAACCTCTACATCCCCTACAACGGTTCAAGCGTCATGAGCGAATGCGCTCGGATCACGCACGTGGTGCCGATGTCCGTGAATGATTACCGCAAGGCCGTGCTGCGCGGGCAGTATCTGGATACGGCAGAAGAGCGCAGCAGCGCGGATATGGGCAACAACATCATCCAAAAGGAAACCGACCGCGTGACCAAGATGTCGCCTAACGCGGACGACGAGGAAATGGAATTGCTGGAGTTCCAGATTGATTGGGACTTGGAAGGCTTTGAGCACGTCGGCGATGACGGCGAGCCAACGGGTTTGCGCCTGCCGTATGTCATCACCATTGACAAGACCTCTGGCGCAACCGTGGGCGTGCGCCGCAACTGGAAAGAAGGCGACGATCTGTACCGCCGCAAGCAGTACTACGTCCACTACATGCTGGTCCAGGGCCTCGGTGCTTATGGCTTGGGCTTCTTGCATTTGGTCGGGGGCTTGAGCCAAGCGGCTACTGCCGCGATGCGCCAACTGATCGATGCTGGTACGTTGGCCAACCTGCCAGCGGGCTTTAAGGCCAAGGGCGCGCGCATCATGAATGACGATGTGCCGCTGCAGCCGGGAGAGTTCCGGGACATTGATGCTGGCGGCGTGGAGTTGAGCCAGACCCTTATGCCTTTGCCGTACAAAGAGCCCAGCCAGACGCTGTTTGCGCTATTAGGTTTCTGTGCAGACGCAGGTCGCCGCTTGGCCAGTGTCACCGATATGCAGGTAGGCGACAGCAACCAAAACGCTGCTGTGGGCACAACCATCGCTCTGCTGGAAAAGGGCGGCCAAGTCATGTCCGCTATCCACAAGCGCTTGCACTACTCCCAGAAGATTGAGTTCAAGCTCTTGGCCAAGGGTTTTGGTGAGTATCTGCCTGACGAGTATCCATACGATGTTCCCGGCGAGACACGCTCCATTAAGCGCAAAGATTTTGACGACCGCATTGACGTGCTGCCTGTCTCCGACCCTAACATTTTTTCTGTGGCTCAGCGCATTACCATGGCGCAGACCCAGTTGCAGTTGGCGCAGAGCAATCCGCAGATGCACAACATGTACGAGGCCTATCGCCGCATGTATCAAGCCATTGGCGTGCGGGACATCGATCAAATCCTGAATACGCAGAACGTGGACAAGCCCAAGGACCCGGCCAGCGAGAACTCGCAGGCGCTGGACGGCTCGCCGCTCAAGGCATTTGCTGGCCAGCAGCATGACGCTCACATGATGAGCCACCTGATGTTTGCTTTGTCTCCGACAATGGCCAGCATGCCGCAGGTCACGGTCACTATCCAGAAACACATCTTTGAGCACATCCGTTTGAAGGCAGAAGAGTCTACGGAAGCCGAGTTGTTTACTCAGTACGGTGTAGACCCAGAGGGCATTGTTTCTGCCCTGCAGCGCGAAGCAATGATTGCTATCAAGGTTGCTGAGTTCTACCAAGAAGCCAAGAAAATGCAAACCGATCTGCAAGGACCGCCCGCCGACGACCCACTGGTCAAGGTCAAGGAACAGGAAATCCAAGCCAAAACAACTGCCGACGCCGCGGACGATTCAAACGACAAGGCACGCATCCAACTGGAGGGCCAGCGCGTGCAAGGGGACCTTATGGTCGACAAGGCAAAAGTGGCACTCGACACCCAGAAACTTCAGCAGCAAGGATCACAAAATGCAGCCCAAAACAGCCAAGCCCAACAAAATGCCCAACTCCAAGCCCTTAGCCGGGCCCAAAAGGGCAACAGTCCCCAGCGATAAGCCAGGGAAAACATACATTTATCGTAAAGATGCGTTCAAAAAAGTGTTGATTACGTAACAAGAATGTGCATAATGCACACTAAGCCCACGGACAGGGGCCCCATCTGTCTGCTTCATTGGAATAATCCATGCTTGAATTTGCCGAAAGAACGCTGATCGCCATTAAAGGACTCCGTCGCCAAACGGAAGACTTACTGGTGAACGGTCACGTGAAAGATATGGAGCAGTATCGGTTTCTGATGGGACGCCTTGAGGGTTACAAGTTTGTTGAGATGGAAGTACAAGAACTTCTCGGCAAAAACCTAGACCAATAAAGGAACTCTTATGGAAATGACTGCGCTGGAGAAAAAGTGGGCGGACGATGCTGCTGCTCACGTGCCTTCCTTGGACGATGCTTACGACAAAGAGGGCAGCCTTGATGTCAAAAAGATCGAACAGAAGGTAATGGACCGAATTCCCGCCCCTACGGGTTGGAGAATCGTCATCCTGCCCTACCGAGGGGCAGAAAAAACCAAAGGCGGCATTGTTTTGTCAGACCAGACCCGGCAGCGCGAGCAGTCGGCAACGGTTTGCGGCTATGTGCTGTCTGTTGGCCCACTTGCCTACGCCGACGAGAACAAGTTCCCGACCGGACCGTGGTGCAAGAAAGGTGATTGGATTGTCTTTGGTCGGTATGCAGGCGCGCGCTTGCCGATTGACGAAGGTGAAATCCGAATCATCAATGATGACGAAGTCCTGGCGCTAATCCAGAATCCTGAAGATATCGTTCACCTATAAGGCAGACTATGGCAACTGAAATGGACAACGAACAATTAGAATTTAATCTTGGAGAAGACGAAAGCGCCGCTACGGTGACGTTTGACAACGACGCTGACGGTAACCAAGAAGAAGGCAAGATACAGCCTGAGCGCCCTGAGCAAAAAGGGAGCTCTACTCACTCTGATGAGCTGGGCTCGGTCAACGAAGCAGTGCAAAAGCGCATTGCCAAGCTGACTGCCAAGATGCGCGAAGCCGAGCGCCGCGAACAGGCTGCCGTGGAGTACGCCAAGGGCCTGCAGAACCAGACCCAAGAGCTTCAACAGAAACTGGTACACACTGACTACAGCCGTTTGAACGAGGCCAAGTCTCGCTTGGATACGCAGCAAGTTCAGTTGCGCCAGATCATCCATAAAGCGCGTGAAGAGGGCGACCTTAACACCGAGATGGAAGCGCAAGAACGCTTGGCCAACCTGCTTCAAGAAAAAGGCCAAGTCTCAGGCTGGTTGCAGCAGCAAGAACACGCTGTGCGCAATCCTGCGCCGCAGCAACAATACCAAGCCCCGCAGCAGCAGCGCGCGCAGCCCGATCCTCAAGCTGAAGACTGGGCTTCCCGAAACGCTTGGTTTGGCCAAGATCGGGTGCTGACCTACGCCGCTTGGGGCATACATCAAGAACTCATCGAAAAAGAGGGTGTTGACCCGCAATCGACTGAGTACTATACTGAATTGGATCGACGTCTTCGGGATGAATTTCCGAAGAGGTTCGCGGGTGAGCAATCACCTAGCCAATCTTCCAGACAACAGCGTACCGCGCCTGCTGTTGCCCCTGCATCCCGGAGTTCCGGAATAAATAGTGCGCGCCGAACTGTCCGGCTATCACCGAGTCAGGTTGCTATTGCAAAGAAACTGGGTGTACCTCTTGAAGAGTATGCCAAGTACGTAAAGGAATAAGTCATGAGCGAAAAAATTACCATCGACCGAGCCACCCGTTCCTCCGAAACCCGGGAGAAAGACGCTCGTCGCAAGCCATGGCGTCCACCTGCGCGCTTGGATGCACCACCTGCCCCTGAAGGG
>TARA_R110000868_G_scaffold20217_14_pt1 | contig 15897 bp, 11 predicted proteins | sample TARA_R110000868 | Tara Oceans TARA_R110000868 (sample SAMEA4397489) | marine metagenome | biome: Polar Biome; feature: [SRF] surface water layer (ENVO:00010504); material: water (ENVO:00002006), including particulate matter (ENVO:01000060) such as... | depth 5 m | reverse complement strand
CGACTTTGAAATCTTCTTGCCCTCATGGTCGAGGAACAATTCGTAATTGAAACCTTCGGGCGGATTGACACCCAACACGCGGCAAATCTTTGATGCAAGCTTGATGCTGTCGATCAAGTCCTTGCCTGCCATTTCGTAATCGACCTTGAGGGCAGCCCAGCGCATGGCCCAGTCGGCCTTCCATTGCAGCTTGCAATGACCGCCGGTCACCGGCACTTCGACCGATTCATTTGTGTCGGGCTCGATATATGTAACCGTGCCCTTCTCGACATTGCGATCTACTAAGGGCACGAGCAAAACGTGGCCGGTCTTCGGGCTCACCGGCAGGATGGGGCTGTAAGTCTGCTGGCGTTCCTCGCGCAACGAGGGCAGCATAATCTTCATAATGTCGTCGAATTTTTCGAGCACTTTCAGCAAAGTCGCGTCAAAACGACCCGAAGTGTAATATTCTGTCGATGAGGCGAATTCGTAGTCGAAGCCGAAACTATCTAAAAACGACCGCAGCTTGGCATTGTTATGGGCGCCGAAACTCGAATGCGTCCCGAAGGGATCCGGTACCTTGGTCAACGGCATATTGATGTAATTTGCCAGCATCTCCTGATTGGGGACGTTGGTTGGCACTTTGCGTAGTCCATCCATATCGTCGGAAAAGCAAAGGAGGCGTGTTTTGACCCCGGGGGCGAGCACCTGAAAAGCCCGGCGGACCATCGTAGTGCGTGCAACTTCACCGAAGGTACCGATATGGGGAAGACCTGAGGGGCCGTAGCCCGTCTCGAACAGGATTTCGCGGTCCGGGTTGCCCTCTTTTTCGAGCCGGTCCACCAATTTTCGCGCTTCTTCAAACGTCCAGGCCTTGGAAACTCTGGCGGCGTCAAAAAGGGCGGATTCATTGGAGTTCAGGCGCTCGGACGACATGTTTGATCCAGTTGAATTAATTTAGGAATTGTAAAGAGACCGGACCCTAAGCTTGGGCCTGAATACAGTCAACGCGGCACAGACACCACGGATGGTGCCTGTGTACCGGCTATTCGTGCGTGAATGAAACCGCAGCACCCAGTCATTGACCTGAAGACACCTTATGTCCGAGCCGACGCAGCCAATGCACTCAACCGACGCCGGCGAAAATGCCGGCTTCGGACCAGTGCGCCGAAAGCCCAATATTGCGACGCGAGTCCTAGCGGAAGAAGTGCGGTTGCTGATCGATCTCGGCAAATCGAGCAACCTCTCTATCTTCGCGGGTATCATCGTTGTCGCGATGGTGTTTTGGGACACGGCACCGGTTTGGGCCGGCGCTGTGGTGTTCGCCATCCAGCTCGTCGCTCAGCTTTATTTCAATCAGGTGCGCGCTGGCTTCAATGCAGATATTGACGCCGTTCCTAACGCGCTGCTTTGGGCCAAACGCTATACCATCGGCACATTTCTCAGCGGCATGACCTGGGGGATCGGCGGATTGCTCTGGCTACCCGGTGCGAATTATCCGCAGCAGGTATTTTACGCACTGGTCCTTGCCTGCTTGAGCGTTGCCACCGTCATCACGCGTGCAACCTACCCGCTAGCCGTCATCACATATACCGGCGCAGCCGTCACGCCGATGCTCGTGCTGATGCTCTTCGATCCTGATCAGCTGCGCCTCGCCACGGTGGCGCTCGGCCTCTTGTTTTTACTGACTCTTGTTGGCTGGACGCGCCGCATCGGTCGCGCTTACCGCGAAGCAATCCGCCTGCGATTTGAGAATGCTGATCTGGTCGAGCGCATGGCGCGCGCTCATGCAGCCACCGAACAAAAGCGCGCAGACGCTGAAATGGCGGAGCGTCGCGCCAAAGCCGCCAATCGGGCAAAAGGCGAATTTCTCGACATTCTGGGCCGTGAAGTCAGTGCCCCGCTTGAAAATCTTTCGCTAATGGCACGCCAGCTTCACGACGAGCCATTGTCTGATATTCAACGTAATCTCGCTGACGCGATGAGCTTTTCGAGCAAGAAACTCAGCCGCTTGTTCGGTGAAATGATCGACTTCTCGCAGATGGAAGCGCAGACACTGGAACTGCGACCAGAACGATTTGACCCCGTCGAACTTGCTAAAAGCATTGTGCGCGAAATGCGGCCGCTGGCCGCAAGCCGCCGCCTCTCGCTCGAACTTGATGTGGCACCAGGTACAGTATCGAGCATGCTCGCTGATATGGAGCGTTTGCGTCAGGTGCTGATCAACCTCATTTCCAATGGCATCAAATTCACCGAAACCGGTGGTGTCATATTTCGCGTGCAGATGGTCTCCGGTGAAACTGAGACGCCAACGTTGCGCTTTTCGATTATAGATACAGGCATAGGGCTATCGACGGAGGCCCGCGCACGATTGTTTGACGGATTTGCCAAGGGGGGAGCCAAAATCCCGCCTGTCGGCAGCGGTGGCATGGGCCTTGGACTTGCGGTCGCGGACCGCCTAGTGCGGCTAATGGGTGGCGAGCGGATCGAAGTGGACAGCGCAACTGGCCAAGGCAGCACGTTCTGGTTTGTGCTGCCTGCAGAAATGTCCTCCGCTCCAGCGCAGGGACCTGCCGACAGCACCTCCTCAAACGTGCCGAAGCGCGCCTCGAGCCGCCTCATTGATCATGACTATCTTTATGAGATGGAACGCGACATCGGGCCGGACGACGCCAGCGACCGCATGGTCGAAGCTCTGACACATATCCTCTCGCTCTACGAAGTCATAGCAAAGACAGGCCGCGACGGCGACCACCAGCTCCTCGCCGACCATGCCCGCACGCTACAGGCCGCTGCTGACGCCATTGGACTTGTCGCCATTGCGGAAACCGCACGCGGCATCGAGCAGTTGTCGCCTGAGGCGCGTGCTGAAGAAGTGCCGCGCCTGCAACAGCGCATCTCGGAAACCTGGGAACAGCTTGCGCGTACCTATCCCGGCCTCAACATGAGCCTGCCCGGTCAGCATTAGGCCGTCCGCAAAGGCAGCTTTTCATGCCCGCCCCGTTATACTGCGCGGCGATGACAGACCAACCCAATGACGATTCGCCCAATGAGGCTCACGGACAAGTGACCACCGGCACCAGTACGCTGCTGCCTGACGTGCCTGCGCTCGTGCCTGCGCGTCTTGGCGAACCCATCGGCTGGGGTGCCATGGCCGTAAGCCGCGACGGCGAGATCGACGAATTACCAGCCGAGGCAGCCCTTGACCTTCTCGCGCAGGGATCTGTGTTGACCGTGCATGGTGGCTTTACCGCGCGGCGCATCGCGCTTGGCCTTGAGCCGCGCAAGGCAGCGCGCGCCGTCGCATTTTCTATCGGTCCGCAAGTGCTCGACCTTTTGGAACTCTTTGCCTTTGTGCACCCGGCAAGCCCTTGCCTGCCGACACCAAACGGGCTCGCGCGTGCACTGAACCTTGCAATTGATCATACGCCGGAAGCACAAGCCCTGATGCTGCATGAGGCAACGCACCGGCTCCTTACGACATTGCGTTCGCCGCACTATCCGGACCGCAGTGCGGCAGGCCGCATCGCCTATCGCATGGCAGAGGGCGGCTGGACATGGGGACCAGCCGTCAAAGCAGCCCTTGGCGACGTTATCGCGCGCGACGGACGGCCACCCATTGGTCGGGGCTTCGATGTCTGGAACGAATTACCCGAATGGGAAGATGACGCGCCGCGCGCGGCACCTGGCTCAATGCCCGTGAGCGAAGACGAAGCGCGCGCAAGGCTTGCCGAACTCGTTGGGCCTGATGCCGAACAGCGTCCGGGGCAATCCGATTTTGCCGCCGCGACCGCGCGCGCCTTCAACGCCCGCGACACGGCCGGTGCACCCAATATTGTCATAGCGGAAGCAGGCACGGGCATCGGCAAAACACTGGGTTATATCGCGCCTGCAAGCCTGTGGGCGCAACGCAATAAAGGCACTGTCTGGCTTTCGACTTATACCAAAAACTTGCAACGGCAACTCGATCAGGAATTGTCGCGTCTCTACCCGGACCCAGATGAAAAGCGCGAAAAAGCCGTTATCCGCAAGGGCCGTGAGAATTACCTCTGCCTATTGAATTTCGAGGAAATGGCAGTTCGCGCTACAACGAGTGGTAATGCCGTCACCATTGGCCTGGTCGCGCGCTGGGCCCGGGTCAGCCGCGACGGCGATATGGTCGGCGGCGACTTTCCAGCATGGCTCACGCAACGACTGACCAACGATCCGCGTGGTGCGCTCACCGACCGTCGCGGTGAATGCATCTATACGGCCTGCGCTCACTTCAAAAAATGCTTCATCGAGAAGGCCATCCGCAAAGCGCGACGCGCAGACATTGTGGTTGCCAATCATGCGCTCGTGATGCGTCAGGCGGCTCTCGATCAGGCCGTTGCTATCATTGCACCACGCGCCAACGCAGCGCCCGTCGAAGCCGCTGGAAATGCGGAAGATGAGGAACCAAGTGGGCGCGAAGCACGCTCGCGCTTTGTCTTTGACGAAGGACATCATATTTTTGACGCCGCTGACGGTGCTTTCTCGACGCATCTATCGGCTCTAGAGACCGCAGAACTCAGACGATGGATCAGAGGGCCAGAGGGCGCTCGAGGGCGTCGCGGCCGCGGGCTTGAAGACCGGATCGGCGATCTTGTCAGCGGCGACACAGTGAGTGAGGAAGCGCTTGCTGCTGCCGTGTCTGCCGCTGCAGCACTCCCTTCGATTGGCTGGGGCGCAAGGCTCAATGAAGGTGCTCCGCGCCGTGAGGCGGAAGCTTTTCTGGCGCTCGTCAGCCAACAGGTTCATGCCCGCAGCGACAACCACGACACGCCATTCTCGCTCGAAGCCGATGTTATGCCGCTGATCGATAGTATCGAACTCGCGGCACGCGCCTTTGATCAAGCACTGGGAAAACTCGCCACACCATTACTTCGCATCGCGGACGGTTTGCGCACCAAGCTCGACAAACAAACAGAAGACCTCGACAGCGCCACCCGCACGCGCATGGATGCTGCTGCCCGCGGCCTTGAACGCCGTGCGAAATTGCTGATCCCTTCATGGCGCGCGATGCTCAATGCCATCGGGCAACCGAAACCGGAAGTATTCGTTGATTGGTTTGCAATCGAACGCATTGGCGGTCGCGACATTGATGTCGGGATGCACCGTCACTGGCGCGACCCGAGCGAACCCTTCGCGCAGACCGTGCTTGAGCCAGCGCATGGCGTGGTCATAACCTCTGCGACATTGCGCGACCGGTTGCCTGATGATGAGACGGATGACGAAAGCTGGCAGTCGGCGGAAATCCGAACAGGTGTTGCTCATCTCGCAACGCCCGCCAGACGCGCCTTCATGCTTTCCCCTTTCGACTATGCCGCACAGGCACGGATTTTTGTGGTGCGCGATGTGAAGGCCGGAGACGTGCAGCAGATTGCCGCAGCAACGCGTGAACTATTCCTCGCTGCTGGCGGCGGCGCCCTTGGACTGTTCACCGCGATCCACCGCCTGCGCGCTGTGCACGAGCGCATCATCGGGCCGCTGGAACAAGCAGGTCTGTCGCTTTATGCCCAACATGTGGACGCGCTCGATACAAGCACGCTCGTTGATATTTTTCGCGCCGAACAAAATGCCTGCCTGCTCGGCACGGATGCTGTGCGTGACGGCGTTGACGTGCCTGGTTCGTCTTTGCGCATGATCGTCTTTGACCGCACGCCCTGGCCGCGCCCCGACATATTGCACAAGGCACGACGCGCACAGTTTGGCGGGGCCCGTTACGACGACATGCTGACGCGCTTGCGACTGAAACAGGCGTTCGGCAGACTTATTCGCAGCCAAACTGACAAGGGCGTCTTTGTGATGCTTGATGCGCGCCTGCCGACGCGCCTGACGTCGGCTTTTCCGGCTGGCGTTGTAGTCGAACGCGTCGGATTGGCGGAAGCCATTGCGGGCGCTCGGGAATTCCTGAGCACGCCCGTCACCCCTACCCTTGCCGCCCCGCCGCCCAGGCTCTAAGGTCAGCCGCCTTCAAATTGCTTGCTCTTTTGCCCGAGGACTTCCGATGTCAACGATCGCGCCCGAAACCGCCCTTATCTATGTCATGGTCACCATGAGCGCTGTGGACAGCGCCATGAGCGACAGCGAGTTGCGCACCATCGGCGACATCGTGAAACATCTACCCGCCTTCAAAAACTTCGACACCACGCGGCTTATCCCTGTTGCCAAGGAATGCGCCGCGATCTTACAAGAAGACGGCGGGCTTGATGCGGTGTTCGGCCTCGTTAGCGACGCACTGCCCTCTCATCTGCGCGAGACAGGCTATGCAGTGGCGGTCGAGGTTGCGTCGGCCGACCTCACTGTCGGGCAAGAAGAAGTGCGCTTGTTGCAATTACTGCGCGATGCGCTGGGCCTCGACAAACTTGTCGCCGCCGCTATCGAACGAGGCGCACGCGCCCGTCACATGTCGCTCTGAGCGCCAGACCCTATTCAGCCTGATCGTCGCAAGGACCGTCACCGGTTTTGCGCAGCTCATCCTCAATACGATCATAGAATACGCGGGTGCAAGCCCCGCCCGGACCCATTTTGTCGGTTTCGCGGTGGATCAGCACCGGCGCGTCATCTTCATAGGTATAGATATCGCTGCCGTGTTCAGAAGCACTGGAGCGCCAATCGCTCGTGATCTCCTGCGCGTCAGCATCAAATTGCGGCGACGTGATTTCATCAAGCGCGGGACTGGCGACGAATTTTTGTGCTTCTGGCGACCAGAGCCAGTTCTGATACGGCGTATTGGGACCTGCTGGCAGTAAGCGAATAACGCGCAAATCGAGAAAACCGTCGAAATTGAGATCTATGGCCTCGAATCCATTACGGGGGACGCTGACCGGCACATTGGATTCGACCTGGGACAGAGTTTGAAAAGGCGTAACTTCGCCTTTGGCGCGGATATCAATACGGTCAAGAACGCGGCCTCCGGCCTCTTCACCGCCATGCCAATAAAGCGAAATGTCGAAACTCGGCAAAGCCGGATTGATGACGCTCTGGCAAACAATCGGGCCAAGGTCTTTAGGACCTGACGGTGCAAGACAGGAATAGCCGCCTTCAAATGTTTCATCGCCAAGCGGCTCGGCAGCACGACCCTCTACCGGTGCAAGCACAGCGCACGCCAAGGCCAGCACAATCAATGCTTGGCGCAAAAACGGCGAGGATTGAAATAACCGGCTCAAAGTTACAGTCATGGGGGGAACGCTCCGGCCTGATCACAGCACCATTACGTTTAGTTTAGCCGAATTTCTGTGCCAAATGATGTTGCGTGTTTGCCTCAGGTTGCTCATATCCACGGTCTAGCCGGTCTGTTTGACGCATAGCAACAGCCACGTAAACTAAGCACTCACACCCTTCCGTCTGCCGCACATCGCGCATGCGCCCTTCTGAACTGGACCAACTATGAGTGCCGATCTGATCTGGGCTGAACCGTGGATCCGCTTTGGTACTTTTGCCGCGGTATTTGCCTTGATGGCGGTGAGTGAAATTTTGCACCCTGTGTGCCACCTGCCGCCCCGGCTGAAGCGCTGGCGCACGAATCTTGGCATGACACTGGCTGCCACGCTTTTGCTGCGTGTGACATTGCCTGTGGCTGCTATCGGCACGGCCATTTGGGCGCAGGAAACCAACATCGGGCTTTTCAACTATTTCGACGTGCCCATCGCTCTTTCGCTTCCGTTGTCCATTCTGGTTCTTGACCTGCTGATCTATGGCCAGCACGTTCTCTTTCATCGCGTTGGATTTCTCTGGCGGCTTCATAAAGTGCATCACGCGGACCCCGCCCTTGATGTCACCACAGCTTTGCGATTTCACCCCTTTGAAATCCTGCTCAGCATGATCATCAAAATATTCGCAGTCACAGCGATGGGCGTGCCTCCGGTCGCGGTGCTTGCGTTTGAAATCATTCTCAATGCCAGCGCCATGTTCAATCACGGAAATCTTCAACTCGGCGCGACGATGAGCCAGTGGCTTGTGCGCTTCATTGTGACGCCCGATATGCACCGGGTTCATCACTCGGTTGAGCCTGATGCACAGAACCGGAATTTCGGCTTTAATCTGTCACTATGGGACCGGATATTCGGGACTTATCGCCGGATGGACGGACAGGCCTTAGCGGCGATACGTATTGGCCTTAACGAACATGACGATGTAAAACCTACACAGTTCATCTGGAGTCTTATTTTGCCTTTCTTGACGACGAGTTCACAGCACGAGCCTAGCGGAGTGTCCAAACCATGAAGCGGCTCTGCCTGTTGCGTCATGCGAAATCAGACTGGAGCGATCCGGCAAATGATGATTTTTCGCGCCCTTTGAATGCACGCGGCAAAGTGGCCGCCGATTTTATGGCCGCCTATATCGCGCATTCACCCTATCGACCAGATCATGTGCTCTGTTCGACCGCCAGACGCGCATCGCAAACATGCACGCCGCTGGCTGCTTCGCTGGGCGAAGTACCTGTCAAATACATTGACGCGCTTTATCACGCCATGCCGGATGACTTGTTGACGCTGGTGCGTGATGCGCCGGACGATGCCGAAACATTGCTGGTGGTAGCGCACAATCCCGGTCTGGTGTTGTTGGCCATGGCACTAGCACGCGACCCGGAAAATGAAGTCGCCTTGCGCGTTGCCAATGGCGTGCCGACCGGTGGATTTATCGTTTTTGAATTTCCAGAAGCCAATAGCTGGCGCGATATTGGAGAGGGCCAGGCTGAGACCGTGTTCTTCGGTCGTCCACGCGATCTTATGGCGGCAACAAAAGCCTGAGCTTTTTCTTAGCGGATGCTTTGTCCGAAATAGATGCGAGCAATGCGTGTCTCTGTGCCATCATTTGCGATGTCGCTGATGGCCTGATTGATTTTGGCGCGCAACTCAGTCTGGTCGGACCTCATTGCCACGCCCGCACCGTGTGCGAAATAAACCGTATCGTCATAGTCACCCCCAACCATCCGGCAACATCCTTCGCCGCCGCCGCGCAACATCCAGTTGAGCAAAGCATTGCGGTCTCCAAACACAAGCGCGGCGCGGCGGTCAATCAAAGTGGCCTCGGCTTCATCCAGCGTTTTCACAGTCAGTAACTTCGCATTGGGGAATCGCGCCTTGAGAAAAGCTTCGTGTGTGCTCCCTGCTTGCACCGCAATCGACAGCTCATTGGATCCTGTGACGCCACCAATGCCCTGCTGCGCATCACGGCGCGCGGCAAAATGGCCCGGTGTTTTGTAATAAGGATCTGAAAAGACGATCTTGCCTTCTCCCGGTGTTGAAGGCACAAGCATGGACGCAATAACCACATCCACATCGCCGCGCTTCAGTGCCGGAAGCAGATCGCGCCATCTGCGCGTTTCAAATTTGCAGGTACGATTGATTTTCTCACAGAGCGCACGCGCCATGTCGATGTCGTAACCGCTGAGTTCGCCTGCTGCGTTGCGGCCATTAAACGGGGGGTAGGCACCCTCCGTGGCAACCCGCAGAATTTCGGGAAGTGCTTCAGCGCCGGAGACATCATCGACGCGATGAGGATTTGGCGCGGGCGTCAATGGTGCATGCGCTCCTGAATCCGGCAGAACCTCTGTGTTCAGCCTGCTCAAATCAGACATGTCGGTCGTCGCAGGATTATTCGCCCACGGCAGCCGTGTGCCCTCGTACATGCGCGCCAGCGCACCTGCGATGATGACGATGGCCAGCAAATTGACAAACAGCAATACGCGCATCTTTACATTCCGGCTTCAGGTCTTCGCGTAGCTCAGTCATTTACTCCGCAATTCTGCCCATTAACGCATTAAAACATGAACAAATGGCCAAAGCGTTCGGAATTGAGACATTCACATGCAATTTGCACCTTTCAGATGTGCGCCATTTGCAACCATCGCAATCCCTTCCACAGAAAAGTATTCCCCGCGCCCCTGAAAAATGCGCGCCCTATCCTTTCGGTTTATTCCTTGGCTGGAATTTTGAACTTATCTTCTGCCTCTTTATCCGTGTTCTGACTGTTGCGTCTTGCGTGCGAATGACCTTTTTGGGGGAATTCTAAGTGGACAACAGAGAATGGAAGCCCTCCGCGCATCCGTCGCGGAGTTTAGACTCCCGCACTGCGGGCTTTTCTGAGGCTAAGGCTGAGTTCAAACGGACCAACCCCGACTCGAGAGCGCAACACGTTCAGCCGAAGCGGTACGTAGGGCACCTCCGCAATCGTCCCAAACTTCTGGGGGAACTGGCCGTTGATGCCGGTCTGATCGATAGAGATGCCCTCTACACTCTGCTAGGCAGCCAAAAACATGGGCAGGCGCGGATCGGTGAAATGATGCTCCGTGCGGGTCATATGCGTGCGAGTGATCTGGCAATGTTACTCAGCACCCAATCCGGCATTCCTTTTATCGACCTCTACACGCAGCCGATTGACCCAACTTTGTGCAACGCTGTGGATCTCGACTTCTACATCAATAATGATTGCATTGCGTGGCGATGGAAAAATCGGGAGCCGGTCTACGTTGCCGCCGATCCGCTGAGTGTGCGTGCTGCTGTCGAAGAGTTGGAAGGTCGGCCTTGCCGCATCTTTTTTGCTTCGCCGCGAGCGATACGACAAGTGATTCAAAAACGCTTCTTGATCGAACTCGGCGAGCGAGCGCGGCTCGAACTTGCCAGAGCGACGCCCGAGAATTCTGCGCAACATCGTTTATCCATTTCGCAAACCTGGATCATTCCGACAATTGTATTTCTTCTGGCTTGTGCAGCATGGGTCGCACCTCACGCGTTCGTTGCCGTCGCCAATGTACTATTTGCCGCGGGCTTCATCACGATCGCCGCGCTAAAGCTACTCTCGATCGGGATCGGTCTTGAGAGAAACGCGGCCCGTGAAAATTCTATTCCGGAGGTTAATTCACATTCCGAAGACAATGAGCTACCTATTTACTCCATTCTTGTGCCGCTTTTTCGCGAAGCATCTGTCTTGCCTATCTTGATCAATGCACTGAGCAAACTCGACTATCCGGCGTCGAAACTCCAATTCCTGCTGATCTTTGAAGAAACCGACAAGGAAACAATTGAGACGGCAAAGTCACTCAACCTGCCGGACAATTTTGAGTTCATCGTTGTACCTTTCAGTTTCCCGCTGACAAAGCCAAAGGCATGCAACTTTGCCCTTTCCTTCGCGCGCGGTGAATTTCTGGTGATCTTTGATGCCGAAGATTTACCTGAGCCTGACCAGTTGCGTCGCGCTGTTAACGCCTTTCGCGCGGGCGACGAAAAGCTTGCCTGCGTGCAAGCCAGGTTGAATTACTACAACCAATTCGAGAACTGGCTGACGCGTCAGTTCACGCTTGAATATGCTGCCTATTTTGATCTCCTCCTGCCGACATTCGAGCGCCTTGGCTTTCCCATTCCGCTCGGCGGCACGTCAACGCATTTTCGCACCAGCTCCTTGCGAAAAGCTGGCGCCTGGGACCCGTTCAATGTCACCGAAGACGCTGACCTTGGAATGAGGCTGGCGATGCTCGGATTCAAGACCGGCCTGATCGACTCCACGACATATGAAGAAGCCAATTGCCGCGTTGACAATTGGCTGCGTCAACGCTCGCGTTGGACGAAGGGCTGGATTCAAACCTATCTGGTTCGGATGCGCCATCCGGTCAAACTGTATAAGGCACTGGGCTTGCGCGGGTTTGTCGGATTCCAAATTGTCATCGGCGGATTTTCACTTTCAAACCTTGTGCACCCGCTATTCTTCCTTTCCGCACTCGCTTCTATTGGCTTGACGTTTGTCGCCGCCCCGGAGGCACAGGCGGATGTACCGCAATCGAGCAACATTGCCATCGCCAATTTGATCGTACTATCCACTGGCTATAGCATTTCAATTCTTGCGGGCATGACGGCTGTGACACAACGCGGACTGCGTCCACTGATCCTGTCGGCACTTGCAATGCCTGCTTATTGGCTCTTGATCTCCTTCGGCAGCTACAAAGCACTCGCCCAGCTTATTTCACGGCCGTTCCACTGGGAAAAAACGGACCACGGCTTGTCACGCCTTTGGGCGCAGCGACGTGCTGTCGCACTCAGAGAAATCGCCGCGGAAAACCTAAAAAACCACGGTTTCTCAGTAACTAAGCGCTAATACCTTGTCGTCATGCTGAGCGAAGTTCGACTGCGTACCCTGTGAGACCCGCCCATGACCGCTTCCGCCAAACTTCCCAAGCCTGTCACTAATCTTCTCGACAAGAAAACCTACGCGCGTCTCAACGTGATGGTGGTCGAAGACGCAAGTCACATGGCGAGTCTTGTTTGCGGCATCCTCAAATCATTAGGCTTCGGACGCATCTTTGAGGCGCGTAATGGTGCGGACGCGTTGGACGTTATGAATACGCAACCGGTAGATCTTGTTCTTATTGACGATCTCGCGCCGCCTATGGACGGTCTGAGCGTCGTCAAGGAAGTCCGTAAATCAAAATCGAAATCGGCACGCGGCGTGCCTGTGATCCTGCTGACGTCAATCCTGAACAAGTCTGCCATTTTTGCAGCACGCGACGCAGGCATCACAGAAATTCTGTCCAAACCCTTCTCTGCCGCTCAGATAATTACCCGCATTGAATCGGTCTTGTCGCGCCCGCGAGATCTGATAGAGAGCGAGGATTTCGCCGGTCCCGATCGCCGTCGTCGCGAAAAAGAAGCGCCGGAACATCGCCGTAAATCTGATCGCAAAGCATGACCGAGATTTGTTAATCGAATTTCAACCGTCTTTGCTAACTAAATAATTACCCGCGTTTGAAATACTGAAATCCTTACTTCAGTAAGGCGACGGCTATGGGCACACATCCGAACGACGAAAGCGCGACACTCACAGAACTTGGACCGGATCAACTCCGCGTCCTCAACACGCTTGTCATTGTCGAAAATCTGCCGATGTTTGCGATCTTCCGACAGGTGCTGGAGGGGCTCGGCATCCGCAATGTGGTGCACGGTCGCAATGCCAGGGCCTCAGTTGAAACTCTGATGACCGAGCCGATTGACCTTGTGATCATCGACGATCTCATGCCGGTCGACGGAGTTAAATTTCTAACCCTTCTGCGCAAGGGCTCGCAAAAGCTGCCTCATGCTGTGCCGGTGATGTTTGTCACCGCACGTGCCGAACGCGAACGCATTCTAGCCGCACGCGATGCGGGGGCGAGCGAAATCATGCTGAAACCCTTTACCGCACTGCAATTGCGTGCGCGACTGGAAACGACAGTCCAGAAGCCTCGTGAGTTCGTTGAAAGCTCTGCCTATGTCGGTCCCGACCGTCGCCGCCGCAGTGATGATGGAGCCGCTTTGGAGCGACGTTCGACAGAACGTGGCGATCGCCGACACTTAGTCAATCCGCTGGTGCTGGACTAACATCTGCTATTTGCAGACGTCTTTGTAGGTCTCGCGGAGCAGGTTTTTTTGTACCTTGCCCATAGTGTTGCGCGGCAATGCATCAACCACGGCAACGTGTTTGGGCACCTTATAATTCGCAATCCTTTCCTTGAGCCGAGCGATCAGCGTCGCACCCTCCAGTATCGCTCCCTTGTTCAGTACAATAACAGCGACACCGGCTTCACCAAAGTCGCGGTGCGGAACACCCACGACGGCGCTTTCCAACACCTCAGGCATGTCGTCCACTAATTCCTCGATTTCCTTAGGATAGACGTTGTAGCCGCCGGAAATGATCAGGTCCTTAGCGCGACCAACCAGATGCACATAACCGTCTGCGTCAATGAGCGCGACGTCGCCTGTTTTGAACCAGCCGCCTGGTGCAAATTCCTCAGCCGTCTTTTCAGGCATGCGCCAGTAGCCGCTGAACACATTTTGGCCGCGCACCTGCAGGTCACCGATCTCATCTGCCGCACATTCAGTGTCATCGTCAGCCATGACGCGAGCCTCAGTTCCCGGCAACGGAAAACCCACTGTGCCCGCACGACGTTCGCCATTATAAGGGTTTGATGTGTTCATGCCGGTTTCTGTCATGCCATAGCGTTCCAGAATGGCGAGCCCGGTGCGGCTTCGAAATTCGTCAAATGTTTCGGCGAGCAGTGGCGCCGAGCCGCTGGTGAAAAGCCGCATGTGGCTTACGAGTGGCCTGTCGAAACCGGGTTCGTCGAGAAGCCGCGTATAGAAAGTCGGCACGCCCATAAAAACACTCGCGCGCGGCAAATGTTGCATGACCTGTTTGGCATCGAACTTCGTCAGCCAGATCATGCGCGCGCCCGATAGCAAAGCGGTGTGGCAGGCGACGAACAACCCATGAGCATGGAAGATCGGCAAAGTATGCAGCAACACGTCGCTATCACTGAATGCCCAAGCCTCGCGCAGAGCCAGACCATTAGCCGCCAAATTGCCGTGGCTCAACATGGCACCTTTGGGCTTGCCAGTAGTGCCTGAGGTATAAAGGATCGCGGCAAGGTCCTTGGAGGCACAATCAACAGGCGGCTGCGCGTCCCGAACATTAGCGGCGGCCTTGGCAAAGCTGCCGCGCCCAAGAACGTCGAGCGTCAGCACCTGCATCCGGCCATAGCGGCGTGCGATTTCCACCATCTCGGCTTCACGTTCCGGCTCGCAGACCATGAGCGCAGGTTCCGCATTGCCGATCAGATAGTCGACTTCATCGGTGCGATAAGCAGTGTTCATCGGCAGGAAGACAAAACCGCCGCGCAGACAGGCCAAATAGAGAAAAAGCGCCTCGGGCGATTTTTCGACCTGCACGGCAACCCGGTCGCCGCGACGCAGGGTCAGCTCGCTCATAAGGCTCGCATATCGCGCGACAATGCTTTCAAGCTCGCCATAGGTCCAGCTCGCACGCACCGCCTTGCCCATCCCTTCTCGGTCCGGCGCCTCAAGGACAACACGACGATGATCATCGGGGAATGCTGTTTGAAAGAATGTATAAAGCGAAGTGGGCATGGGGCCTCTGGCGAATAAAAACTACCAGCGGTTCTGCACTTCTTCGGCAAAGCCCTGAAACCGCTTGATCTCTACTTTACGACCATCGTCGAGAAGCACAAAGCCCGTGAAATGCCCGAAGACCTGATGCTGTATCGAGCGCAGCACCCTGATGTCGAACGTCGCAGCACGATCAATGACCGGCTCGAAGCTCATATCAAAACGCCCGTCGTTGCTCGTAAACTGCCACGGCGCATTGTCAAAGCCAGTTGCCGGAATTTTCCAGTCGATGCGGTCCAGCTTGTGTGCGCGACCTTCATAGAAAACCATGTTTTCAGAAGCCGCCGACGTGTCGCCAAATCCGTAACCGATATTGAAACCGAAGCTGACACCATCGACGAGGCCCGAGGCCGATCCCCAATACCAAGTGTTATCGTAGGTCCAGACGCCCCGCCCCCAATCCAGCAGTCCGAAAGCACTGTCCGGCGCAAACTCATGCGGTTTACCGTCAAAAGTGATGCGGCCCGTCGTCGGCATGCAATTGATTTTCTGGTTGTAATAGAAGGCGCGCGGAGCGGCAGCAAAGGGGGTTGCGATGACCATGCGATCCATTTCGGGCTGCGCGAGAAACAACTCGCCCTGAAGTCCCCGCCCGCCCGCAAAGTCAGGATAATCGACCAGCAACACGCGCCCACCCGGCACATGATGGAAGGCGAGCGCTGCGCCGCCATGCTCGACGACAATGTCACCACTGTCCGCACTTTCTGGCATCCCCAAACGCCCGCGCGGAAAAGGTATAATCGGGCCTTGGGTAAATTGCTGTGGCGTTTGAAAGTCGAGCCATGAAGCCGAAAGCAAGCCCATGTAGGAATTATCGGCAATGGTGAGAGCTATGCCGAAGTCTTCGGTTAGCACGCAGTAATAGTCCCATTCCTTGATGCGATACCATGGCGCCTTGATGGCGGCACGTTGGTAGCGCTTCACTTCTGAAGTGGCGTAACCACGTTCTGCCAAGGCACCGTTA
>TARA_R110000868_G_scaffold122160_2_pt1 | contig 15910 bp, 16 predicted proteins | sample TARA_R110000868 | Tara Oceans TARA_R110000868 (sample SAMEA4397489) | marine metagenome | biome: Polar Biome; feature: [SRF] surface water layer (ENVO:00010504); material: water (ENVO:00002006), including particulate matter (ENVO:01000060) such as... | depth 5 m | reverse complement strand
CATTTCGGTGTTGTCGCGCATGTTGGCCAGGTTGTTGGCGGTGTGATTCAGGCGGTTGATGTTGGCACCCAGGCTGGCGCGCAGGCTGCCGACGGCATCCAGTGCGGTCTCCAGTACGCCGATGGTGGCGTTGGCGTTGGTGTTGGCCGCTGTGGTGGCAACTTGAGTGCTGGCGATTTCAACACCTGGTGTAGTGGCCAGGGTGTAGGTGTCCGAGGAGTTACCCAGTGCAGTGCCCAGGGCGGTCAGGGAGGCGCTAAGGTTCAGGCTCAGTTTTTCACTGGTGCTGGCACCAATCTGAAAATCCACAGCCGCCGACAACTTGCCGCCAGCACCCGTAGTCAGGGTGCCGTCGCTGAACAGGTTAGAACCTGCGTACTTGGTGTTCTTGACGATGTTGGACATTTCCTTGCCCAGCTCATCGTATTCGCTTTGCAGGGCAATCAAGTCGCTACCGCTGTTGGTACCGTTAGAGCCCTGGGTGGCCAGGTCTTTCATGCGCTGCAGGATGTCGGTCATTTCGCTAAACGCGCCTTCGGCGGTCTGCAGCATCGACACAGAGTCATTGGTGTTGCGCATGGCCACAGCCATACCACGCGATTGAGCGTTGAGGCGGGTGGCAATCTGTAGACCGGCGGCATCGTCGGCAGCGCTGTTGATGCGCAGGCCGGTGCCCAGGCGTTGCTGGTTGGTGCCCAGGGCGTTGTTGGTCTTGCCCAGGTTGGTTTGGGTGACTAAGGAGGAGTAGTTGGTGTGAATCGACAAAGCCATGAGGATGATCCTTCGTGTTGATAAGGGAGGAACTGGCGGTGTGATCCGCTTGAGAGAATAAGGCGACGGTTTGCCCAGAAATGTTAAATACCTGCCTTCAAAAAGAGCGCTAGGCCTTTCCTGGCTTGCCGGTAATGTTTTTAGCTCGCCTGACTCTGCCCAAGCATTAGGGGTGTGTGGCTGTGTGATGCTGTAAACAACAACGCCCCGCAAGGGCGGGGCGTTGTGAGGTGGGCGCCATGCAGCAAGCGCCCGGTCGCGTCGGCGTTAGCCGAGCAGCGACATCACCATGCCTGGCATCTGGCCGGCTTGCTTGAGCATGGAGATACCCGACTGCAGCAGCATGGAGTTTTTGGTCATGGTGGCGGATTCGGACGCGAAGTCGGCGTCCATGATGCGACCTTTGGCCATTTCGGTGTTGTCGCGCATGTTGGCCAGGTTGTTGGCGGTGTGGTTCAGGCGGTTGATGTTGGCACCCAAGGATGCGCGCAGCGAGCCGATGTCGTTCAGGGCACCTTCAAGCTTGGCGATACCGCCCTGTGGGCCAGCCGCTGCGCCAGAGGCCACGGTCAGGTCGATGGCCAGACCGTCAACCAAGTCACCAGCGGTAGTGAGTTTGCCGAGGCCGGCGCTGAGATCCAGAGCGAGTGTTTCGCTGCCGCTGGCGCCGATTTGAAAGGTCATCGCCCCCGCCAGCTTGCCGCCGGTGAGTAGGGCTTCACCTGCGTATTTGGTGTTATCCAGAATGTTGCTGATTTCCTTGCCAAGCTCAGCGTATTCGCTGTTCAGTGCCGTAAGGTCATTGGCGCTGTTGGTGCCGTTAGCTGCTTGAGTGGCCAGGTCTTTCATGCGCTGGACGATGTCGGTCATCTCGCTGAACGCGCCTTCGGCGGTCTGCAGCATCGATACCGCGTCATTGGTATTGCGCATGGCCACAGCCATGCCGCGCGACTGGGCGTTTAGGCGGGTGGCAATTTGCAGGCCAGCGGCATCGTCGGCGGCGCTGTTGATGCGCAGGCCGGTACCCAATCGCTGCTGGTTGGTGCCCAGGGCGTTGTTGGTTTTGTTCAGGTTGGTCTGGGTGACCAGCGAGGAATAGTTGGTATGAATCGACAGAGCCATGGTGTGATCCTTCCTGCGAATTAGGGGGTGAAGGCTAACGGGATGATCCGCTTGAAGGGTTAAGACGACTGCTTAGGCTGGATTCTTAAATGGCCAAGACCATAAAAATCACCATTAGCTACTGATGGCGCAAACCGCTCTTTGCTGAGCCGCCACTGCGCATGCTGGCCTGCTCGCCTCTGGTGGGCGTTGCGAGCTATCGAAAGGTGCTGGTGACTACGCCGGCTTCCAGCACTTTGCTGTCGATGGTTTTGCCGCTGCTGAGGTTTTTCACCCGGATCACCGCATCCAGCGCGCCATTCTCCAGGGCTTCGCCCAGGGTCGAGGCGCTGATGCCATCGTGGCTGGCGATGATTTTCACTTGTTGTCCGCGTTTTACCAGCAGCGGCGCTGTCAGCACATTAGGGCTGAGCGCCTGGTTAGCGCGAATCCGGCGTTTTGCACCCATGCCTACTACTTGGTCGAGGCGGTTGAAGAAGCCGCGTGGCGCCTTGCCGATGTCGAGCTCTTGCAGGGTGAGTTGCTCGGCGCTGATGGTGTGGCCGCGTTCAATCGTTTGGCGGGCGAGCACGGCCGGGAGAAAGATGCTGGCTTGGCTGCTGACGACCACGCTCCAGCCGGGCTGGTCGTTGCAGCGCAGGGTCAAGCGTTGGCGATCCAGCGCTGTACCGCTGTCGCTGCTGACTTGAAGCGCTTGGCTGCAGGGCGGCAGTTGCGCGCTGCTATTAAGCGGGCTGCTGTCATGGCTAAAACGCATGCCCTGCCAGCCTTGCTTCGCTGCTTCGGCGGCAATGACCTGAGTTAGATACTGGTTTACGGCCTGATCAATCTGCTGGCTGGCGCTTGGGGCTGCCAACAGAGTGGCGGGGAGCAGGGCTGCGCCCAGCAGCAGGGCTTGGTAGGCGGAAAAACAGCTTCCGCCTGTGGGCTGAGTCTGCGCTAAAAGCGGAAGTGGCGCGGTGCTCCGGGTTTCTTTAACTCTCATAAAACTCAATGAAATCAATGCTGTAAGCGCTTTTATCAAGTTGGGCATGGTTTGTGCTCCTGCACCGCCATGCAGAACCTTGGTTAAGGGTATTGGGTAATGAGTATACGGATAGATGAGGCCTTGGGCGTTCACGCGCGTGCGCTGGAGTTGCGTGTGCAGCGCAGCGAGATTCTCGCTGCCAACCTGGCCAACGAAGACACGCCGGGTTTCCAGGCGCGGGATATCGACTTCACCGCCGAAATGCAGCGCCTCGACTCGGGCAGTGCCAACGCGCTGCTGGCGTCCGCTGCCACGCCGAATCTGCAATACCGCGTGGCCACACAGGCCTCGCAGGATGGCAATACGGTTGAGCTGAGCGTCGAGCAGGCTGAATTCTCCAAGAACTCGATGGATTTTCAGACCAGCCTGACCTTTCTCAACATGAAATTTCGTGGCTTGAAACAAGCCATCGAGGGCCGTTAAGCCATGTCATTTGATTCGATCTACCGCATCGCCGGCTCGTCGATGAACGCGCAAACCGTGCGCCTGAATACCGTGGCCAGCAACCTGGCCAACGCTGACTCTGCCGCTGCGCGGCCCGAGGATGTGTACGAGGCACGCAAGCCGGTATTTGCCGCCGTTTATGGCAACGACCAACTGACCCGTGGCGTCGGCATGGGTGGTGCGCATGTGCAGGTGCTTGATGTGGTCACCGCCGGGCGCGAGCCGCAGCGTCGCTATGAGCCGGATAACCCGCTGGCCAACCGCGACGGCTATGTGTTCTACGCCGACATCAACGAGATCGAAGAAATGACCGACATGATGTCGGCCAGTCGCAGTTTCGAAACCGGGGTTGAAGTGCTTAACCGGGTTAAAGGCATGCAGCAGGGCCTGCTCAAACTAGGAGAAGCGTGATGAGTACTGTGAGCAATGCCAGCAATCAAATCGGTAACGCTTACGGCATTGATGAGGCGGTCAAGCAGAACGTAAATGTCAGCGACGCCACGCAACTGGAGAACAACTTCATCAGTTTGATGGTGGCGCAGATCCAGAATCAGGACCCGACCAAACCGGTCGACAGCACCGAGTTTCTCAACCAGTTCTCGGCCATGTCTCAGGTCAAGAGCATGGAGAACATGACCCAGCTGAGCAAAAGCAACCTGGTATTGATGGACAACCTGCAAACCCTGACCGCTGCAGGGCTGGTGGGCCAGGAAGTGAAGGTCAAGGTCGACAATTTGCAGTTTGCCGATGAGCCCGTTCGTGGGCAGGTCAACCTGGGCTTTGCCTCGGGCAAGACGGTGATGACCCTGACTGACAGTAATGGGGTGAAGACCGAGGTGCCGTTGGGCGCGCAGCCGGCTGGGCCGTTGGCCTTCGAATTGGACCCGGTGGCCCTGGGCTTAGCGCCCGGCAAGTACCAGGTTGAAGTCGGCAGCGACAGTGGCGAGTACCCGACTGTCGAAGTGGCGGGGTTGGTCAGCCATGTGCGGGTTAGCGCCGATGGCCCGGTGCTGGAGGTTAAAGGTGCCGGTTCGGTGCCGTTCTACAACATCACCGAATTCGGTCAGGGCCAGCTAGCTGGGCTGCTCTAGTTCGCATCGCGTTTGCCTCTTTTTCGTCTTGCACAAGGTTAATACCCCATGAGTTTCAATATCGCCCTGACTGGCCTAAGCGCCGTGACCGAACAACTGAATACCATCAGTAACAACATCGCCAATGTCGGCACCACCGGCTTTAAATCCTCGCGCACCGAGTTCGGCAGTGTCTACGCCGACAGTCAGGCGATGGGCGTGGAAGTGCTCGGGCTGACCCAGAGCATCACCCAGGGTGGTTCGCTGGTGTCGACCGGGCGCAGCCTGGACCTGGCCATCTCCGGCGGCGGCTTCTTCGTCACCCGCAATGCCACCGGCGACCTCAGCTACACCCGCGCCGGGGTGTTTGGTGCGGACAAGGACAACATCATTGTCAACGCCGCCGGCCAGCGTTTGCAGGGTTATCCGGTGGATGCTGCCGGCAACCTGCAGGTGGGTAATGTCGGCGATCTGCAATTACAGAGCGCCAACCTGCCGGCCAAGGCCAGCGACACGCTGTCGTTCGTGATGAACCTCGATTCCAACGAAGCAGTGCCGGCGGTCGCGGTGTTTGACCCGGCGGATGCCAACTCCTTCAACTCCACCTACACCACCAAGGTGTTCGACTCCCAGGGCCGTGAGCACACGCTGACCCAGTACTTCGTCAAGACCGCCGATAACAACTGGGATGCTCACTATTATTCCGACGGTGTCGCGGTCGGCGCTGCGCAAGGGCTGACCTTCGGCACCAACGGTGCCCTGGCCATGCCAATTGGTCCGGTGACCCTGAACTATGGCTTGGGTGCCGGGGTTGACCCAATGAGCATCGCCCTCGACTACAGCGGCAGCAGCCAATATGGCTCAGATTTTGTCGTCACCACCAATCGTGCCTCCGGCTATTCCGCCGGTGAGCAGACCGGCTTGGCGGTGGAGAAAGACGGCATGGTCTACGCCAACTACAGCAACGGCCAGCGAATGCTGCAGGGCCAGGTGGCCTTGGCCAGCTTCGTCAATGCTGGCGGCCTGAAGAACGAAAACGGTACGGCCTGGAGCGAAACCTCGGAATCCGGCGCGGCGTTGATCGGTGCGCCGGGCGTCGGTGCGTTGGGCGTGTTGAGTGCCGGTGCGCTGGAGAACTCCAACGTCGACCTGACGCAGCAGTTGGTCGGTTTGATGGAAGGGCAGCGAAACTACCAGGCCAACACCAAGGTGCTGTCGACCAACAAAGAGCTGACCCAAGTGCTGTTCAGCGCGATCTGAGGCTAATCCATGGACCGTTTGGGATACACGGCGATGACCGCCGCGAGCCGCACCATGACCTCGCTGCAGGTGCGCGCCAACAACCTGGCCAACGCCAATACGCCTGGCTTTCGCGCCGACCTGGAGCAGTCCAAGGCGGTGGCCGTGGAAGGTTATGGCTACGACAGCCGGCACCTGGCGATGGTGCAGGGCAATGGCGTCAGCCTGGCCAGCGGCGCGCTGATGGCCACCGGCCGTGATCTGGATTTCGCCATCAAGGGCCAGGGCTTGATCGCCCTGCAAGGGCCGGATGGCGAGGCCTATACCCGCAACGGCAGCATGCAGGTGGATGCCGAGCTGAACCTGACCATCAATGGTCGTCCGGTGTTGGGCGAGGGCGGACCTATTGTGCTGCCGGAGTACGACAGCATTCACATCGGCTCCGATGGTCTGGTGTCGGTGATGCCGCGGGGAGATTTCCTGATGGCCGAAATCGACCGGATCAAACGCGTCGACGTGCCCGCCGCAGAGTTGGTGAAAAGCCCAAGCGGCCTGCTGGTGACCAAGAACGGCGAGCCGGCCGCCGCCAATGATGAGGTGGTGCTGGTGTCCGGGCATCTGGAAGCCAGCAACGTCTCGGCGATTGATCAGTTGGTGGCCACCATGAGCCTCAACCGGCTGTTCGAAACCCAGGTCAAGATGATGAAGGCTGCTGAGGATTTATCCGAAGCGGGTAATCGCATGATTCGCGGCAGTTAAGCGGGAGCAAATTAGTATGAGTTCAGCATTGTGGGTCAGCAAAACCGGTCTGGCCGCCCAGGATAAGGCCATGACAGCCGTGGCCAACAACCTAGCCAACGTTAACACCACGGGCTTCAAGAGCGACCGCGTGGTTTTTGAAGACCTGTTTTATGCCATCGAGTTGCAGCCCGGTGCCCAGGCTGATCAGGTCAACACCGTGCCTTCGGGTATTCAGCTGGGCAGCGGCGTGCGCGTCGCCGGCACGCAAAAGGTGTTTACCGAAGGCAGCATCCAGACCACTGGGCAGCCGATGGACCTGGCGATTATCGGCAGTGGCTTCTTCCAGGTGGAGTCGCCGAACGGTGACATCTACTACACCGAAAGTGGTCAGTTGCAGCTCAATGCCGAAGGCGTAGTGGTCAACGCTCAAGGCCTGCCGCTGGTGCCGGGTATTGAAGTGCCGGCCGGTAGCCGCAGCTTTACCGTGGGCAGCGATGGCATCGTTACCGCCGTGTTACCGGGCGATACCGTGCCGGTCGAGCTGGGCCAGATCACCCTGGCCAACTTCGCCAACCCGGCCGGGCTCGAAGCGCTGGGCGGCAACCTGTACCGGGAAACCGTCGCCAGTGGCGAGCCGGTTGAAGGCGTGCCGGGTGAAGAAGGCTTGGGCAACATCAAGCAGGGCGTGCTGGAAGGTTCCAACGTGCAGGTGGTTGAAGCGATGGTCAACATGATCTCGATTCAGCGCGCCTATGAGGCCAATGCCAAAGTGCTGGATGCGGCATCCAGCATGCAGCAATTCCTCAATCAGACCGTTTGAGCCAGCTGATGCGTAGCTTATTTCTGTTGCTCGCACTGGCGCTGCTAAGCGGGTGCACCAGCTTCGACGAGATGCGTCCCGACGAGGGCTCCAGCGCGTATGAGCCGTTGGAGCTGGACTATGACCTGCCGCCGCCCAGCCGTGGCGGTTTGTTCCGTTCCGGCTACAGCAGCTCGCTGCTCAGCGACCGCCGTGCACTACGGGTGGGCGACATTCTGACCATTGTGCTGGATGAGTCGACCCAGTCGAGCAAGAGCGCCGGCACCAGTTTTGGCAAGAGCGCCGGGATCGGTATTGGTGTGCCGACGGTACTCGGTAAAACCTACCCGGACCTGGAATCCTCGGCCTCGGCTGAGCGGGACTTCAAGGGCTCGGCGAAAAGTTCGCAGCAGAACACCTTGCGCGGCTCCATCGCCGTGACCGTGCACAAGGTGTTGCCCGGCGGCACCTTGCTGGTCAAGGGCGAGAAGGCCTTGCGTCTTAATCAGGGTGATGAATTTATCCGCCTGACGGGGCTGGTGCGCCGCGATGACATCAGCAGCAACAACCAGGTGTCTTCGCAGAACGTGGCCAACGCGCGCATCTCTTACGCCGGTCGCGGCGTACTCAATGACAGCAACTCAGCCGGCTGGCTGACGCGTTTTTTCACTCACTCGTTGTTTCCTTTGTAAGTGGAGAGCGGCATGCGGCGGTTTTTCAAGGTGGTCTGTGCCAGTGTTGGTGCGGCTTATACGCTGCACGCTGGGGCGGTGCCGATGCTGGATCTGGTCGATATTGAAGGCATTCGTGGCAACCAGCTGATTGGTTATGGCCTGGTGGTGGGGCTGGATGGCACCGGCGACAAGAATCAGGTCAAGTTCACCAACCAGTCGGTGGTCAACATGATCAAGCAGTTTGGCGTCAACCTGCCGCCGAACGTCGACCCCAAGCTGAAGAACGTCGCGGCGGTGAGCATTACCGCGAGCATTCCGCCGTCCTACAGCCCTGGGCAAACCGTGGATGTCACCGTGTCGTCGCTGGGTGACGCGAAAAGCCTGCGTGGCGGCCAGTTGCTGCTGACGCCGCTGCAGGGTGTGGACGGCGAGACCTATGCGCTTGCCCAAGGCGCAGTGGTGGTCGGTGGGCTGAATGCGCAAGGCAATAGCGGTTCCAGCGTGGCTATCAATACGGCCAACGGTGGGCGTATTCCCAATGGCGCCACCGTGGAGCGGATGATCCCCAGCGACTTTCTTGAGCGTGATGAAGTCATGCTGAACTTGCGCACGCCGAGTTTTCAGACCGCCAGTCGGGTGGTCGAGGCGGTCAACGCGCGTTTCGGCAACGGCACTGCCACTGCGCTGAATGCGACCAAGGTGTCGCTGCGTGCCCCGGTCTCGAGTAATCAGCGCATCAGCTTTATGGCCATGCTCGAAGTGGTCGAAGTCGAAGAGGGCCGCACCCGGCCCAAGGTGGTGTTCAACAGCCGCACCGGCACTGTGGTGGTCGGTGAGGGCGTACGGGTTAAGGCGGCTGCGGTGGCCCATGGCACCCTCACGGTGACCATTAGCGAGAACCCGCAGGTGAGTCAGCCTGGGCCATTCTCGGGTGGGCAAACGGCGGTGGTGCCGCGCTCCGACGTGGACGTGACGCAGGAAACCAATGCCATGTTCAAGTGGCCGGAAGGCGCCAGCCTGGAAAGCATCATCAATACCGTCAACAGCCTGGGGGCGACCCCTGACGATGTCATGAGCATTCTTCAATCACTGGAACAGGCCGGCGCCCTTAACGCCGAGCTGATCGTCATTTAAGCGAAGGCCGGCCCATGAGCATTGTTTCCCTGGCGCAACACCTCAACAGCCACCGTGGCGCGGCTGACGGCGTTGGCACAGCGCAGCGCGCCGAACTGACCCTGGCCGCCGAGCAGTTCGAGGCCTTGTTCCTGCAGCAAATCCTCAAGCAAATGCGCAAAGCCAGTGATGTGTTATCGGCGGATAACCCGATGCGCAGCCGCGAGCTGGACACCATGCGCGATTTCTACGATGAAATTCTCGCCGAGACTCTCGCGGGCAAGAAGCAGACCGGGATTGCCGATCTGCTGGTGCAGCAGCTGTCTGGCGAGGGTGGTCAGGGGCTGGATCTCGAACAGGCGGCTGCCCTGGCACGGGGCGCTGAGTTACCAGCGCGCAACGCCAGCTTGAGCGAGCCGTTGCGCGGCACCTGGCAGCGTGGCATCGACAGCCTGAACAGTACCTGGCAGCGCGGTACGGCAGGTTTTAGCGCCTTGGTTGACCGGGTGATCCAGCAGGAGTCGGGTGGCCGGGTGGACGCCGTCTCGCCTAAAGGCGCACGTGGCCTGATGCAATTGATGCCGGGCACCGCCCGCGACATGGCGGCCGAGCTGGGGCTGCCGTTTAGCGAAGCGCGCCTGACCAGCGATGCGGCCTACAACAAGCAGTTGGGCAGTGCCTACCTGAACAAAATGTTGGCGCGTTACGACGGCGAGCATGCCTTGGCTATTGCTGCCTACAACGCCGGGCCGGGCCGGGTGGATGAGTGGCTGCAACAGCATGGTGACCCGCGGACGGGTGAAATCAGCGTTGCCGCCTGGATCAAGCGCATCCCGTTTCAGGAAACCCGCGACTACACCGACAAAATCATCGGTGACCTGCGCGCCGCCGCGCCCACGGCAGCAGCGCTTGAGCAGCCGCTTTCGATGTTGCCTGCTCAGCCCAACTCACAGGCGTGGTCAGCGCACACCCAGGCGCAGGTTCAGGCGGCTGTCCGTGCCGAACAGGGGCTGATTATCGGCACGGCGGCCAGCAAACAGGTGGCTACTGCAACGCCGCCGCGTGCGCTGCCCGCCGTGCCGCCGGTTACGGCCGAGGTGTTGCGATTTAAGTCGACCGCCGATTCTGTCGCCTTGCCTCAGAGAACCGCTAATTTGGGTGGCGAGCCGCCCCATCAATCCCACTCCGCGGCCTTTGCCCAGGTGATTCGGATTGAGCGAAAGGAGATTGAGTCGTGAGCATCCTTAACCAGATTGCCTACAGTGGCGTACGGGCGGCGCAAATCGCCATCTCGACCACTGGGCAAAACATCGCCAACGTCAACACCCCTGGCTTCAGCCGGCTGAATACCGTGCTGGGTTCGCTGGCCGGCCAGGGTGGGCTGAGTATCGGTGGCGGGGTGGAGGTCACCAGCATCCGTCGCCTGTCCAATGACTTCCAGAATCAGCAGCTGTGGCGCGCCACCACTGAACAGAATTATTACGCCAACGCGCAGCAGTACCTGACCTCGCTGGAAGGGCTGATGGCGGGTGAAGGCTCGAGCATCAGTGTCGGCCTGGATCGTTTCTTTGCGGCCCTCAGTGAGGCCAGTGCCTCGCCGAGTTCGATTGCCTTGCGCCAGCAGATAATCAGCGAGAGCAAGAACCTCAGCCAGCGCTTCAATGGCCTGAACAGCAATATCGACGCGCAGATCAATGCCCTGCAGGAGCAGCGCACGGCCATGGCCACCGAGATGAATGGCCTGACTGCGAACATCGCGCTGCTCAACCAGAAAATTGTCGAAGCGCAGTCGGTCGGCGGTGATACCTCGGCCTTGCGTGACCACCGCGAAGGCCTGGTCACCAGCCTCAGCCAATATGCCGCCCTGCGCGTCAACGAAGTCCCGGATGGTTCGCTCAGCGTCGCTTTGGCCAACGGTCAGCCGTTGGTGGCCGGCACGACCGCCGGGCAGTTGCAGGTGAGCAAAACCGTGACCGGCGAGCAAGAAGTTGCCCTGGCGTTTGCCGGCACCAGCTTCCCGCTGAAACAGGACGGTTTTAGCGGCGCCTTTGGTGGCTTGTATGAGGTGGAATACGGCAGCCTGCGCCCTGCTCAGAATGCCCTGCATGATATGGCCAGTGAGCTGGCGACGATGATCAACAACACCCTGGCCCCAGGCTTTGACCTGGCCGGCAACCCAGGGCAGGCTCTGTTTACCTACAACGCCTCCAGCACTAGCGCGATGCTGACGGTGAACGACCTGGCCCCCGAGGACCTGGCGTTTTCTGCGGTGGCCGGCGAAAGCGGCAATAACGAAGTGTTGCTGGTACTGCTCCAACTCAAGGGCCAGACGATCAATGTCGGCGGCAGCCAGGTGACCTTGAATGATGCCTACGCCGGGTTGTTGGGCCAGGTGGCCAGCGTCAGCCGGCAAAATCAGGCGGACCTCAAGTCGGCCACTGCCGTTACCCAGCAGACACAGGCGCAGCGTGACAGCGTCAGCGCGGTCAGCCTGGATGAAGAGGCCGTCAACTTGATGACCTATCAGCAGGCGTACCAGGCCAACATGAAGGTCATCAGCACCGCCAACCAACTGTTCGACGAGATGCTTGCGTCCTTCTAAGCGCAGCCCCGATAACCAGCCGATCGCTGACGAGATTCCATGACCATGCGGATTACCAACGCGCAGACCACTGCCCTGATGCATAACTCGATGAATAACAGCTCGGCGCAGTTGGGCAAGCTGATGCAGCAGATGGCCACGGGGCAGCGCATGATGCTGCCATCCGACGACCCGATTGCCAGCGTGCGGGTGCTGCGGGTGCAGCGTGAAGAGGCCAGCCTGGCGCAGTTTCGCAGCAACATCGCCAACGTGTCCGGCAGCTTGTCGACGCAGGAAGCCAACCTCAAGTCCACCTCAGATTCGATGCTCAACGTGCGTGATCTGCTGCTGTGGGCGGCCAACTCGAACACCAGTGAGGACCTGGCAGCCATTGCCGGTGAATTGGAAAACATCGAGAAGACCATCCTGAGTTTTGCCAATACGCGCGACGAGGAAGGCCGTTACCTGTTTTCCGGGACCCTGAATGATCAGCCGGCGGTGACCTTCGACACCGTGAGCGATAGTTACATCATGACGGGCAACGACAAACATCGGCAGGCGGCAGTGGCCAACGGGGTGCTGGTGGCGGAAAACGTCACCGCCGTGGAGGTCTTCGGGCCAAACATGGACATGCTCAACGAGCTGCATGAGTTGGTGGCCATGCTCAAGGCGCCCGGGCTCGACAGCAGCGACCCGGCGGTACGGCAGAAAGTGGTCGATACCATTGAGCAACTGGACCTGGCCCATGGCGGTGTGTTGGGCGCCATGACCGAGCTGGGCGGGCGGCAAAACACCTTGACCTTGCTCACCGACAGCAATGAAGAAGTGTCGTTGGTGAATCAGAAAATCGAGGGCGAGTTGTCCGAGCTGGACTATGCCGGCGCGAGCATCGACCTCAATAACTACCAGTTGTCGCTGCAAGCCACGCAGAAGACCTATCTGAAAATCCATGAACTGTCGTTGTTCAGCCTGCTTTAAGTTGCGAGGGTAGCGTCATGAAGGTCGATAAGCAGCTACCTGTTGCCGCTTCACTGGACACCCGGACGCGGGCTCAAGCCCAGCTGCCGGATGCGCCACTTGCCGCGCGCCGGGTGCGTGAGAACCGCAGTGGCGATGCCCAGCCGGTTGAGCGGCTGCTCGACAAGGGCGCGGGTTTCAACCTGCAGCTCAACCAGCAGCTGTCGTCCATGCAGTCGGCTGAGCGCTACCTGAGCAATGTGGCGGAGCAGCTGTCCACCTTGAAGCTGTCGCTCAGTCGCCAGCTCAGCGCCGCCCAGACCAGCGGCGAGCGCGACAGCATTAACCGTTCGTTGCAGCAGCTCGATCGCCTGCTGGCGCACCGGGCGAAAGACTCGGGTGAGTCGCTGGATGCCAGCTTCAAGTTGCGCCTCAACGAGCCATTGCGCAGCCGTTTCAGCGTGCAAGGGCTTGAGTCGATTGACGCGGTGCAGCGCTCGGGCAAAGAAACCTTGCTGTTCAGCGCTGGCCGTCATCTGCCTGAGCCTGTGGCGGTGGTGCTTGATGATGGCATGAGCCATGAGCAGATCCTGCGGCGCTTTAACATCAGCCTCGGCCAAGCCGGCCTGCGTGCCGAGCTGAACCCGGAGGGGGCCTTGAAATTTTCCGCCCCGGAGCAGGCCTGGCAGCCCCTCAAGGCGCAGCTCAAAGTTCAGGGCGAGGGCAAGTTGTTCGGCCAAGGGCCTGCCGTGGCGGTTGTCAGCCAGGACGACGGACTGTTCAACCTTCCGCTTGCGCTGAATCAGCAGTCACCTGGCGAGTTGCGCCAACTGCTGGATACCGTGGTGTCGGCGTTGGACCGGGTCAATACCCTGCGCGAGCAGATCAGTCAACGCCATGCCGATGTCCGCGAGTTTCTCGCGCGCCAGGAAAGTCAGGATGAAAAGCAGTGGGCACGCAACTTTGCCAGTGCGGTATTCAGCCCGAGTGGGCATAAAGCAGCCAGCTACTCGCTGATATCGCAAGCGGTGGTGGCGCAGTCCAATCTCAGCCGCTTTGCCGTCGTCAGCCTGTTGTCATAAGGCTCGCACCGAGCGATTTGGCGCCACTCGCGACGTGTTCAGCCCGCCCCATGAGCTGTCCGTCGTACCTCGAGCAAGATGTGAGGTCATAAGCAGATTCGATTTATCTAGCCAAGTCGCCCATCATCAAGGCCCCTTGGGGGTCGACAGGTATACCCTGGCATCCTTCATAATGCTGTCAATGAAGCTGTATGGCTGTTTACCGCGGCGCTGGCGGATTGCCTGAGGTTGGTGAGTCCAGGCAGCCCACTCGCCTCTTATTTGGCTATCACGGAATGATGCTGGTCGCTGCTCACTGGGCGGCCATGAGGAAGATCTATGGTGTATGTACAGCGTGATGATCATGGTCGCCTGCTCAGAGTCGAATACCAGCCCTTTGCCGGCATGACTGGCAATTTAGCGGTCGAAAGCCCTGAGCTGCTTGCCTGGCTGGACACTAAAGAAGAAGTTCGGGTGCGCCTGGCCAACCTCAACAGTTCCGACCTGGAGTTGGTGCGTGTCCTGGAAGATGTGGTCAGTGTGCTGGTGGTGCGCGGCATCATTCAATACACCGACCTGCCAGAAGCGGCCCGCATCAAACTGGATGAACGGGCGTTGGCGCGGGCGGAAATTGAAGGCCTGAACAGTATGCTGGAAAACAGCAAAATCTAACCGTTTTATATCCCTCTCTGGCGACTACAGCGCTCCAACGATGGGGAAGGCACTGGCGGAAGGCGAGTGGACTTGGTTTAAACAGAGCCTGACCTTTACCGGGACAGCAGGCATTGACACGAGCTGGCTCGCTTGCGCCTTCGGCAGCCCGGCCTGCCGCCAAGGCTTCACTAATTCCTGCCCCTCCATGCGGTTGTTCCAAGACATAGCTCGGTCTCATGCGACGATTCCCTGCTCAAGTTATGCCGCCAACTCATCAAAACCTAATTGCTGAACATCAGTGGTCTGCTGGGCGGCAGTTAGAAGGACGGGGGCCTGTATCAGCTGAATCGGTGATTCCTCCTCTGTGTTTTGCAACACCATATGGATGAAGTCGGCGTGTCAGCGGTGATCTGTAATGAAATGCGTAGGCATCTAGAAGCTTTGTCAGGGGCTGGCTGTGCTCCAGCAATGCACGGTTGTGCTGTGGCAGAGACTAACTGATGAAAACGAAAGAGCTTGGAAGGTTGGCCAGCGATCGGCTGTACTCGGGTAGTGGTTAACTAAGGAAAACGGAGGATATATTAGGGAAACCCTGAGGATGACTTCCTGATTTTATTGACCACAACAGATTCAACCCGTTGAGTTTTCCGATGAAGCAGACGACCTTCGCTGGCACCCGCCCACCTGAACTGGCAGGCCGCGACGAACTGCGCGAGCGCGTCAAGGTCGCCATTCAACGCGCCCGCATTGGGCGTCCAGCCAAGAGCGTCATCATGGTTGGATTGCGCGGTGTAGGTAAAGCCGCGCTATTGAAGCAGATGTTCATGGATGCAGATGCGGCGGATATCCGCTCGATTTTCATTGAGGCGCCTGAAAAACGATCCATGCTCGCGATCCTCGCCCCTCAACTCCGCATGTCACTTTTATGCTTGAGTGGCGTTGAAGCTGCCAGAGATTCGGCTGTGCGCGGGCTTAAGGCGCTGGCTGGTTTTGCCAAAGGCTTGAAGGTGAGGTCCTGTGATATTGAGCTTGGAATCGATTACGACCCCGAACCCGGCTTGGCAGACAACGGCGACTTGGAGAGCGATCTTGCGACTTTGCTGACGGAGATCGGGATTACAGTCCGTAGCGCCGGCACCGCTTTAGTATTGTTCATAGATGAACTCCAACATGTCGACGAAGAAGAGTTAGCCGCGCTCATCACCGCGCTGCTCCGGGTTTCCCAGCTTGGGTTACCAGTCATGCTTGTTGGCGCCGGCCTACCTCAACTCCGTGGTCGAGCAGGTAATGTGAGATCCTACGCAGAGCGGCTCTTTGACTATCCGGAAATTGGGCCGTCTACTAATTCCAAAGGTGGAAGCTGAATCGAGTATTGATGTCCTGTCGCTGCGGACGATCACCCACTAGTTGCGCCACCTGCCCGGCACCACGCGATTCGCAGCAGTTCTTTATCCATGGGGCTTTCAGCCCGACTGCGGACGATCACCCACTAGTTGCCCTGGCACTCCCTTGTCCCGGTATACGCTGCAGTCGCGTATCAGAAAGTATGTCGATGCGCTTATAAGTCTCAAGCAGTGACATCAGGTCGCCTTGTGCCATGATCTCAAGCGGTTTTCGGCCATTAAAGAATTCGTTGTGGTTCTCAAGCCCCATAAAT
>TARA_R110000868_G_scaffold79697_2_pt1 | contig 15911 bp, 21 predicted proteins | sample TARA_R110000868 | Tara Oceans TARA_R110000868 (sample SAMEA4397489) | marine metagenome | biome: Polar Biome; feature: [SRF] surface water layer (ENVO:00010504); material: water (ENVO:00002006), including particulate matter (ENVO:01000060) such as... | depth 5 m | reverse complement strand
CTACAGCAAATGATCCAGTATCCTGTATTTTTAAATCTACAAAATGCTCCAGACGAATATAAAAAGTTAATTGAGCCCTTTGTTGACGATGATACTAAACGTTATATGTATAATAATATTGCACATAACTACTTTGAACATTTTTTAAATTTTCACAATAAGCTAAACACTATACGCAGTGAAGAATTTATTCATAATAAACTATTAAGTGATTTTATGGCAACGTATAAACCTGCAGATGATAGTAAGCAATTCTTTTTAGATCAAATTAAATTCTTAGTAAACGGGTAGTATTATCTATCATCTTTGTGTATCTTTAATACATTTATTTTATTTTTTTCAACATACATAGTTTGCCCCGGACACATAGCACATTCTGAAATGCTACAATAGTGTGTATCTGCAAAGTGTTTAACATCTTTGTCGGTACACGTTTCTAGATCAACTGGTTTGTATTGTAAATATTTTTCCCATTCAGGATCGCTAGACAAGTTATATTTTTCTAACAATCTTTCTAAAGTACCTAACGCTCCGCACTTATAAATTTTCTTATCGTGTAAGAACGCACAAAATTGACTAGGGCAACTATGTTTGTAAGCATCTGCAGGATTGCTGTTAAATGGTTTAGGCAGTCCGTTTACTCGGTTTACAATAGTCTGAAAGTTTGGAGATTCCATATAATGTATGCCCCAATTTTTCTCCATATATGTTACATCATTTGGATCTCTAATTTCAAGTTCATTGTCCCACCCTTTTTCTTTGGTATACGCTCTCCAATTTTCAGTCCCTGCTCCAAGGTTAAAAACATCATACCACCATAGGTGTGCAGGCACAGTTTCTTCTATTCCTAATTTTTGACCAATAGTATGCACGGCATTTATCATTGTAGATTTATCCATAAACAACATAGTATGATTACACACCTGTACCCATACGCGGTATTTCTTTACTACGTCTACAATCCAGTCAATGTTTTTATGTAATAGCATACCATTAGTAGATAAGAAAATAGTTTTATTAGGTTCAAAACTTCTAATGCATTTTATTATCTCTAAAATTTTATCTTTATAAAGCAGTGCTTCGCCGCCAATTGTACTCCAGTTTTCGACATCAAATTTTTCATTGGCTAGTATTATACTTTCTTTCATTGACTCTATACTTGGCCCGTCAAAGTCTAATTCATCACTTCTACTATCACAATTAGAGCACGCTAAGTTGCATTTATTTCCATAAAATACATCAAGTAATTTAATATGACGATTCATTTTGTTTCCTATAACTTCTTGCTATTAATTCTACAAAGTCGTCTTTGCGACTTCCTGGTATACCGTGTGCTATTAAATGTATTCTACGTTGATTAGAATTATTAAACACACTGTGTATATTACGTATGTTAATAATAAATGCCTTACCTTCTTGAAACGGAACAGTGCCGTGACCTTCTAAATGCATATTACAGTCATCTGGATGAATGATGGCAATATTAATAGGCACTCCAAAATCTAGCATATCGAGACCTTCTTCTCCTGGCAGTCGCCCTGGAGCATCGCTATGTGGACTTATTTTTCCACCTGGCTCTAATTCCATAAATCGAATTCTTCTATAACGTTCATAAGGAAACTGTTCCCAAAAACTTTTTATACTAGGTGTATGCTCGCTTACACTAGTCCACTTATATGGAACATCTTCTTCACGACTCCAATCTCCGTAGTTAGTCCACGCACCAGTTTTATCTACATCAATACCGTGTATACAACTACTGTTCCATCCAGGATGATCGTCACCTCTGTGATTTACAAATTTTGCAGCAATAGTTTCTTCCCTCCAAGCAGCTAGGTCAAACTTGATGTCAAGTTCTAGCCAGCCAAAATTACTTTTATTTAAAAGCCAGTCTGCAATTTTGTAATCTTCGGTAGTCATAATAATACTTATCGCTTTTATTTTTAGATAAGTATTATTATGAGTATTATAAATAAGCGCCCAGCTATATTACCAAACGAGAGTTATATTGATTTTGATAAAATTCCTCAGTTAACATCGCTGATACAACAGTTGGTAGACACTGTTGATATTAAATCTTTTGGGGTTGATGTTGGGGCAGTAACTGAGGGAACCCACATTGGATGGTATCAAACTATAGTTATGCCATTTGAACACATAGACTCCTTTTATGTTAAGTACCCAGAACTGCACGAAGCTGCTCAAGATGTATTAGCATTTGCTAAAACAATGCAGGGAGTAGATAGAATTGCTGTTAATACACTGGCACCAGTTACACTATTACCGTTGCATTATGATAACGAAGCAGACGAAGACGATGGTATTCCGATCCTTCATTATAATTTATTAGTGCCGTTAACTGATGGCGGTCATAGTATTGTAAATGACAAACTTTATGAAAATTACTATGGTGTGCCTATAATTTTTGATCCACAGTCGCATCACGGTGCTATTAATAGTACTAGAGAGTGGCGTATGAATTATTTTGTAAAGGTAAAAAACGAAGCATTTTGCAATGACAGCACCTAACGATAAAAGAGCAATGCCATACGGTGGCGCTTTTGCTGTTCAAGATCCGGATGTTATTGCCTATATTAAAAAACTTAATCTAACAGATAGCTTGTGGGACGACGGCGTTACACAACAGTTTTGTAGCAAGTATGTAAACTGGATATCTACTACAACTAACAACACTATAAAAAAATTAGACACATTTAACTATAGTGTGTTTTCAAACGGAACTAGTCAAGCTTTTGATATGTTTTATATCAAAAATAAAAACAGACGATTTAGATGCTTCAAAGGCGAATATATCTATCATCAACTAGCTTGGCGCAACAATTGGCCCAATTGGAAATTTATTGAAGACGAAAAATTAAACAGTAATGATGCAGTAGTAATCAGTTTGCCGTTCTCAAACACAGGCAATGTTCACGAAAATTACGAACTTATACTGCATACTTGTAATGCATTAGAAATTCCTGTACTAATAGATTGTGTTTATTTTGGTGCTTGTGCTAATATAGAATTTGACTTTACATATAAATGTATAACGGATATTGTGTTTAGTTTAAGTAAAACTTTTCCTGTAGCACACGCACGTATAGGTATGCGATTAACTCGAACCGACGATGACGACTTAATGTTTGTATATGATAAAATAAATTACAATAATCGACTAAGCGCAAAAATGGGACTAGAGCTTATTAAGAACTATTCGCCTGATTACACTTATAACAAGTATGTGCTACCGCAACACGCTCTATGTAACGACCTTAACATTACACCGTCAAATACTGTATTGTTTGGATTAGATTATAATAATGTTTATCCAGAATACAATCGTGGGGGAATTATTAACAGATTAGGATTGCACAGACACTATGAAATCTAAACTAATCAACTTTGAATATTTTCCTGCAATAGAAAGTGATACTTACAATCGTATCACACACGACATTGCACTAGCAGCATCTAGTGGATATACTTCTGTTATAGGGCTATTATTAGCAGATGGGTTTTTATATAAACATAACGACATATGGAATACATTGCATAATAAAATTGTGTCATACTCTAATAGTATAGGAATTGATATTACAATTGTGTCTGGTATGAGTCACGATAACGCTGTAAATTGTAAAACAATACCTTTTGATTTTTATTTGCATACTGTGTGGAATAGTTATAAAGACACCTCCTTAGAACCTTACAATCCTAATACTGGTAAATTTTTATTCTTAGGCGGAGTTCCTGACAGGCCAAATAGAATAGGGTTGTTGTATACACTGTATAATGAAGGCCTATTAACTAATGCAGAATGGAGTTTCTTTCCTCCTTGGACTTTAGGACAGAAAGAAAACTGTTTGCAATACTTCCCTTCAACTAAACACTATTACGATTTTGTAAAATTTGCAGAGCGTAAAGTAGATGAGTTATACGACTCGTCTAAAACTTACGGTACAGGAGAAACTCCGATCGGAACAGATTGGACAAATGATTCTGCGTGGATTAATCCGGCAATATATGCTAGTACAAGTTTAAGTATCATATCAGAAGGTCATCCAGGTGATGATAATAACAATAGTAAATTTTTAACTGAAAAAATATTTAGAGTATTTGTACAAGGACATCCTTTTCTATTAGCAGCAAATCCTACAATTTTTAATTACATTAAAGAATTAGGATTTAAAACTTTTGAAGATTATTTTCCTATAAAAGACTACGCTACAGATGCACCAGAACAAGTACGATTAGAAAAACTTGTTGAAAATTTAAAATATTTTATTAAAAACGGCATAGATTGCGTACAAGATGTAGAACATAACAAACAGCATTTCTATAAACTAGCAAATGCAAATGAAAAAATTTTAGATACGCTTGCTGCGACTAAAGAAGAAATAGATTTTTATTTTAATAGAAAAGGGTTTGGACATTTATTATGATAATTAATTCAAACAACGATTGGGATCCTCTAAAAGAAATAGTAGTAGGTAGAGCAGATAATGCTCGTGTACCTACAGTTGATTCTAGTACTATGAGTATGAGCTATACTAATCACAACATTGAAGATATTAAGCCGTTAGAAGGCAAATATCCGCAATGGCTGATTGATGAAGCAAATGAAGATGCCGAAGAACTCTGCGGAGTATTACGTAAAGCTGATGTAGTAGTGCATCGTCCTGAGGACATTGATCACAGTAAAATATTCAGTACACCTGATTGGACAACCACAGGCTGGTATACTTGGTGTCCTAGAGATTTATTATTACCTTTAAACAATCTTATGATTGAAACACCGAGTGCTTGTAGAAGTAGATTATTTGAAACGCACGCCTATCACAATATTATGTTAGATGCAGTGCGCAACGGGACAGAATGGATAGCTGCGCCTAAACCTAAACTGTTAGATGAATCATATCAGTTTGCTGATCTAAGCAAACCTAGTTTAAATAATCTAGAACCTATATTTGATGCTCCTAATTGTATTCGATTAGGTCGCGACATCTTATTTCAAATTAGCAATACTGGTAACTGGCTAGGTTTCCAGTGGCTTAAAAATACATTAGAGCCTAGAGGTTATAGATTACACGCTGCGGAACACATATATAGTTTTGCACATTTTGATAGCACAATTATTCCGCTACGTCCGGGACTAGTCTTACTTAATAGTACACGAGTGACACCGAGCAATTGTCCTAAATTATTTGAAAAGTGGGATAAAATTTATTTCAAAGATGTAAATGTTAATCCGTCAACAGCATCTGGCCCGGGCAGCATTAGTCCTTGCAGTCCGTATATAGGTATGAATATATTAAGCATTGATCAAAATACCGTAATTGTAGGCAAGGATCAAACTAACCTAATAAGTATACTTGAACAACACAAAATGACAGTTGTACCTACATCAATGCGGCACGCCCAAACATTAAGTGGAGGGTATCATTGTGCTACGCTGGATTTAAATAGGGAAGGCGGACTTGAGGATTATTTTTAATGGAAATTATTACTAGACATTGTATAAGCAACAATTTTTCTTTAACTAAAATTGAGAATAACTCTGTATATAATAAAAAAGATCTAGATTCTAAAGTAGCACTTTGGAAATATATTTTAAAATACAAGTATAATGCTAAAGAACAAGAATCTATTCTTATAGGTATAACAACATTAGATATAGACTATTTTGCAATTTGTTTTGCAGCATTAGAATTGGCACTAAAAATAGTCATAGTTGATTATAATAGAAAAGATGAGTTTTCTAATTTAGAATATAAAGATCCTAAAACACAGGTACTAGCGCCTATTGATATATTTTTACACGATGTAGACGATGCACATTTTTTAACTAACGCAACTCCTGTAAATAAATTTAAATTTTTTACTAATCAATCTCGTAGAACATATAATGTTAAAAAAATAGACTATAGCATCAACAATGCTGCGCAGTTCCAAGAATCTCAGACTGTAATTGCTAAGCCTACAAGCATAGCAATTAGATGTACTAGTAGTGGAACTACCGGAACACCAAAAATTGTAGAGCATACACACCAATTCTTATATAAGATTTCAAAAAGAAATTCGTCTAAATTTTCAGGTGACTGCCTACACATCAGAAACTTAAATCACGGAAGTAGTATTGCTGTTTTTTTACTGCCGTCATTAATGAACAATGCAGTCACTAATCATTTTGCATATAATGTAGACGAGTCGATGCCTTTTGACAATTTTGTTGATAATATGTTACAATATAAAGATACTTTAAGTTTTATTAACTTTCCATACCCTTTTATGATAGATGAATTTATTAACAGCAGTAAAAGAAACTCTATTACGTGGCCAAACTTAAAAATACAAACACTATCATATATACAGGATACTTCTAAAAATGCAATTAAAGAAGGCATATTTGAATCTATAACAAGCATATTTGGTAGTAACGAAACTAGTGGTCCTGTTTTTGAATGTACTATTACTAAAAACAATGTTAATCAAAACTCGTCGTACTTTACTAAACTAGATGAGTTTTACGAAATTAATTTAGACACTGACGGATTAATATCATTATCTTTACCGACGTATGATACTAACATTGTTACTAACGATATATTTAAAATAGTTGACGGATTCTATGTACACAGCGGACGCAATGATATAGTAAAAGTCAACGGCGAAATAATAGATTATGCAGATATTAATAGGTTCAATAGCCAATTCTCAGATACATACTTAGTTGTAGATAGTGTTAATAATAGCATATATGTTGCATTTTGGAATACATATAATAGTGTAGCACTAGTTGATATTGAATCATTCTTTAGTACTCACTACAATACCCTAACAATAAATAAAACAGCAGTATTAAATAAAGCACAATTCTTAACAGGTATAAAACTAGACAATGAATTGATACGGGAGTACTTTAGGAATGTTTAAAGATCATCTTAATAAAAGTAAAGTTACATATTTTAAACATCTTGCTTGGGCATTACTAGCAGGTTTTCGATTAATTTATGCAGGCATTACAAGTATTATACACGGTGTAGTGCCTACATTATTTGATGGAACTGCACCAAAAACTATTATTAATATCTATCATAGTCATTTAGTAAATCATCCAAATAAGGAATATAATAATATGATAGAAAAGGCAAAAAAAGATAATGTGTAAATCATATGCCAAATGGGTCAATAGTTATTTAGGAAAGGGTCACAATGCTAGCATATTATACTAATATTAATAATTTTTGGAAAGACGAGCTTGCTACGCACACTTATAAAAGACGGGTCTTATTTGACGCTAAAAACTTCGATCATTTAGATCGTGTGTACTACAACAAGGATTACATACTACAGAGCTTTAATGACGAATTAAACTGCTCATCGCGGTTTAAGGCTGATTTAAACGCGGCGGAAGGTGCCGTAAGCTGGACTTGCATTTTACCGGACGTTATATTGCCTACCCACAAGGATACATTTTACACATTAAGACAAGAACATAATGTACCAATAGAAAAATGTTTTAGATATATTGTGTTTTTAGAAGACGCAGTGTTTGGACATTCTGTGAACTTCACAACGAAAAACATCACCAACTTTGCAGCAGGTGATGTTTGGAAGTTTGATTCTACTGAATTACACTACGGTGTAAATGCAAGCAATGTTCCTTTTCATACTTGTCAAGTTAGCACGTTTTTAGTATAAATCATTCCATATACTACCGTCATAGACTTGTGCCTTGTTGGTAGCAGTTAAGTAAATCATCATACCGGCTACTGGTGCAGTAATTGCAGCATCTCTTGCAGTTGTATCTGCAAAACTCATAAGTGTTGCAGGACCATAAAACTTTGTAACTTGATTAGGTGCAACTTCTAATGATGGAACTAAATTACCGCTTCCGTCAATTGTTGCAACGAATACGGAAGTAGGGAGTAATCCTGTACTAGGAGTATCAGTAACAACTGCACTAAGCCCGGCAGCTGGCACATATGCCCCGTCACTATCGGTTCCAATCCAAAGTGTTGCTGAAATTTCATCACCACTTTGCAGTGCTGTTGGGGCAGCAAGCGTTCCTCTAGATCTTCCAAATTGTAGTCCTGGGCTAAATTCGGAATCATTTGATCCGTTAATTATAAGTGTTGAACCTGAAAGATAATTACTATCTGTTTCAATTATAAGACTAGCAGGCTGTGCGTCTACACTTGTTCCAGAAAGATTGATTGATGATGCAGTAACTACTGAAGTAGTTGTCCTATCGTTATTAATATCACCTACTACTGTACTAGTAGTTTCGTCAATAATCAATGACGAGTCACCGCCAAAAACAGATCCTTTAATACTACCTTGAATATCACCCTGTACGTTGCCAACAACATTGCCTAGCAAGTTTCCAGTAAATCCACCAAACGCTCTAATTTGACTACCGCTAATGTTCTTCACAGGTATTTGACTGTTACCGCCGATAACAACACCGTCTAACGTTCCGCCTTCAATAGTAGCACTATTAAATGCAGCCGTTTTTGTATTAGCATCGATTACTACAGTACTATCGTTTGCAACAACATTGCCGTATAATGTTCCGTTTACTGTTGCTACATCGAGTGTTCCTGCTATCGTAATATTATCAGTATTAACGTTGCCCACAGTAAGTGTATCAGTTACGCTATCCCATAACACTGAACTATCTGTGCCTGCAATTCTATCTGTATATACTATGCTAGCTTGTACATCAATGTTTGCTTCTACGCTGTTTACAAGCAATCTTCTCCATTTACGTGCATCTGTTCCTAGATCATATTGATCAGTAAGTGCTGGGCGAAGTGAAGAATTAATAACTCCGTTAACGCTAATAACATCACTAGTATCGTTACCTAACCCGATGTCTCCATCAGCAGTAATGTTGCCAGTGGCGTGAATACTACCAGTAATATTAATACTACCTGTGCCGGTAATATCGTTGCCATTAAGGTTTAGTTCTCCGCCCAATTCTGGAGTAATATCGTTTACTACGCTAGTAAACGCATCTGCGTCTGTGGGACCTACAATAACCCCGCCTAATGTTGCACCATCACCTACATATATCTTTTTTGTGTCTGTTGCATACACTAATTCACCTTGTAGGGGTGTTACAAGTAGTCTCTCTGCATCCGTTCCACGTCTTAGTCTCAAAGCCATTTATCAACTCCTGGTATTAACTGTTATATGTATTTATGCCGCTTGCAGAAAGACTACTTCCTTTTCTTTAAGAATGAACGGGTTCTTTTGGTAATATCGTCTTTAAGACGCTTAGTATCTAATCTAAAATCTACATTAGTAATCACATCGTCATATTGTGTAAATAGTTCTTCTAATGTATCTTCTAGATTATTTTCTAAGTTCTTTTCTTTAGATTTAGCTATGTCAATGTCCCATATTTTTCCATCTTGAAAAAATACTCTAACAGAGTGTAAGTACTCTAGAGGAACGACTTTAACGTCGAGATCCTCAAACACTTCGGGCCAATGCTCAATAACTTCCGGCGGTAATGATGAATCGCTAGATTTCTTTTTAGGCACTCGCTACAGTCTTCGTTGATTTCCTTTTAGTAGGAACAAGTTCGTCTGCTTGTCTACGTAAAGCCGCTGCTTCTTTACTCAGCCGATCAGCATCACTGCGATATTTTGCTGCAAGTACTTCGTCTGTAATTACTTCTTCGCTCACTGAAACAGCTTCTTCTAAATAAGCATTAGCAGCTGGTTGAGGAGTTACTTCCTTTGCAACCGGACCTTCGCCTTTTAGTGCTAATTCGGCTACAGTAACACCTTTTTGTTCTGCAATAATTTTATTTAACTCAGCTAAGTTAACGCTAGATTTAATATCAGGAGTCATTTCGACATCCTTTGTAGCTACTTTTAGAAGTTTTCCAGTAGCGTGAAATCCTGAAAGCATATTGCGACCGTCTGGCAGTCTTGTACGTGCCATAGCTTCTGCAAGTTCGTATGAAGATTGACCTGCATCAGACTCTACTAATTTCATAAGTGAGTCGTGCTCTTCTGACATTAGATTTTCTGTAGTAACAAGCAGGCAGTTATCAGGTTCTCCTGGAACTACTCTGTATGCGACAATTACTTTACGCTTATTCTTTGATAAGCGACCTACGTGTTTAATAGCCATATTATGCTCCTTGTCCTTGTTGGGCTTGTACTGCTGCCAAGAACTGTTCTAGTTTAGTATATGTTGCACCAACGACTGTCATTTCGTTAGGCTTAAACGCTCCACGTTGGCTTGCAACGTCGATAATTTGTTTAAGTGCAGCCAAGTCTTGAACAGTAAGTTCAGCACCACCAGATTGTTCAGAACCAGCTTGTTCAGTAGTTGTTTCCGGTGCTTCTTTTTTAGTTTCTTCGCTCATTTGTAGTCTCCTATAAAAATTAAATGCGCTGTTAATATATTTAAGTATATTTCAAATGCGGACACGCCAAAGTGAAATAACTTAATTCTTTTGCTTCTTCAAATCCTATCTTAAGTGCAACTATTGTTTGATTATTATTATCTATAGATAGTGTTTTACCTAGATAGTATCTACCTTTTAAATTATCTTCAATCCATTTTGATAGCGAGTCTTCTAGATTATATTTCATAGGTATACAGATAAATTCAAAGTGCGGCGGTAACACTTCAAATCTACGTATATCAAATAAATTTAATGCATTTAACTGCTTGAATTTTAACATTATACCAATTCATAATGTGCAGTATGGCCAAACGGTGCTTGCACATTCTTATCGTGGTGACTGTGAATAATAAACACTGTGTCACAGTAATTTTCTTCACCCCAGCTGTTCCACGCATAGCCGTCTGTAAACATAATAAATTTCTTAGGCTGGATATTGTTTTCGTGCATATAAGTCCAGTTCACCATAAAGTCAGTACCGCCACCACCTTTAATTTCATAGTCGATTAATGATCGGCCATCGTCTGCACTAAAGTCGTCTTCGTTGTATACCTCAGTATCAAAGCACCAAATTTTAATTTTATAGTCTTTATATTCGTCCATAATGCCTTTGATCTCGCCTAAGAAGTCTTGGGCTTGAGCATTACCGATCGAGCCACTCATATCGAGTGCAATGCAGATGTCAATTGTTTCGTCAAAGTTCATACCCGGAAGTATAGCACCAGTATGCCATCCTTTGCGGCTAGGACGCATAAACGTGTAATCGTTGCGTACAGTACTTTGAATTTGTTGACGCAGTATTTCACGCCAATTCATCTTAGGTTCAGTAAGCTCTTTAATCATACGTAGTATCTCGCCTGGCGTATTACCTGCGCCTGAGGCGCTAGCGGCATTAAGCATAGCTTCTTTGACTTCGTCTTTAATCTGTTTCATTTCCTCTTTTGAGTACTTAGGCTTCTTTTTGCTTACACCGTGGCCATTGCCATCTTTTTCTTCACCGTTAGAACTATCACCTTCCGCGCCGTCGTCACTTTCTGAGTCAAGATGTTCGTCTAGCATTTCGCCCATCTCTGCAAGTTGCTTTAAGAATTCTTCGCCGTTCTTTTTAGCATCCTTAAATAGGTCATCGTACACTTCCTCAGACGACCAACCATCGTATTTAAAATCTTGGAAGCAATCTACAATTTTAGGTTTATTACCAATGCGATCACGTACAAGCAAGTTATTTACAATGTAGTCGGCTGCAATGTTGTATAGCATAGGATCTCGATCATCTCGACGTCCTAAGTGATCAAACACACAGTGCAGAATTTCGTGTGCAATAACAAACTCAACTTCTTTATTATCCATAGCATTAAAGAACTGAGTATTGTAATACAAGTTACGTCCGTCTACGGCAGCAGTAGGTAGCCAATCATCTGCTGCCAAAATGCGCAAGCGAGTAGCCATATTACCAAAGAAAGGATGACGCAACAGCAACCCAACGCGAGCAATAATAATACGATCGTATACTTCAATCCGCATTACTTCTAATTGTTCTGGAGTAATATCTGGGTTAGGTTGCCAGTTTTTAAGTTTACTTGCAGTTTTTTTAGTAGACATTTGCTCACCTTTTTGTTAACTTATACATATATTATAGCATCACTAGTATATATGTCAACCTAAAATAAAAGGACGAGCTCGAAAGAACCCGTCCTTTTAGTATATTAAGACTGTTGCGCAGCTTTAATATACTTACCAAAGCGTTCGTGGAACTCGTCAAAACATTCAACTTCGTCAGGATCGATCGGAAGTTGATATTGTGCAAGAGCAAGTTTAATACCCATTACTACCATTTCAGTTTCAAAATTATCCATTGCAAAGCGCAAGAAGTTGTTTACTTTATCGTCAAACAACTTGTCATTCTTATCGCAGGCTTCTTTAAGCTCGTAGCACAACGACACAGTCAACGAGTACATCGCACTAATTTCTTTAACTTTTAGTTCTTTAACCTTACCAAGTAAAATATCAGTAGGATTAGGCATATTAGCAGCAACTTTACGGTGTGCCATAAACTTAACAGCAAGCCCTTCACCAACAGCACCTGCTACTAGATCAGTAGTAGTATTTTCGTCGATGTTATCTTCTAGTAGTTCTGACACAAATGACCAGCTACGAGGAGTAGCAAAGCTACGGCTTGGGCTCTTAGGATCAAAATCGTACAGGTCTTGTTTTGCAAATTGCAAATAACCTACAACGTCTTTGTGTTGTTTATTATCAACAGCCCATTGGAACCAGTCATCAAAGTTAACAGCCATTTCCAAGTGAATAAAGCGGTTAGCCAACGGAGCAGGCATACGATATGTGACGCCTTTGTCTGCTTCTCTGTTGCCGGCGGCAACAATCATAACGTTGTCTGGCAACTTGTAAGTACCAACTTTACGGTTAAGAATAAGTTGATAAGCCGCAGCCTGCACACTAGGCGCCGCACTATTCATTTCGTCTAGGAACAATACAATATTGTCATATTTTGCTGCAAATTCTTCGCTTGGCAATTCGCTTGGAGGAGCCCAAGACATAGTGTTAGCATTACTATTAAAATAAGGAATGCCTTTAATGTCTGTAGGTTCCCAAAGACTCAGGCGAACATCAATAAGATAGGAATTAGTAAGACTATTTGTAATTTGTGCTACAATGTCTGACTTACCAATACCCGGAGGCCCCCAAAGAAAGATTGGACGCTTCTTAGTAATCGCGTGGCGAATAGATGCTTTTGCGCTATTTGGAGTAACAGTGCGTGTTGCGTGTTCCATAGTAGATACCCTTATTTTTGGATCAATGCTTGTTTCTATATATATAGTATAACACTACTACAGTTAAAGTCAACCACTTTTTACACTTTTTTTGATCTATCCATAGCTTTTATAAGGCCGTACTTGCGTAAATCTCCTGAAAAGAGCGTAAGCTCTACTGCCTTTCGTTCGCTTGTTACTACAATACTTCGGTTTGTAAGATAGTATGGACAATCAATAAATTGGTCGAGAAAAATTATAACTTGTGTTGTAACTGGCATATCTCTAGGATACGGTATATCGTAAGTTTCTATACCAATCTCTGATAAGATATCAATCCCTTGCTCAGTTAATCGTAAGCCGCCGGATGATTTATTTCTATTATTTTGCCACCAAAGTGGCATAAACTGTTTTATAGTAGCACTATCTATACTACGATTAAGTTGTTTTAGAAAGATCTTAGTATATGTTTCTTTCCAGTTCATTCTTCTTCTACTGTTTCGCCCGTTATTAATTTTACCACTGCAAAGTCTTTACACCTAAACATCTCGTTTAGTTTATTTGAAAGATTATGGGCGTGGCCGGGATTAGAAAAACTAGTCTTCTTATATTTAGGCCCTGGATAGTTAGTTAACATATTAGAACTTTTAAGATTAAAAGGTTCATTCTGATAAAATACTGCCCAAATAGCTTCTGCTTTTAAGACTTGTTCAGATTTGTAAGTTTTCTTATCTATACTTTCAAGAATGACCGTAGGTTTAGGTCTACTCATATGCGTGTCTCCGATTATATACGCATATATTTATCTCTTAAAACTATAAACTACGTAGTTTATTGCCAGTCAGGTGTAGTGCTACCTAGCTGCACAATGATCTTTTCGTCGCTTGCTGTTGCTTGCTTGTTTAATAATAGTGCTTCTAAATCGCCGTTTAGTCGTGCCATTACCTCTGCTAATGCAAACGCTAATTTTTTAGATGTTTCTATGTCTAATTTAATTTCTCGTTGCTTACTAGCATCTGCAGACTTAACAACAGAAATAAACTGCTGGATAGGTAATGTATTAAGTGGTTGAGTTATTGACATTTAAAACCTTTGGTATAAAATGATGTGCAATTAATTTATGAGCTTCAAGATTATAGTGTTCACCGTCAACACGCATATCTTCTATGTTTATATTTAAGTTGTCTTTAATCCAAGTGCTTGCAGGTGTATCAAATACTGTTACATTATCTAATGGTTTAAACATATCAAATCGTTCTACTGGAAATTGTGCTCTGTCGTTTATGCGCCATACATATACAGGAACATTGCACATTGCATCAATTAGCGCAATGTCTTTACAGTATGCTTCGTGCGCAAGGTGTGTTACAATTTCAGTGTGAAACTTCATATGCATATAATTATAATCAAATCCTGGCCAATTGTAGCCACCATTAAACTCAGGACAGGCTTCTTCATATGGGCCGATACTTTCCCATTTAACCTTTTCGTTCCACTCTATTACATTGAAATCTATGGTATTATAATCATTGTATAAAATAACATTATCAGTTTCTGCAAACTTCTGAGTAAAGTGGCCTGGGCCTAGTTGCCTAAATTTCATATCGTAATTAGTTGCCATTATCCAACGATCCCAGTAAGTAGACTGAATCACTACTCCTGAAATATTTGGATGTACATTAAGCATATGACGTATCCATCGAGGATACCTTGAATTAGCTGCGCCTGCTTCGGCATATACATAGCATTGAGATTCTGCTAATTCGTCTGCATAAATTTTTGCATAGTTATGCTCTTGCCAAACTTCTTTGTATATGACATTTTTTTCGTCGTTCCATCCTTTAAAACCGTTGGAGTGACTGCACCCGACAAATAATAGATTACCTTGCATTTGCTATACTCAGTGCTTGACGCATTTCTATTTCGGTTTTAAATGGGCCTTTTGTATCGTAGCGTTCAACTGTAATAAGTTTTGGACAAAAGCTTTTAACCCATCCTTTATCAAATTGAATGATATAGTATCCTGCACAATACAGACTTTTAGATTTAGGACTCTTAGTAAATAACGCTAATTTTTTCTTTACATCAAACATAGGATTGTAAGGAGTACAACTTGCAGGATATCCGTGTACGTCTTTATCTGTATGCACTACATCTTGTACAGATGTCCAGCTAATTTCTGCTCCTAAGTTATTTTTAAGTTGTTTAAGATTTGAAAAGAATCTAGTGCCGGAAGAGTTTGAGTACATAAATTGTTTGTCTTCTGACACAGTTAATGTACCTACTCTTTCACCTTCGGATTCAACAATCCAAAATTTATCTTTTAAAATTTCTTTAGCATTTATATTCATATCGGATACCTCGCTTGTAGTGGTTCTGCATAAGCTGCTGCTTGGTCTGCAATTCTCTGCATATCCCATTTAGCACAGAACTTCATAAGACGCATACCAACTTGTGATACAGTCTTAGGTTCTACTTCTGCAATTGTATTATTAATTATCTCTCTAATTTCAGCAGGCTGCGCTGTAAGATCGCACAGTATAACATTGCGGTTGTAATCATCCAACACACGATGCTCTACACCATTATGATCAGTCCAGCGCTGCAACATCATATTGTTCCAATTAAAACCTTTTGTAGTTTTATCTTCATATGCTTCTGTAAGGCCTACTTTGTTCTTTGTACCTTTTGTACGTACACCTGGATAT
>TARA_R110000868_G_scaffold16851_3_pt1 | contig 15911 bp, 23 predicted proteins | sample TARA_R110000868 | Tara Oceans TARA_R110000868 (sample SAMEA4397489) | marine metagenome | biome: Polar Biome; feature: [SRF] surface water layer (ENVO:00010504); material: water (ENVO:00002006), including particulate matter (ENVO:01000060) such as... | depth 5 m | reverse complement strand
GCAATTGGTGCTTGGCAGGAACAGCTTGATTGGCTATTCAGAATAACCGCTTCTTTAATAGCAATTAGTGCAGGTATTTGTTCGATTTACTTTTCTAAAAAGCGCAACAAAGAAAAACGATGATAAGGCTGGGGTCGGAAGTATCCCACAACTGGTCGCATGGCTTGCCGCTGCCCATGATGTCGTGACCGTCAATTCAGCAGCCAGTATTCTCTGTTCTGCGGTCAGGGAATCATGGCATCATGTCCCTGATCTCGACCCGATTCACGACTGGCAGCATCTAAAGCAGATTGTGATAGCTCGGGTTTGACGATCTTAATTGGTTTAAATTTAAAACGCCAAGCAATGGGTTACTAAAATTATTATGAAAAGCAAAAGCATAGGTGCAGAGATACTTAACAAGCTCTGCGCCGAATGGCCGGACGTGCCGTCACGAACTGTTGCGCGCATGGCTTTCAAGCAGAACAAGGGAGTCTGGCCATCGATTGAGGTAGCTCGGTCTGCTGTTCGCTACCGCAGAGGGAGGATGGGGAACTCACTGAGAAGGAAACCTGGGCTGGATAGTGGAGCATACCCAAGCACAGCGCCGAGTGAACCTTGGAATCCAGATGGGTTCCTTCCTAAGTCTGACGAGGGTTCATTTGAGCCGTTCATTATTGATCCATCACCTAAGAAAACCCTGCGGATCGCTTCACTGTCAGACATTCATATCCCTTACCACAATGGGCCAGCACTGCGTCATGCGATTGAGCGACTACGCAAAAACTTACCTGACGTTTTGTTACTCAACGGCGATACCTTGGACTTTTATCAAGCCTCACGATTCGAGAAAGATCCACGCAATAGAAACACGGTGAGCGAGATCAAGTTGGCTAATCAATTCCTTGATGCGCTAGATGACTATTTCCCCAAGGCGCGTAAGATATGGAAGGACGGCAACCACGACGAACGATACAATTTATACGCAATGGCAAGAGCGCCAGAGTTGTTTGAGATTGTTAAAGAACACGCTTCGCTTGATAAGTTGTTGGAGTTGGAGGATCGGGGCTGGGAGTATGTAACCGGCAAGAGGCCAATCTATGCCGGGGAGCTGACCATTCTTCACGGCCATGAATACCCAACGCCAGTATTAGGTCCAGTGAACGCAGCCCGCGGCTTGTTTCTACGCACCAAAGCACCAACCTTAACAGCGCACCATCACCAGATCAGTTCACACGACGAGCCAACCGTAAGAGGGGTTGCTATTCCAACGTGGAGCCAAGGCTGTCTGTGCTGGTTGCACCCTGAGTATGCCAGGTTCAACAAGTGGGCGCACGGATTTGCAGAGATTGAATTACACTCAGACGGTTCGTTCGAGTTGTTTAATCACAAGATCAAACTGAAGTAATCGTCACGGAGGTCAGTATCTATGCAGGTTAAGCGTCAGAGACACTATTCGGAGATTCATCCCCGATATATTATAAATGGAGCCGGCAGCGGATTAGTTGGTTTTCGCTGACCTGCCGGCCCCATCTGCGCGCATGAGATTCTCTAATGTAAGTGTTTCGTCAATTTTGACATAATTTAAATAGTTATGAAGGCAGAAATAAATCGATTCAATATCCGCACTGACAAGTTTGCCAGCGTGTCTGCTGATTCAAATGTTATAACCGGCGTTTCTGTTATTACACAGGGACCGGCTCTTGGCCACGGCGTGCAGATCGACGAGCAGACTCTGCTTCAAGTTAAACAATGCGCTGAAAGCTATTCAAACGGACTAAAAGTCAAGATGACCCACGAAGGCGATGCTGGAGACATTATTGGCCGGTTGACTAATTTCCGAATTGATGGAAGCCAGTTATTGGCTGATCTTTACTTGCTCAAATCATCGCCTATGCGCGATTATATTATAGAGCTGGCAGAAACTATACCGGACACATTCGGCCTGAGTATCGCGTTTTCTGGTCCAACTCAAGAGATTGAAGGACAGAATTTTGCACGCTGCTCGGAAATTTATAGTGCGGATCTAGTTAGTGAACCTGCTGCAAATCCATCTGGTCTTTTTGACGTTGGGCCGCTTTCTGAGGCTGGGGATGACTCAGCCAACGAACAAACTATGTCAGATAACCCAAACTTTGTGATGAATCCTGAAGAAATCAAAAAAGTAATTGACGAGGCTATGCTCTCGTATTCAGACAGGCTTTCCAAGCTGGAAGCTTCAATCGTATCCCCGGCTGAAGAAATGCCTGAGATAGAAGTAGAAATGAAAGAGCAGCTTTCTAAGGTGGCTGATGAAGCCGCCAACAAAGCTTTCAAGATGTTTGCAGCCCAATTCGGAACGCAAGCTGTCTCTCCATCTGCTGAAAGCAAAATTGCAGACAAAGAAGTCGCCAAAACATTCGAGCAGCTTGTCAAAGATCATGCTGAATATGGCGTAAAAAAATCTTCTGCTGTGGCTGATATTATTGCTAAACACCCGCAAGCGCACCGCGATTACCTCGCTCGCGTTCACGGTGGTGAAGTGGTAATATTTTAATAAACCTTTAACCCAAACCATTAAATATCATGGCTTCTCAATTCGACGGTAACAACGGTAGCTTCGTGGCCAACGCGGCCATTAGCGCTTTCCGTGGCGTTACTATTTCAAACAACCGAGGCATTGGCGCATCTGCCACTGCCGTTCGTCCTTCTGGTGTAACCCAGCAGGACGCTGATTCGAGCGACTTCGTCGCCGTTAAATTTCTCGATAACTCGGCTGGCACGCTTAAAGTGAGCGTTACCGGCTGTCCTGTCACCATTGGTGATGCGATCTTTGCTGGCGCTGCCGGCCAAGCTACGCTCACCGGCGGCACGGTCACCATCGGAATAGCGCTTCAAAGCGCTTCAACCAATGGCTCTATCATCGAGTTTCTACCTTCTCGCTAACCTTTAAAAGATCTAAAAAATGTCTATTTATGCTCAAGGTGGCGCCAAATTGCGCGCCGATTTGTCGAGCGCCGTTGTCCAGACCACCGAATGGGAAAAGTCCCTGATTGGTTTGCGCGTTGCTCCCGCTGTTAATGTCGATGCCAAGGATGGTCAATATCCTGTTTTCGACAAAGACGCTTCCAATCTGCTGAAACGTAAGAGCAATATCGCTCGCGCTAACAGCTCAAACTATGCCAGAGGCTCTCTTGCCTGGGTTTCCGATACTTATTCCACCCAGGAATATGGCTTCGAGCTTCCTATCGACCTTAACACCGTTAAGGACATGGGACGCTTTTATGACATCGAAACCTTGACCGCGATGTTGGCCAAGCGAGTGCCATTGCTTGAGCATGAAATCCGCGTTGCTGCGATGACGTTTAACGAAACAAACTATGGAACTGCAACCGCCTCTGGCACTGCATATACCCTAGCTAATATCGCATCATTTGATGTTGGTCTTGACGTTGATCTCGCAAAGGGTCGCCTTCTAGCCTCTGGCGAAACCGACAGCGATCTGTCTGTTGTCATGTCGCGTGATGTGTTCTTCCGCGCTCGCGCTTCAACGAAACTCCAGAACCGCCTCCGTGGTATTGGTGTTGCGTCTGACACGATCCTGAATGTCGATGAGCAGGCTGTTGCCGAAGCTCTTGGCGTGAAGGAAGTGATCGTCGGCAAGAACAGCTACGATGCTTCGCTTGAAGGGGTTTCATACTCCAGCACAGCCATTTGGAATAACACCTACCTGTGGGTTGGCAAGCTCGGCAATGGCGGTTCGCCAGAGTTGATGCTGTCTGGTGGCGCTCAATACACGCTCAATTGGGCGCAATATGGCTCGCCTATCAACGTGTTCACATACGATGAGCCACAGACCAACTCTGAGGTCGTGCGTGCTTCGCATCACGTCGCAGAAAAAGTTGTAAACGCAAATCAAGGCACTCTGGTTTCTACGCAGTATAGCTAATAGATTGGTGTAATAAATCCGTATTCATGGTTAGCCCCAGGGGAGAAATCCTCTGGGGCTTTTCATTTTGACGAATAGCAATCGATTTCATGGAGATCTCGCTTTGTATCATCGCAGGAAATGAGCATGACCACATCGGTCAAATGTTAAATTCGTTTTGCGAATCATTCGACGAGCTATCAGTTGTAAGAGCAATTGGTGCATCTAAACCAGACGACACCGAGCAAATTGCTAGGGATTGGTGTAATCAAAATGGAAAGAGATTTATTTTCTCAGATTACTTAAATGATCCATCCGCGGCAAATTGGATGCACGTTGATAATTTTGCCAGCGCCAGAAATAAATCCTTTTCACAGTCAAATGGTGATTGGCTGATATGGGCTGATTGCGATGACGTTTTAAGTAATGCCGCTCTGCTGCGTAAAATGCTAAACGATACTCCACCTGATGTGGTGATGTTGCGATTTCCATATTACGTTAAACAAGTGGAAACTACCACTCAACGTGAACGAGCTATCAGATCTCAAATATTCAAATCTGGTCGCCAATGGATGTGGTCTGTTCACGAAAATCTGTTGGTGATGCCTGGAGATAAATACAACGAGCATGATCAAGTCACATGGATTCACAGTCCAACTGGAAAAAAAGCCGGTGGAGAAAAGCGCAATCTAAGAATCTTAACCAATGCGCTAAAAGACGCTCCAACTAACTATTACTACTGCCATCAAGAGCATTTTCATCTTCGCAATACGCAACAAGCTATCAAGTTTGGCGAACTGTTTATCGCTCTGCCAAACGCCAATCCAGGCATGAAATATCGCTGTCTTTTAAATTTGGCACAACTTACTGATTCAAAAGACGCTGCAACAACCTATGCACTCAGAGCGCACCACCTTTATCCAAAACAGAAAGAGGCTTTAGCCACGTTGGTTGAATGCTGTTTTCAAGAGGAATCAGTAGATCGCGCTTTGCACTGGTCTGAGCGCCTAATTCAAACCAAGAAACTAAGCGTTGCATCCCGGCTCTGGTGCAGTGAGCAAAAATGGGATGGCTGGCATTCACTCGATCTAAGGATCAGGGCGCTGCGATATGCCAACAAGGAAAGTTCTGCTCTCAATCTTGAACAACAGAGTTATCCGGTCATTTCGCTGCTCCACGCAACGCGTGGCCGGGTCAGTGAAGCGATCAAGTGCCGCAAGCGCTTCTATGACACCGCAGATGTGCCATCAAACATCGAACACATCTTTGCCATTGACGCTGACGACAACGAATCTCAGCGCTGGCTAAAGAGTTTCAAACGAGTGCAAAGCTCCACTGCAACATGCGTTTCGGCATGGAATAACGCTGCTGCCGCTGCTCGTGGTGAGGTGCTGATTCAGTTGTCGGACGACTGGATGCCATCGCCTGGATGGGACACTGCTGTATTGAATGCCATCGGCGCTAGGAATGGCGAAACCGAGGAATTTGTGGTGGCAGTCAACGACGGCACTAGAACTGATGCGCTGATCTGTATGGCAATCTGCTCGCGTGCAAGATATAGGTCGCAAGGTCATCTTTTCGCTCCAGAATACGAGTCGATGTTCAGCGACAACGAGTTCACGCATCGCGCGTATGCTGACGGCGTTGTGATTGATGCTCGGCACATCGTGTTTGAGCATCTACATCCTGCCTTTGGCAAAGGCCAGATGGACGCAACATATAATCGCCAGAACGCTCCAGAGAAATATAAGCGAGGACAAGCCACTTTTAACCACCGCAACCCAGAAGCGAAAATCGTGGATGCGGTCTGAACATTAATATTTAATTCGGGGAAATTAGACGAATGCGCCAGAACTGATGGCTCCTGACATTCCAGCATTTGCACACGGACAAGATGTTTACCACGTCACTGACGACACTCCTGGTCTTGTCGTGGCTCTAGTTTATTATTCTGACTGTCTGCGTTACAAAATTATGTGGCAGGGAAGGACATCGGAAGAACATAGTTCCGAAGAACTTACAACAGAAAAACCAATTTTCAGCAGCATGAAAGATAACGATTAAATGAGTGATTTTAATACAAGCCAACTGATTAACGATTGGGATGACGTTTTAGGTAGCGCCGGCAGCGTAACCGCAACTACTGGCGGGGTAACATTTTCTGCCATATGGGCGCAACAAGGCGACATGATTATGGATCTTGATGACCAGCTCCGCGGAGAGGTTCGTTTCACCTGCTTTACAACATATACTGATCTTCCAACACTTCCAATTGTTCGCCAAACTCTAGTCAGATCTGGAATCACATACGTCATTCAATCGGTGCGAAGCGATGCCGAGCTGGTAGGCATCGAGTTTGACTGTAAAAAGATCCTATAATGCAGATTGATCTGAAAGTTGATACTTCTCAATTAGAAGTGAAACTTTACTTGTTATCAGAAGCAGCCGCAGTTGCTCCGGGTGTCGTTTTCAAAGAAGAAGTGAAGGCAATCATCAAAAACATTTGGAAGCTGACTCCTCCAAAAACATTTGCTCAAGGAAGAAAAGCCGTTGCTGGTGATTTGAATCGTGTTGTATATCCGCTCGAATACTCGGAAATAGATTGGAAACCACTCAAAAGAGCGGTGCAAAATAATAACGACGACCTAGTTAGAAAACTATTGTTACGAAAAAAGACAGTTCAGAATCTTGTTTTAGACACAGGATCAATTGCAACTGAGCATAAGAGATTAAGAAATATACGTGGACGAGTTGGGAAAGGGAACAAACCCATGATTGCCGCTTATGCGAAAATCGCTAATAAATATTTAAATCAGATCCAAACCCGCGTTGGATGGGCAAAGTCTGGATGGGTATCTGCATATAATTCCACTGGTGCAGCAGCTCCAAACTGGCTGCAAAGGCTTTCCGCTCAAGCTGGTTACAGCGTAACGAATTATGGAAAGAATCCAAGCGTATCTGCCACTGCTGTAAATAATAAGATACCTAACTATCAGCGTGTCGTTGATAATGCCGTAGCCAATCGCGTGCGCGTCACGCAAAGAAAGATTGATATGGTCGTGCAAGGTAAAGCTGTAAATTTAGGGTTTAAAGTAATTGATGCTAAAAATTGACAATTAACATAATTTAGATGCCAAGCACCCGCACAACCATCAAAGATGCCATAATTGCTGCAATTAAAGCGGTTCCATCAATTGCAGGCAACCGTGTTTACAAGGGTAGGTTTAACCTGCTGAACGGTGGCGATTTCCCGGCGGTGTATGTATGGATGACCAGGGAGGATGCAGACACCAACACTTTATCAAGGCCGCGGCAGCGCATGCACACGATGACGCTGGCGGTAGATTACTGGCTCAAGGCCAACACTCCAGACGCGCTGGAAGATGCCTTTGACGAGGCGGTTGATGCGATCCGGTCAGCAATCTGCACTGATGCTATTGCAGGTGCGTCTCGACAAGACTTAATTTTGACGAGCAATGAATTTCTATACGAAGCAAACGAAGAACAGCCCACCGGCTGCGCTCGATCAACGTATGTCGTCAAATATTTTTCAAACGAACCCTAAATCATGGCAACACATCTCGGAAAAGAAGGTTATCTCAAGGTTTCTACTACCACCGTCGCGGAAATCCGCGATTATAGTCTCAGCCAGACTGCTGCACAGGTTGATGACACCGTGATCGGTGACGAATGGACCACCAGCAAGACCACTCTCAAGTCCTGGAGCGCTTCTGGCTCAGTATTTTGGGACGAAGTTGATGCCGGCCAACTAGCTCTTACTATTGGTTCTAGTGTCACCCTAAATTTATACCCAGAAGGCATTGAATCTGCCGATACCTATTACTCTGGTAGCGCCAATGTCACCCAGTTTGACATCACTGGTCGTCACGATAGCATGGTCGAGGCGAGTTTTTCAGTCCAAGGTAATGGGCAAATCAGCACCTTGACAGTTTGATTTTGACGATAGGTTGAAGGCTTTATGAGCCAAACCATCGACAATATCACCAGTCATTTTGATTCGTTAAACCGACGTTCCTTGCACGTCCCTGAGTGGAACGTGACCGTTTATTCAACTCCTGTTACGATTGGAGAACGCAATCGCATTTATAAGGGCAACAAGGGCGACAACGACTTCGATACGATTATCAACATATTGATCGTTAAAGCCCTGGACGAAGCCGGAAAGGCTCTATTCACGATTGCAGATCGTCCAGCATTACTAAATAAGGCCGATAGCAGCCTAGTAGCGAAACTAGCAGCACATATCATGGGATCTGACGCACCAAATGCCGACGAACTAAAAAACGAATGATGTCGCGGGAGGGTGGCGGCGACATTTTGTTCATATACACCCTTGCTGACCGGCTACACAAAACGGTCGATGAAATACTAAGAATCAGCATACACGAACGCGAGGGATGGATTGCTTATTTTAATCATTTGAACGATCTGGCTAAATTAAATGGCAGCAAACGTCACATTTAACATCAACGCAATTGACGGAACGAGAAAGGCATTTGCTTCTGTCAATCAAGGTCTGAGGAATTTGATAAAAGGTGGAGATTCGACCCAGAAAAAACTGCTGCTGATGGGTTTGCGCGCCACTGGCTTGGGAACGATTCTTGCAGTGCTGGCGAAATCGGTGACTAAAGTTGCATCCGAGACAGAGAAAGTGCCTGGCATCTCTCAGGATACCATCGATTCATGGGATCGCCTCAAATCAGCAGCAAGCACCACTGGAGGCGTGGTCCAGAATATGGTAGCTTCAGCAGGCGCTGGCATTTCAGATTTAGTTTCCCTAATACGATTCGGTGCGATTGGAGCATTCAAGGGACTTGATGCTGCTGAAAAGGATTTGCTGGAGACTGATGCACTTGCTGCTGCCGATAGGCGGGATCGCTCCGGTGACATCGATAAGGAAATTATTTCCCTGCTTAAACTTGGTGAAGCACAAAAGAAACTTCGATTGATCAGAGAGACTCCAGGTGAAAGCATCGCTCGACTCCGCGAGGAAGCAACCATGCTGGAGAATCAGGCCACTAACACTAAAGATGTGACTAAGAAAACAGGTCTGCTGACACAGGCGACCGAACTGAGAACTGAAGCTGAGAAAAATCTTATTACAATCCAAAAGGATTACAACGATTCACAAAAGATTAGAACTGATGGGGAGGATAAAATCAGTCGGGTCTTTCAATCATCCACAAAGAGTCTGAAGGAGTTGAATGCCGAGTATTGGAAGACTCGTAGGATGGCTGAAACATCCAATCTAAATATGATCGGTGGTGATCCCAGTGCTATAGAGAGGTCCACCACACTAAATAAGAAACTTATAGATATAGATAAGGAGCGCCTAGACATTATGAAGCGTCAACGAGACATTGCTGATGATGTTGGTGCTTCTATTGCTGGCGGTTTTGAAGAAGCGATCATCAGTGGTGGTAATCTCCGGGATGTATTGAAAGGAGTTTTGCAAGACATCATCCGGATCATTATTAGACAGACTATCACAACACCAATAGCGTCGGCAATCTCAGGTGGAATATCAGGCATGTTTGGTGGTGGGAAAGCTGTTGGTGGTCCAGTAAGCAATGGCACATCATATTTAGTTGGAGAAAAAGGCCCAGAAATTTTTACACCATCGCAAGCTGGTCGAATTATTCCAAATCATAATATTCAACCAATTGGAGGAGGTTCTGGTGATTCATATAATTTCGTTTACAACATATCAAGCGGAGTAACTAAATCTGAGTTAATCCCATATCTTAAACAAACACAAGAATCCACAATCGCTCGCATTCAATCTATGCGCGTCCGATCTTCCAGATCAATGGCAGCAGCTTAAACCGTCATGGCCATTTCATATCCAATCACATTACCAACGACTCCCGGTTATATCGGTGTGTCAATTCAGCCAAGAAGCACTGTTGGAATATATTCATCGCCGTTTACAATGCAGCAACAGGTTTACGCGCACCCAGGACAAGTATGGACTGGGAATTTTGGATTGCCGCCAATGAATCGCGCTGAAGCTGCACCGTGGGTTGCGGCATTGACATCTCTTAACGGTGTTGAGGGTCGTTTCTATTTCGGAGATCCATCATGGATTGCTCCACAAGGTATCGGCACAGGCACACCGCTGATCAATGGCAGCAGTCAAACTGGATATGACCTAATAACAGATGGGTGGACTGCCACGCAAACTGGTATTATGAAGGCTGGTGACTGGGTCCAGATCGCAACCACTTCATCGCGCACTTTGCACATGGTCATGGCAGACGCAAACAGCGACGGTGGAGGCAACGCAACTTTGACCTTGTGGCCGCGTGTTCGCACTGCCTTTGCTGACAATACTGCACTAATAGTAAACTCGCCAACTGGAGTATGGCGCATGACAGGTAATGTTCCTTGGGCAATTAGCGTGGATCAACTTATTTCTGGCATGACAGTTGAATGCGTAGAAGCACTCTAATGGCACGCAGTTTAACTACATCACTTAAAACAGCGCTGATTGGCCAGCAGGTCACGCCAATCATGCTATTCTTTGCTGACTTTCCAAGTGGTGCTGTGAGAGCTTGGACTGGTTATGGAGATCTTGCTTGGGACAGCCAAATATGGTCTGGCGTAGGTGATTTTGGTGGAGTTGATCGAGTTGAAGAAGTCAGTGACCAGTCAGCTAAGGGTGTTGTTTTTTCCCTGACAGGAATACCTTCATCACTAATCACAATTGCTCTGGCCGATTCATATCAAGGTCGTGCATGTTCCCTTTACCTTGGAGCGCTTGATTCATCTGGAGTGATTATAGCAGATCCATATCTGTTGTTTTTAGGACGCATGGACGTGATGGAAATAGAAGACGGCGGGGAGACAGCCACAATCCGACTGACAGGAGAGTCTAGACTAATTGATCTTAATCGCGCACGGTCACGCCGATATACAAACGAAGACCAGCAAATTGATTATGTAGGTGACGTTGGACTTGAATATGTTTCAGGATTACAAGACAAGCAGCTTTACTGGGGTGTAGCTGGTAAAAATAATTTGTCGGCAAGCACCGCAGGGTCATCCACCAGCAATCCAAAAGACTACCTTTGATGCCGCGTATAACCAACTGGCCCGCTGCCCTAGATCAATATATTGATAGATCAAAATACATTCCATTCAAATGGGGTGAAAATGATTGCATAATGTTCGCTTGTGCAGGAATCAACGCGATAACCGGTAAAAATCCATCTGCACCGTGGCTCGGAAATTACACTACGGCACTTGGAGCAGCCAGAATTTTCAAGCAATATGGAGGTTTTGAGGATATGATTGCTACCATCGCCAGTGAGCATGGTTACAACGAAAGACCAGTCGCTTTAGCGCAGCGCGGAGATCTGATGCTTCACGATAATAAATGGCCAAGCGCAGGCATTTGCGTCGGGAGACTGTCTGCATTTGTGAGCCGTGATTCACTTTTATTTGTTAAAACTGCGGATTGCCGCCGAGTATGGATGATTAACTAATGCCAGCACTATTTGCAATACCAGCCTTGGTTGCAGCCGGCGCATCAGTTGGCACGGCAGTCGCATGGGCGGCACTGACTACTGTGTTACAGATGGCTGTTTATACCGCAATTAGTTATGGTTTAAACAGGGCATTTGGTAAAAAAGCAAAATCTCCAAATTTCGATTCGAGTGGCTTGCAAAACACTGTCACGATCAGAAATAGCACTGCACCTCGACAAATCATTTACGGAGAAGTTCGCACTGGTGGCGTGCTTGTGTTCGCTGAAACAAGCGGCACAAACAACGAGTTCATCAACCTTGTCATTGTATTAGCCGGCCACGAATGCCAAGCAATCAACGACATTTATTTTAACGATGAAGTCGTTCCGCTTTCGGGTTCTGATGCTAGCGGAACATATTATCAATATGCCTCAATTTATAAGCATTTGGGAACAACCACTCAGACAGTGGACACAGACCTGCAAAGTGCAGTAGGTGCTGGAACTTGGAGCGATGAACACAGGTTGAGAGGGGTTGCTTACATTTATGTAAGACTCAGATATAGCACAGATAAATTTCCGGGAGGAATACCGAATATAAGCGCCATTGTGCAAGGTCGTATTGTTTACGATACCCGCACATCCACCAATGCATATTCCACAAACTGGGCGCTCTGCGTGCGTGATTATCTTTGCTTATCTGGAATCGGTCTTGGTGTTGATTCATCTGACATCGACATAACAGAATGTGATGCTGCTGCTAATGTATCGGATGAATTGGTAAACCTAAACCCAACTGGAACAGAGTCTCGTTACACCGTAAACGGAATTATTGACTTATCTGAAACTCCTGGGGAAATCATACAAAAAATGACCAGCGCTGGAGCTGGTCTAGTTCTCTTTGTTGGAGGCAAGTGGATAATTAGAGCTGGAGCATATTTTACACCAACTATAACATTCGATGAAGACGACTTTCGTGGGCCGCTTAGTGTTCAGACAAAACTTTCACGCCGAGAGATATTCAACGGAGTTAAGGGTTTGTATGTGAGTGCTGAGAACCAATACCAGCCAAGCGATTTTCCTCCTGTTGTAAATGCAACATACACCACTGAGGACGGTGGAGAGCGCATCTGGCGTGACGTTGAACTACCTTTTACAACAAGTAACGCCACTGCACAGCGCATTGCAAAGATTGAACTTGAACGATGTCGCCAGCAAATAATAGTCCGAGCGCCAATGAAGCTGACTGCTGTGCAATGTCAGGTTGGCGATGTTATTCAATTGAGCAATACACGCATGGGTTGGAGTTCCAAACCATTTGAGGTGGTTGAATTTGCATTTGCCGTAGATAACCAAAACAACACACCAGCACTCGGCGTGGATCTCGTCCTAAGAGAAACTGCTAGTGGTGTATGGGACTGGAACGATGGCGAGGAAACAACTGTTGATCTCGCTCCAAACACCAGCCTGTTCAACCCACTCTCGGTAGAAACATTAACTGGTCTGACTCTTTCAACCTCCACCTTCATCCAGACAGATGGAACCGTAGTCCCACGCATCAAGGCTGTATGGACACTTCCAACATCGCAGTATATTTTAAGCGGAGGTTACGTTCACATCGAATACAAGAAAAACGCTGAAAGCACTTGGTTGATTTGGACCACGACTCTAAATGGTTCATCGAACGAAGACTACATTACAGATGTGACCGGTGGAGTCTCATACGATGTTCGCGCTAGGTTTGAAAACGTAAACAGCGTTCGTGGAGCATATGGCGTTCAATCTAATTATACGGTATCAAATGACACAACCGCACCAGCAACACCGACTGGACTGATCGCAGCAGCAGGACCAGGATGCATCATCCTAGACTGGAACGACAACACAGAGGACGACCTGAATCGATACAATGTTTATCGAAATTCAAGTGATGTTTTTGGTGGTGCAACAAATGTATTTTCAGGACTAGCATCATCATTCGCTGATTATGGTGTTACCGTAAGCGTAACAGAATATTACTGGATTACGGCTGTGGATAATACCGGCAATGAATCAACTGAAACGACATCTGTAAACGCAGCCGCCAATCCGTCTGGAGGATCTCCGGGTGCAGATGGTCTAAATGTGGCAAACGTATTTGCCTATCAACGTGCAGCATCTGCACCAACTAATCCAAGTGCCAGCACTACCTACACATTTGCAACAGGTGGTTTAACCGGCCTCAATAATGGATGGGTAACTGGAGTGCCGGCTGCTAATGGAAACCCACTTTATGTGATCGTAGCCACAGCCAGTAATGCAGCCAGCACCGATACGATTGCTGCCGGCGAATGGTCTGGATCTGTCATCCTGGCCGAAGACGGAGCAGACGGAACAAACGGATCAAACGGTCTAAATGTTGCGTCAGTATTTATTTATCAACGTGCCGCATCCACTCCAGCATTACCAAGCACAAGCGCCACCTACACATTTGCAACAGGTGGATTAACTGGTCTGAATAACGGATGGCTAACCGACGTTCCAACCACTAATGGCAACCCTCTTTACGTTTCAACAGCCACAGCGTCATCAACCGCCAGCACTGACACGATAACATCGGGAGAATGGGCAACAGCTACCATTCTAGCTCAAGACGGTGCGACTGGAGCAACTGGGCCGGCATTAACATACTCGATTACGATCACCTGGCATCCATCTGGATTAGGAGGCGGCAGTATCAATGGGACATCATACACAGGGTCATCCACAACCGTAAGCAGTCTGAATCCTGGAGCGTATGTAACCATTGAGGCTGATGCAATTGTTGGCGCTGACACCTTTATCGCTTGGTCAGGTGGAACATTTGATGTTGGACAGTTAGAATCAAGCACATCCACCAATCCAAACAGAGTTTTGATGGGTGATAACATTTCACTAACAGCGGATTATTAAAATGCCTTGCCAACTCATAAACCTTGAAACTGGTCAGACAATGATGGGAACGCAGCCGGAAAAAGGGCAGGCGAAATTCGATCCAGTGCGTCACAAATATTGCAGTAACTCAAAACGAGTGCTGCCCAGAAGCATGGCCGAACAGATTGAGGTGCTGATCAATCGCATTGAGGAACTTGAGGAGCAGGTTTCAACTTTGGAATATCAAGCTAATTTGTAAGAAATTAAAATACCTTTAGATTTCTAAAGGTTTGTGGTTGACATGTGGCCACGCTGGATTTTTATCAGCGTTGCAATGAAGGTAATCATATTATTTCTAGCTGCCATTTTCGTGGCTCACGCGCAGCCACGGAACCAACTTATAAATGCGCTGATTGCGGTTGAGAGCAGAGGCAATGCAGCAGCCATTGGAGATGGTGGTCGTGCATATGGTCTGCTACAAATTCACGCTGTGATGGTAGCGGATGCCAATCGCATCGCTAAAACAAAATATACGCATGACGATATGTTCGAGCCATGCAAGGCTCGCGAGGTCGCAGAGATCATCTTGACGCACTACGCTCGTCACATCGAACGTGTCAGCGGAGTGAAAGCCACCGACGAGCAGCTCGCTCGAATTTGGAATGGTGGTGGTAGCGCATGGAAATTACAGCGCGAAAAAAAGGAATTAAATCTCCAGAACTATTGGAGAAAAGTTCAATCAAATCTATGACCCATTCAACCCATCTAAGCACCGAGGAATCATCTCAATTGCGCGCAGTCGTAACTGAGAGAGGCGTGAGCATGAGCGAATATATCGCCCAAGCTATTAGAACGAGACTTAAACGCGATGTCGATTTCACTCCAGCAGAGCAAAACGTATGGGAGCAAATAAACACGATAGGAGCCAAGCGCGCCCTAGAGGTTCTCACAAAAACATCAGCAGACCTATCAACAACTATACGCACATGATCTGGTTCAATATCTGGATTGCTCGAATTGCAACGATTATCGCCCTCACACTTATCGCGATATTGTGCTGCGTAGAAATTATTTGGGAGCTTCTGAAGTCTCCATTTACAAAAAATAAGAATAATAAAAATTATTATTATTATGATGATGGTGAATAAAATTTCCTGTTTCCCTAACCTATAAACCAGCAAAAATAACATGAATACTCCTACGTTTACGCTCGGTCAGCAAGTCACCAACGAAGAACCAACAATGGGTCTAAAGTGGCACGCAGTCATCTACAAGATTATGGAAGCGAAAACAACACCAGATGGGTTTGCCTACGAAACCTTGGGGACATGGTCAGTTCTTGATGCCAAGCGTGCAGCTTGGACGCTAGACCGGAAGGGCAACATAAAGGGCAACAAGCGTCCTACTCTGCGCCAACTCTGGTCATCGCACCTCACAGCAGTCTAACCTTTTACCAATGTGGATACTACCTCGCCAATTACACACGTTAGCCTCTGTGCAGGCTACGGAGGCATTGATCTCGGACTTAAACGAGCTGTCCCAGCTTTGCGAACAATCGCTTTTAGTGAGATCGAAGCCTTCGCCTGCGCGAACTTGGTCGCTAAAATGGAAGCGGGACTCTTGGACGCTGCACCTATCTGGACA
>TARA_R110000868_G_scaffold76283_4_pt1 | contig 15912 bp, 12 predicted proteins | sample TARA_R110000868 | Tara Oceans TARA_R110000868 (sample SAMEA4397489) | marine metagenome | biome: Polar Biome; feature: [SRF] surface water layer (ENVO:00010504); material: water (ENVO:00002006), including particulate matter (ENVO:01000060) such as... | depth 5 m | reverse complement strand
TGCTCAACGGTAAAACGCAATTCGCTCATGTGAACTCCTCAAGGGTGATGACTCGCCCTTTCTGTTGGGGGCGATGTACTGGACGTTCGTGCGGAGCAACGAACGTAAGATGAAAAGACCTTAGCAAAGTAGGTGCCATTGTTATTTTTATCAATAAAAACAATAACTTAGATTATTTTAATGAATATATTTTTCTACCGGGTGTGGCGTTTTCGATACAGGTAGGCGGGGGATTTCGCTCATGCCTGCAGCAAAGGCACTGATTGCGTGGCTTTAATGATTCGTGTTGATTTCACTACGGCGTACCTAATTCGATACGACTCTCAGGTGGGCGCTGTTGGCGGCTGCCGATCTCGCGGTAGCGCGGCTCGGAATTAATCGGCAGCAGTGGCCATTACCCCTGGCGAGCGGCCATGACTATTCATCCAGCCTATGCAGCGCCATTGAAATGCGCCATAGGCTGCTCGAGGGCTGCCTTTTAGACGGCTATTCACTCTTTCGGCTGACAGGGCAAATACCTCTTTCGGGCGCTTATCCCGTTCAAGGTGGCTGGGTAGCGTGAGGCTTCAACACGAAACCCTCGCTTTTCGGAGAGCCGCATGAGAACAACAACAAGACATGCCATCTTCCAGCCCAGCATTTTGGCGGTTGCCATCGCTGTAGGCTGCGTCGCGCCTGTCCAGGCCTTAACATTTAATATCGGGGAGGTCGAAGGGCAGTTCGATTCATCCCTTTCGGTGGGTGCCAGCTGGAGCGTGCGCGGTGCTGACCCTGACTTCATAGGCACTCGCAATGGCGGCAAGGCGTCATCGCAAACCAACGATGACGGCCGCCTGAACTTTAAGAAGGGCGAAACCTTCTCGAAGATCTTCAAGGGTATTCACGACCTTGAGCTGAAGTACGGCGATACCGGCGTATTTATCCGCGGCAAGTATTGGTACGACTTCGAAACCAAGGACGAAAGCCGCCTGCTGTACGACATTGATGACAGCAACCGCAAAACAGCGGCGCAGGCCTCCGGTGCGGAAATTCTTGATGCCTTTATCTACCACAACTACAGCCTGGGCAGCATGCCGGGCAGTGTGCGCGTGGGTAAGCAAGTGGTCAGCTGGGGCGAAAGTACCTTTATCCAGAACTCGATCAACTCGATCAACCCGGTGGATGCCGCTGCCTTCCGTCGACCTGGGGCAGAGATCAAGGAGGGGTTGATTCCGGTCAACATGCTCTACGTATCACAGAGCCTGACTGACAGCCTGAGCATGGAGGCCTTTTACCAGCTGGAGTGGGACCAGACGGTCATCGATAACTGCGGCACGTTCTTCGCGCCCAGTGATACGGCGGCGGATGGCTGTAACGACCGCCTGGCGGTGTTTGGTTCCGATGTGGCGCCAGGTGCCTCGAACAATACCGGTGCTCCAGGCAATCCCATTTATGTCCCGCGTGGCGGTGATCGGGATGCGCGCGACAGTGGCCAGTTCGGGGTTGCGCTGCGCTGGTTCGCGGAATCGCTGAATGACACCGAGTTCGGCTTGTATGCCATGAACTATCACAGCCGTACTCCCAGCGGCAGTTTCGTGCGCACCACCACGCCGTCTGCGACCCTTATTCCGGGCGCGCCGAATGCGCGTTACTTTCTTGAGTACCCCGAGGATATCCGCCTCTATGGCGTCAGCTTCCAGACCAACGTCAACGGAACTGCATTATCTGGAGAGCTGAGTTACCGGCCGAACATGCCGATTTCGATTAACTCCACTGATCTGACCTTTGCCTCGCTTGCACTGCCCAATTCGCCAGTGTTCACCAGTGGCCATGCGCGCAATGTAGCCGGCGAAGAGATTCCCGGCTATGTACGCAAGCCGGTGACACAGGCTCAGATTACCGCGGTGCAGTTCTTCGATCGGGTACTCGGTGCCAGCCGCCTGACCCTGCTCGGTGAGGTGGGTTACAACCATGTCAGCGGTATCAGTAATGATGTCGGCGACCTGCGCTTCGGTCGCGATCCGGTCTATGGCATTGGTGAATTAACCCCTAATGCAGCCTGTACCGGCTCGCTGAATACCGCCAACCCAGATGAGTGCAATGACGATGGTTTCGTCACCAGCAGCTCCTGGGGTTATCGCCTGCGCGCCAGTGCTGATTACAGCAACGTCTTCGCCGGCATCAACCTGACGCCGAGCATCGCTTGGTCGCATGACGTCGATGGTTATGGACCCAACTTCAGTGAGGGTACCAAAGCCGTCAGTCTCGGTCTGAGTGCCGATTACCAGAACACCTACAACGCTAGCCTCAGTTACACCGACTTCTTTGGCGGTGATTACAACACCAATGTCGACCGTGACTTTGTCGCCCTGAGTTTTGGTGTGAACTTCTGATCAACGCAGTGCAAAAGGATCCGTACACAATGAAAAGCACAAGAATCCTGCAAGCGGGCGCGCTGGCCCTGACGATGTTAGCCAGCAGTTTGATGGCTGCAGTCTCCGAGCAAGAAGCCGCCAAACTGGGCGCCAGCCTGACGCCACTGGGTGGGGAAATGGCCGGTAATGCCGACGGCAGTATCCCTGCCTGGGATGGTGGTCTTTCCACCAGTGCCGCCGCTGTTGATGGCAAAGGCTTTCTCGCTGACCCCTATGCCAGCGAGCAACCGTTGTTCACCATCACCGCCGCCAATGCTGAGCAGTACAAAGACAAGCTGTCAGCCGGTCAAATGGCCATGTTCAAGCGCTACGCGGACAGCTACAAAATCCCGGTTTATCCCACCCATCGCACCACCGCCGTACCTACTGCTATTGGTGATGCAGCCAAGGTCAGTGCGCTCAACACCACGCCGGTAGATGGTGGCAACGGTTTGCAGAACTTCAATGCTAGCCGCTACTACGCTTTCCCGATTCCCAAAAGCGGTGTCGAGGTGGTGTGGAACCACATCACCCGTTACCGCGGCGGGAATACTCGTCGTGTGGTCACGCAGGCTACGCCACAGACCAGTGGCTCCTATAGCTTGGTGAAGTTCGAGGATGAGGTGGCGTTCCCGGCGGACATGCCTGACCTTGATCCGGCCAAGGGCAGCAACATACTGCTGTATTTCAAGCAGCGGGTGACGGCGCCCTCGCGCCTGGCCGGTAACGTGTTGCTGGTGCACGAGACCATTGACCAGGTCAAGGAGCCGCGCCTGGCGTGGATCTATAACGCCGGCCAGCGCCGGGTACGCCGCGCGCCGCAGGTCGCCTACGACGGCCCAGGCACCGCCGCTGATGGCATGCGCACGGCGGATAACTTCGACTTGTTCTCCGGGGCACCGGATCGCTACGACTGGCAGTTGGTCGGCAAGAAGGAAATGTACATTCCCTACAACAGTTACAAGCTCGACTCACCGTCGCTGAAGTATGACGACGTGATCAAGGCCGGGCATATCAATCAGGACCTGACCCGCTACGAGTTGCACCGGGTCTGGGAGGTGGTGGCCACCCTGAAGAGTGGCGAACGGCATATCTATGCCAAGCGCCATATGTATGTGGATGAGGACAGCTGGCAGATTGCCCTGGTCGATCATTACGATGGTCGCGGTCAGCTCTGGCGTGTGGCCGAGGGTCATGCGCAGCAGTACTTCAACCACCAGGTGCCGGGCTACACCCTTGAAGCGCTGTATGACTTGGTGGCCGGTCGCTATTTGGCGCTGGGCATGAAAAACGAAGAAAAGTCGTCTTATAACTTCGGCTTCAAGGCCTCGGCGGCGGACTACACACCGGCTGCTTTGCGCAGCTCCGGCGTGCGCTAAACCGTCAGGCAACAACAGCTACTCCGTGATTGGGCGGCCTGCGGGCCGCTTTTTTTATCGCCCACCATCACCTGCTGTTATAGAACTGTAAGCCTCGGGCCTTGGCGTTTAGCCTGCGAAGACCCGGTTACGCTAGAACAATAAAACGAGCCGCCATGAACGCATTAGCGCCTTTCTCGCTGAGCGTCGCTGCGTCTTCTTGCGGCAGCGTCAAGCGCCCACCTCCAGGCCATATTCGCCGATTGGCCCTGCAGCAACGCCTACTCGCGCAATACTGTCGGTTGCGATTGCTGATCGCCCCAGCAGGCTTCGGCAAAACCGTATTGCTCGCCGACTGTGCCCGTGAGTGTCCGCCGGGCTGTCAGCTGCTTTGGCTCAACTGTGGCGCTGATGGCATGCCGGTCGAGCACCTCACCCAGCAACTGGGCAAACTGCTTGATTACCCCGCGCAGCTGAACGCTGACGACGTGCTTGCGGCGCTCGCGCAGGAGTCGCGGCGGCTGTGGATCATGCTCAATGATTACCCCGCACGACCTGACAGCGCCCTGGATGATTTCCTCAATCAATTACTCACGGTGACACCTGCTGATGTTTGTTGGTGGCTGGGCAGTCGTCGTCGCCCGGCCTGCAACCTGTCGCGTTTGTTGTTGGAGGGCGAGCTGCTCGAGCTGGGCACGACGGATCTGTCGTTTACCGAGGCCGAGGTTGCAGCTTGGCTGCTGCAGTTGGACCCGGCCCGCAGCGCCTGGGCGCCTGAACTGCACGGGCTGACCCAGGGCTGGCCAGCGGCCTTGCGCCTGCGCTTGTTGGCCGCTCAGGCCGAGCATGCTGAGGCGGATGCGCCGCTGGATGCCGAGCATGATCACCTGCTGGCTGAGTACGTCGAGCGCGAGGTCCTGCACGATTTACCGCATGAGCTGCTGCAGATGCTCTACCAGTTGGCCCTGCTGCCCTGCTTCAACCTGGCGCTGTGTGATCATCTCTTCGGTGTGGGCGAGGGGGCGAACTGGCTGCGCCAGCTGATTGAGCGTGGCCTGTTTATTCAGGAGCTTGAGGCGGCCAAGGGCTGGTGTGTGCTGTTCACGCCTTTGGCCACGCTATTGCAGCGGCAGACAGCGGGCGTGCCCTATGGCGCGCTGCATGTGCATGCGAGTCAGTGGTTTGCCAGCCAGGGTGATATTCGTGCAGCGGTAGAGCATGCGCTGCTGGCCGGTCAGCCGGAGGTGGCCAGTAGTTTTCTTGAGCGTTTTACCGAGGAGCAGGTGCTGCAAGGTCAGGATTTGGCGCTGATTTTGCGCTGGCGCAGCGAGTTGCCGGAGAGCCTGTTGAGCAGCACGCCGCGACTTATTCTGCTGAATGCCTGGGTCTTGCTGCTGGTGGGGCGCCTGGATGAGGCGCAGCTCTGTATCGATCAACTGGCCAAGTTTCAGCCTCGCAGCGACGGCCCGCGTACCCGTGAGTTGTTTGCCCACTGGCAGGCGATCCAGGGGATCATCGCCTACGGTCGGGTGTGTGCGGTGACTGCGCGCAGCCATTTGCTTGAGGCCTTGCAGGGGTTACCGGAAAGCGCCTGGTCACAGTCGTTGCTGTGCCGCTCGGCATTGACCCTGGTGGCGATTGGCCGGGGCGATTTGGAGCTGGCGCAAAAGCTCAGTTTCGAGGCGCTGAAGCAGGCACGCTTGCACGACAATGCCGTGTTCGAAGCGTTGCTGGAGCTGGACCATGCCTTGTTGTTGGAAGCCCGCGGCGAGTTTACCCGTGCTGAAACGCTGCTCCAGCGGGTACTGACGGCAACCCATCCAGCGGCACTGCAAAAGACCCCCGTGCTGGCGCGATTGCAGCTGCGTTTGGCTCGGGTGCAGTTACGCCAGGGGCGGCCTTGCGAGGCCGCGGCAGGGTTTGCCAGTGGCCTGGAGCAGGCGCTTAATTGCGGTGACCCAGGCGCGTTTCACGGTTATCTCGGCTTGGCTGAGTTAGCCATGGGGCAGGGTGATTTTGCCGGCGCCTTTGCGCATTTAGGCGAGGCTGAGCGCCTGATGCAACGCCAACATGTCAGTGAAACCCTCTACCGCGGCACCCTGCTGTTAGCTAGCAGTCATTTATGGGTTGCTCAGGGCCACCATGAGCGGGCGCGTATGGCGGTGTGCAGGGTTTTGGCTTATGAGCAGAAGGTTAAGGCGATTCTGCCAACGCCAAACTTTCCTGAACTGATTCCGCGTTTACAGCTGTTATTGCTGCACTTGGATCTGCAGCAGGGCAAGGATGTGCGTGATGCGCTGCAACAGTTGTTGGCGCAAAGTCTGGGGCAGGGGCGGCAGGCTCTCGCCAGTGAAATTTGGCTGGGTTATGCCCAGGTCTGTGAACTTTTTGATGATAAAACGGCGGCCGAGCAGGCGCGTGAAAGCGCACAGGCGCTGCGCCGGCGCCTGGATTATCACTGCCTCTGGTTCACGGTAGCCACGCCGCCAAGTGACACGCAAAACGCGCCGCCGACAGCGGCCAATTCCCTGAGCCTGCGTGAGTTGGCCGTGCTGCGCTTGATCGCGCAGGGTTGTTCGAATCAAGAGGTGGCCGAGCAACTGTTCATCTCGCTGCATACGGTTAAAACCCATGCGCGGCGGATCAACGGCAAATTGGGCGTGTCGCGGCGTACCCAAGCGGTAGCCAAGGCTAAAGCACTGGGTCTGTTCTAGAGCAGAGCCCGGCGGCTTATCGCCCCTCGGATACCTGTTGCGCGACCGAGTGCTTGAGCAACTGACCGCCGGGAGGGTGTCGGCAGAGCAGGTGCCTATACTGATTTGCAAATCAGTTCGGGAGCCACAGCATGTTCGCCCTGATGGAAACCGCCCGGCTGGAGTCGTTGCACTTCGCCGTGGACCCGCTGACCGGTCTGCAGGCTATTATTGCCATTCACAACAGCCGCCTGGGCCCTGCGCTCGGCGGTTGCCGTTACCTGCCCTATGCCGATACCCGCAGCGCCATCGATGATGTGCTGCGGTTGGCTAAAGGCATGAGCTACAAAGCGGCGTTGGCTGGCCTGCAGCAGGGCGGCGGCAAGGCGGTGATCATCCGCCCTGCGCATGTCGAGAATCGAGGTGCGCTATTCGAAGCTTTTGGTCGGTTTATCGAAACCCTCAACGGCCACTACATCACCGCCATGGACAGCGGTACCTCCAGCGTCGATATGGACTGCATCGCGCAGCACACTCAGCACGTCACCAGCACCACGGCTGAAGGCGACCCCTCGCCGCACACGGCCATGGGCGTGTTCGCCGGTATTCGCGCGACCGCACTGGCGCGCCTGGGTAGCGACAACCTGGAAGGCTTGCGGGTGGCAATTCAGGGGCTGGGCAATGTTGGCTATGCCTTGGCCGAGCAGCTACATGCTGCCGGTGCCGAGTTGCTGGTCAGTGATTTGGATCACAACCGCGTACAGCGAGCGGTTGTGCAGTTAGGCGCGCGTCCTGTGGCCAATGAGGCGTTGCTGGCAATTCCCTGCGACATTCTTGCGCCGTGCGGGCTGGGCGGCGTATTGAGCGCTACAACAGTCAGTCAACTGCGCTGCTCGGCGGTAGCGGGGGCGGCGAACAACCAGCTGGCCAGTGCCGATATCTCCGATAACCTGCAGGCGCGGGGAATACTTTATGCGCCGGATTATGTGATCAATGCCGGTGGGCTGATCTACGTGGCGCTGAAGCATCGAGGCGAAAGCCTGGTGGCGATCACCGCGCACCTGACGCAAATCAGTCGGCGGCTGACGGAAATCTTCGGCCATGCCCAGGCCGACAAACGCTCGCCCGCACGGGTCGCCGATGCCATCGCCGAGCGGCTACTTTACGGCTGAGTGGGCCAAGCCGTCTGCTTGGGAGGGGCCGGGCGGAGATCCTTTTTAGCCGCGATCCTGCGATAGAACGCTCGCTGCTAAAGCGCCTCCCACGGTGCAGTTAGTATTTGCTAAAAACACAAAACCCCAGTGATTAGCTGGGATTTTGTTTACCAGGTTGCGCGTTACTCGACAGCGGGTTGGTTCAGCTCACTCAAGGCGTCAGGCTGGTTCTTGAAGGCCTTGGCGAAAACATCGCGGTTCTTCGCCATGTAAATCCCTAGCTCTTCGCCCTGGGCTTCATTCAGCGACGGTACGGCTTTCTGCAGCACCTCGGTGAGCAGTTCAGCCAGCTCAAGCATTTTGTCATGACGGTCGGCTTCGGCTTTATCCATGAACAAACGCTCCAAATCCCGGCTGCTGCGGTACACCACTTCGACGGCCATTCATCACCTCTACGCCTTCACGCTGATAAGTTGCAATAGACTGTTTATGCATACAGTGTTGCGAGCATAAAGAACTCGCCGGCATTTGAACAGCGACAATTTCGCGGACGCACAAGTGGGTGCGTGCTGGACGGCTGCGTAACTGCGTCCCAGCCTAGCCGTTCTGTAAACAGTTAGGTTGGGCGTGAGTGAGCTTAGCGGTCGCTGCGAATCGGGCCAAACTCTACTGGCACCCAGGCATACGCGCTGCCTTCGGTGCGAACATGGCCAATACCCGGGAAGGGCATGTGCGCGCCAGCTACCCAGAGCTTGTCGCGGGCGGCATCAGCGAAGAGCTTTTTGCGGGTTGCCAAGGCTTTGGCGTTGTCTGAGTCAAACTCTATGACCACTTCTGGCTTGGCGAACTGCACGGCATGGCTGTGCACAATATCGCCCCATACCAGTAGGCTTTGGTCTTTAGAACTGAGCAGGTAGGAGCTGTGCCCGGGGGTGTGGCCATTACTCGGTACCACGCTGAGCCCTGCGAACAGCTGGCTGTCGGGGCTGTAGCGTTTGAGGCGTTGCTGCGCTTCATATGGCGCAACCGCTTGCTGGGACATGCTGAACATGCCTCGGCGTGCTTCGGGCGCCTGGCCGGCAACTTCATTGCTAAGCCAGTAGTCTGCTTCGGCCTGTGGAACATACACCGTCGCATTGGGGTAGGCTGCCTTGCCGTCGGCGGTGAGTAGGCCACAGGAGTGGTCAGGGTGCAGGTGGGTGAGCAGCACACTGTCGACCTGCTCAAGGCTATAGCCTGAGGCTTTCAGGTTGCTCTGCACCACGCCCAGGGTTGGGCCGAAGCATTGTGCGGCGCCAGTATCGATCAGCAATAAATTGCTGCCGGTGTTGATTAAGTAGGCATTAACGGCGGTTTGCACGCCGTTGCTCGAATCGACAAACATTTTTGCCATCAGCGCTTGGATATCTTCAGCGCTGGCACCCTTGAGCAGTTTGTTGTCGAGGTCAATGTACCCGTCGTACAGCGCGGTCACTTCGAAGTCACCCAGAGCCATACGGTAGTATCCCGGCACCTGGGTCTGCTGTTTGGCCACAGGGGCGGCGCTGGCACTAAGGGGGACCATCGCGGCGAGGGCGGTGCAGCCGAATACGGCAGCGGCGCACAGTGCCTGACGTGCATAAGAAAGCGATAAAGCCATGGGAGATCTCCTGAGTGGACAGCGCTTGAGCGACCGATTAAGTCGCACGCCACGTGCGCAACGAGCGTGGGTAAGCCGGAGGTTATGGCCTGTATGGCGTGGCTTGTCCAATAGCTAAAGTGTGTCGCTGCAGTATGGGAAAACTATTTGTCCGGCCACCCAAGTCTTTAGCGGCGAATCTGTTACAAGTGCTTTTTGCTGGTCCCAACGCTTCTTCTCATGCCGCCTCATCCGCTTGCGCCAAAGCCTGGTCGTATGGGTGGCCAATTATCGTTCGCTGGATTCAAGGAGATTTTATGGGTAAGCCAAACTGGGCTGAGCAGCTGCGCGAGCGCCTGCATGGTCAGGCGGAGTCGTTGGGCAATCTGGTGATGGAGGCGTTCCATTACCTGGCACTGTTTGCTATTGGTGCAGTCACCGCCTGGGCAGCGGTGATGGCCTTTCTTGGCATGCTGGATAAGGGCCACATCACCGTCGATGACATTCTGCTGCTGTTTATCTACTTGGAATTGGCGGCGATGGTGGGGATCTATTTCAAGACCAACCACATGCCGATCCGCTTCATGATCTACGTGGCGATTACCGCGCTGACCCGCCTGATGATTTCCGATATTTCCCACAACCACAAACCAGATTGGGGCGTGGTGATGGTGTCTGGGGCGATTCTGCTGCTGGCGCTGGCGATTTTTGTGGTGCGTTTTGCCTCGTCGCGCTTTCCCTCGGTGCAAGCCAGTGGGGTGCGCAAAAAATCCAACCCCGCGGACGATGCTGCGGAAAAGGACGACACCCAGAGTGACGATTGACTGGCTTTGCTTAGGGGCTTAGTGGGGCAAATAGCGCCTGTAGATCGTCTTCGCTGAGCTTAAGTTGGCTCTGGCTTCCGCTTTCAAGCACGCCACGGGCCAGGCTGGCCTTGGCCTGCTGCAACTGCTGGATTTTTTCTTCCACGCTGCCCCGGGCAATCAGCTTGTAGACGAATACCGGCTTGTCCTGACCGATGCGGTAGGCGCGGTCACTGGCCTGGGCTTCAGCGGCCGGGTTCCACCAAGGGTCGAAGTGGATCACCGTGTCGGCGGCGGTCAGGTTTAGGCCCGCACCGCCAGCTTTCAGGCTGATCAGGAAGATCGGCAGCTCGCCGGCTTGGAACTGTTGCACCGGCGTACGCCGATCCTGGGTGCTGCCGGTGAGTTTGGCGTAGGCAATGCCGCGGGTCTTTAGCTCGGCTTCGATCAGCGCCAGCATCGAGGTGAACTGCGAGAACAGCAGCACCCGCCGGCCCTCGGCGAACAACTCTTCAAGCATGTCCAGCAGGCCACTGAGTTTGCCCGAGTCGGCACTGGTCAGGTTGCTGTCACCTTCATCACCGAGCAAACGCAGGTCGCAGCAGGCTTGGCGCAGGCGCAGCAGTGCTTCGAGAATCACGATCTGACTGCGCGCCAGGCCCTGTCGGGCGATCTCATCACGAACCTTTTTATCCATGGCCAGGCGCAAGGTTTCGTAGCGGTCGCGTTGCGCTGCACTGAGTTCGACATAGTGGGTGATTTCAGTTTTCGGCGGCAACTCGCTGGCCACCTGCTCCTTGGTGCGGCGCAGAATAAAGGGTTTGATGCGACCATTTAGGTGCGCCAAGCGCAGTTCGTTGGCGTTCTTTTCAATCGGCGTACGGTAGTCGCGGGTAAAGCTTTTGCTGTCGCCGAGCCAGCCGGGCATGAGGAAGTTGAACAGCGACCACAGCTCGCCCAGGTGATTTTCCAACGGTGTGCCGGTCAGGCACAGGCGTTGCCCGGCCTGCAGTTGCCCGGCGGCGATGGCGGCTTTGCTGCGCGGGTTTTTGATGTTCTGCGCTTCATCGAGGATCAACAGGCGGTAGCTGTAAGCAGAGAGTGCCTTGAGGTCGCGCGGCAGCAGGGCGTAGGTGGTGAGGATGATCTGGTGTTCGGCGATCTGCTTGAACAACGCCCGCCGTTTCGGCCCATAGAGTGCCAGCACCTTGAGCTGCGGGGTAAAGCGCGCCGCTTCGTCCTGCCAGTTAGGGATCAGGCTGGTGGGCATGACGATCAGCGCGGGTTGCTGCAAGCGCCCGGCTTGATGCTCACAGAGGATATGACCGAGGGTTTGCAGGGTTTTGCCCAAGCCCATGTCATCAGCCAGCAGGCCGCTCACGCCCAGCTCGGCCAGTCCCTGCATCCAAGCCAGGCCCTGCAGTTGGTAAGTGCGCAGCTCTGCCTGCAGGCCGGGTGGTGGTTGCAACGTGGAACTGTCCAGCCGTTGTAAGCGCTCAGCGAAGTCGCGTACCTGGCTGCCGCCTTGCCAGCTCAGTGCGGGACCTTCTTGCAGGTGACTCAGCCGCGCGGCGTCCAGGCGTGACAAGCGCAGGCGTTGGTTGGATTCGCCAGGTTCGCGCACAAACAGCTCGCCGAGGGTGGCCAGCAACGGTTTCAACCGGGACAACGGTAAGGCTGCGCGCTTGTGGTTGTTGGGCAGGCTGACCAGCAGTACTTCATCATCGTCACGCTTATTCAGCGCCTCGCCATTGAGCAGCCAAGGCTTGTGGCGAATGGCTTGCAGCAGAATCGGTAGCAGGCTGATGCGTTGGCCTTCGACCTCAATGCCCAGCTCCAAGTCGAACCAGGTCTGCTCGGGGTCTTCCTCGACCTCGGCGTACCAGTCATCGATCTGCGCCAGGTTGAATTGGAAGTCCGGCTGCATGCGAATCTGCCAGCCTTCTTCGCGCAGCTGTGGCAGTTGCTCGCGCACAAACAGCAGCCAGGCGGCGTCGTTGCCTTGCTCATAGGCTTCGCCGGCGCTTTCCGGCAGGGCTTCGCTTTGCCTCAGTGACACCTGCATGCCGGCCTGTTGCAGGCGTTTGCGCAGCTGCGCTTCAGCGTCGAGATCACGCACGATACGCAGGCTCAGGCCTGGGTTCTGTTTGATCAGCAGGTCTTTGCCATGCTTGCCCGAGGCCAAGTGGCCTTGGTAGTCGAAGGCCAATGCCGCGCGGTGCTGGGTTTGCTCTTGCATACGGCCCTTGCGCGCATCGAAGTGCACCCGCACCAGGCTGCCCAGGCTCAGCACGGGGCTCGGTTGCAGGCCCTCCAGGCGCTCTTCGCGGGCCTCGGGGCTGCTGATGATCAGCGGTGAAAGGTCAACGCCTTGCTCCTGCTGGCTTTGCAGGGTGAGCAGGGCGCTGGCCACATGTTTGCAATTGAAGCCCACCGGGCAGCTGCACTTGCCGCTGACGCTCCAGCCTTGGCCGTAGTGATTGAGGGTAATGCGTTGCTGATAGGTCTGGCTGCCTGAGCCCCGGCAGCTGGCCAGCAGGGTGCTGTCCTTAAGGCTGAGCAGGCGGCTGCGCCCTTGCGCGGCATAACCCTGGCCGCGCTGCAGATCGCCCACGCCGAATTCGGCGCGCCAGTCGTCCAGGCGTACATGCAGGATATCGATGGCCATCAGGAGTACCAGCTGAGTGCAAAGGCGAATCGTGACATGGGCAGCTTTCTCAAGGGCAGCCGATGATTCTTGCACAGCCAGCATGGGTTTAGCAGGCGCTTCTCGGTTGCTGGGCGCGAATCTATGCACCCTCTATGTCTGGAATTAAGCCGTAGCGCTGTCGTTTGGCGCGCAAAGGCGCGTGTGCTAGTGACGTTGCAGTGCCGCGCGGTACTGCCCCGGCGTAGCCTTAAACGCTTGGCGGAAGCGGTTGTTGAAATGGCTGGCGCTGGCAAAACCACAGGCCAGGGCGACCTCGACCAGCGGCTGGGCCGTGTGCTGCAGCAGCTGCTGACCATGGCGCAAGCGCTGAGCCTGCACATAGCGGTGGGGCGGCAAACCGAAGCTGAGCTGGAACATCCTGGCGAAGTGGTACTCGGAGAGGGCGCATAACCCGGCCAGCTGTCCCAGGCTCAGCGGCTCATTGAGGTTGGCCTGGATAAACTCGCGCAGCTGTCGACGCTGGCTGGGTGCAAGGCCGCCAGTCACACGCAGGCCTTCACGGCGGCCAACCTGGGACAGCAGTGCGTGGTTGATAAGGCCATGCGCCAAGGTGCTGCTGAGTAGGCGGTCGGCCGGCTCGGCCCAGTCAAGCTGGCTGAGCTGGCGAAAACGCTTGGCCTGCTGCGCATCATCAAGGAAGGTACCCTCGCGCAGTTCCAGTTCGCGCGGTTCGCGGTCCAGCAGATGAACGGCGGCGAGGGCGAACTGCTCTTGGCTGATGTACAGGTGCGCCAGTTGGATCTCACCGTTGATCACCCAGGCCGACTGATGCCCGGCCGGTAGAACGCACAGTTTGTCCGGCGCGCCCTTGCTGTGCGGACGTTCGCGGCGGAAGGTGCCAGTGCCGCCGGCCAGGTAGCAAGACAGCGTGTGGTGGCTGGGGGCCTGATAGTCGCGGGCGTCATGGCGGTTGCTCCACACCGCCGCAGCCAGCCCATCGCCCAACTCGGCGCTGCGGTGCAGGCGAGTGTGCGGTGAGCTGTGCATGCTCTGGAAAACCTGTAAGTGCTCAAGTTGCGACATAAATCCTCCGTCGCCCCATGCTACGCCGGCCGTATGCGCCTGCCAGCCCCTGTGCGCAGAAAAGCGCAAGATTGTGCAAGGCGCGCTCGGCTCAGGCGCAAAGTAGCTTTTCCACCTCTGCAGCGCTCAGCACCTTGCCGACCGACACCACGTTGTCGTCAATCACCAGCGCGGGCGTCGACATCACGCCGTGGGCGGCAATGTCGACGATGTCGGTCACCTTAAGTATCTGTGCCTCGCGGCCGAGATTATCTAACGCGGCTTGGGTGTTTTCGCTCAGGGTGATGCATTTCTTACAACCGGAACCGAGGATTTTGATGATCATGGCGTGCTCCATAGGTCAGACGAACAAATAGCTAAACGCATTGAATAGATAGCCAATCAGTACAATGCCAGCGGCAACGATGCCGAAGAAAAGTGCCAGCAAGGGTGCCTTGACCACTTTTTTGAGCATGATCAGTGACGGCAGCGACAGCGCTGTCACCGCCATCATAAAGGCCAGTGCCGTACCCAGGCCGACGCCTTGGCCAACCAGCGCTTCGGCAATCGGCAGGGTGCCAAAAATGTCCGCATACATCGGGATGCCCAGCAGGGTCGCCAGCGGCACCGACCACCAATTTTCCTGGCCTAACAGCGCTTCGATCCAGTCTGTGGGAATCCAGTTATGGATGGCCGCGCCAATGCCGACGCCGATCAATACGTACAGCCACACCCGGGTGAAAATGTCGCTGACCTGCGCCCAGGCGAACTGGGCGCGGTCGCGGCGCGTCAGCTGCTCTTGTGGGATGTCGAGCACCGGGTTGTGCATGACAAAGGCTTCAACGTAGCGCTCCATCTTTGCGCGGCCGATCAGTGTGCCGCCAAGCACTGCCAGCACCAGGCCGATCAGTACGTAGGCGATGGCAATCGACCAATTGAAGATACTCGCCAGCAAAATCACCGATGCCAGGTCCACCAGCGGCGAGGAAATCAGAAAGGCAAAGGTCACACCCAGCGGTAAGCCGGAACTGGTAAAACCGATAAACAGCGGGATCGACGAACAGGAGCAAAAGGGCGTGATGGTGCCCAGCAGCGCGCCTGTGAGTTTGGCCTTGAAGCCGCTCATGCTGCCGAGAATGCGTCGGGTGCGCTCTGGCGGGAAATAACTCTGCACCCAGGAAATGCTGAAAATCAGCACGGCGAGCAGGATGAAAATCTTGATCACATCGTAGATAAAGAAATGCAGGCTGGCACCTGTGCGGCTGGCCATGTCCATGCCAAAACCGTCTTCCACGAGCACGCGTACCAGCCAGGCCAGCCAGTCCATGCGCAGCAGTTGGTCATTCAGCCATTTGAACAGTTCCATGTGCAGTCCTTTTTATGTGCTCTACACGGGTATCGGCCCTTGTGGAGATTGAGCATACGCGCCCGGCAGAGCCTCTACGGTATCTGGGTCAACGAATGCTCATGTTCTTACTGATTGCAGAATATTCGTTTTACAGCATATGTATATTTTCATATATTCGCCGAATCGAATTTAAGCGGCACGGTTTTCCCGCGCACAAACGATGAGGCTTGCATGCTCGAAATCTTGAGACCCACCGCGGTCTTCAAATGCTTGGCAGATGAAACCCGCGCACGTATGACGCAGTTGATCGCCCAAGAAGGTGAGTTATGCGTCTGCGAGCTGACCGTTGCCCTGCAAGAAAGCCAGCCGAAGATTTCCCGTCATCTGGCGCAGCTGCGCAGCTGCGGGTTACTGCAGGACCGGCGCGCCGGGCAGTGGGTGTATTACCGCTTGCACCCGCAGCTACCCGCCTGGATCAGCGAGGTTCTGACGCAGGTACTCAAGGCGGATGACCCACAGCTGGCGCAGGATCGCCTGCGCTTGCACAGCATGCGTGACCGTCCGGATCGCGCCTCACTGTGCAATTAAGGCCCCTTTCCTCGGAGTAAGAGCATGATCGCCGAACTGCCTAATATTGATGCCGCTGTGCTCGATTTGCTGACGCATGAGCAACCGGCCAAGCCTGTTGTGCTGCACAAACCGCGCATCCTGCTGCTGTATGGCTCGAACCGGGCGCGCTCCTTCAGCCGTTTGCTGACCGAGGAGGCCGCGCGTCTGCTTGAGCAATTCGGGGCCGAGGCGCGCATCTTCAACCCTAGCGGCCTGCCACTGCC
>TARA_R110000868_G_scaffold144612_2_pt1 | contig 15927 bp, 8 predicted proteins | sample TARA_R110000868 | Tara Oceans TARA_R110000868 (sample SAMEA4397489) | marine metagenome | biome: Polar Biome; feature: [SRF] surface water layer (ENVO:00010504); material: water (ENVO:00002006), including particulate matter (ENVO:01000060) such as... | depth 5 m | reverse complement strand
TGAAACTGTTTGGCCAGGATGTAAATATATGTCAGGATTGTTACCTGAATATTGGTCAAATAGGTAAGCACCTGATCCAGCATTGACAACAGAGAATGTTGTTACTCCTGATTTTACATTGGCGTTTTGAGAAAACCCAGCACCACTTGCAAAAATATTATTTACAGTTGTATTACCGGCAACATTTAAATCACCAGATACTTCCAAATTGTCATAACCAACCGCTTCAAGTGTAATGTTACCAGTAACAGTTAAATCACCACCAATTTGAACATTAGTATTAGCAAAAAAAGTAGAGGAAGCGCCGCCGTCCGTAAGATTGTTTGCAACAGAAATAATAGATTGAGTAGCAATCAACCATTGTTGGAACGTATTCGCCGTTGTGATTTGATTAATTGCCATTATTGTCCTCTAGATGCAATTTGTTGCAACAAAGTTTTAATTTCTTTGAATTCATTTTTAATCGTATTCATTTCTTCAGAAAGGCCTTGAACTGTTGTCTTCATATCTTTTTTATATAGATGTTCAGCCATAGCACTTTTATTCGTGTTAATTATTGCTTTACTATTGCCATCTCGAATTAAATCGGGATGACCTTCCACTTTATATTTCATATTAGGCCAATGCAATTATACGAAGATTTCTACATTTAGGAACTTGTGAACTATCAGTACCATTAAACACAATCTTAAATACTATGGCATCAAATTGTGGCAAATTATCCACAATTTTTTCAACCTCATAGTACTCACCAGATAATGATGTGGTTATAGTTACATTATTCACTTTAGTATATTCTTTGTCTTTCAAATCAGCAGTATCACCAACTTCACTGGTTTTGTAGTAAAAATCAATGGCTGTTCCTGATGGCTGTATAGCATCTACATAAAACTTAAATGAGGTACATGGGTTAACAAAATTAACTTCTCTTGTAATGTATTTAGAGTATGCGGAACCACCAAATGCGGCTTCTTCTGCAATAAAGTTTCTGCCGTTTGTAATAGTATATGTTGCCGTTGCATTTGTAGATACATTTTGTGTACTGACATTATATACTGAAACATTTGCGCCAGAATTCAAAACATCCAACACACGGTACTGACCAGCATTAACACCATTATTTGCGGTAATGTTTAGATAAGTGCCTTTAATAATAGCGGCCGCATTTGTTTTATCTGCAGCTGAAGTAAATGTAATCAAGCCTTGAGCACCAGATACTTGTGTAATTAAGATATTGGAAGAATTTGCAATAGTAATCACATCATTTGCGGCAGTAATATTTTCACTGCTATATGATGGATAATTAATCAAGTTTCTTACAAAAATTCCTGTATTACGTTTAGTGTCAAGGATTGGAGACAAAAAGTCGGTTGATGTTGATAACTCAATACGATGAACAAAAGATTTATTCGCACCACTCATGGAAACTTGATGATTAGCATTACTTGCCAATACTTTAGAGTTTGCAAAGTCATTATTATCAATAGAAATTGTAGTAAAGCCTGAATCAACCGTATAAGTTGTCGATGTGCTTTTTATCTTATTAACTAAAGATGTTCCACGTGGAGTAACAGAAGTTATTGAAGGATAATAAGTATCATATTTAAAATCAGAAGTAGCGGCAATGCTTGTGCCACCAATTCTTAATAGTGAAGTAACATTTGAATTTACAACATTAGGTAAGGTAATTGTGTAACTATCCAATGTTGCATTATCAATAGTGAAGTTTTGATTTTCTAATGATGATAAAGGAATACCAAACAAACTTGCACCCGTTGTTGTAATAGAATTACTTAAAAGCACAAAACCAGTCAATCTAACAGTTGATCCATTTCTATGACCATGGTTATCGTGGTATACACGCATAGTGCTTGAATTAGGATATAATTCAAGTGGGTCAATACCTAAAGTATTATAATCACTTATGCCATATGTGTCATCAGTGAATGCTAAATCAACAGTACCTGTTACTGTGGTATCGAAAACTGCTCGATACAATCTAAATTTCAAATCTTGAAACTGATCAGCTGTCCAGGTTGAAGCATTTTGAGACTTGAATAAAACACCAATATAAGGCTGTTCAGAAATTAAAGCATTCGTTAATACATCAGTGCCACCAACTTCAGAAATCCAAACACGATAATTAATGGATTCTGCCAATAAAACAATTGCATACTCACCAACATCTAAATTAACTGGCGAATCGAATGATATGGATGTGGCCACAGAGCCATCATCACTTGTTGTGATAGCGCTTGGATAGACATATGTGGTGCTAAATGGAACAATATATGCACTTGGAGTTCCATTAACCATTTTTCTGATTTCCACTTTCATTGGAATAATGGAATCTTTTGCGAAGAAGAACAAATCAACCTTAGTCAACATCAATGGTGTATCAACAAAGAATGATTGTGCTAATGGATCTTTACCGCCGGATGCTTTGCATACGGCAGCACCTGGTGCAGTTGCTATAGTTGGTGTGGTGGATACTGGATTTGTTTTAGCATCAATAGCATCAGCTGCCCATAGTACACCTGTGCTGGCCGCTGTAACAGTTCCTTGTCCTGCTAAGGCAATACCAGCTGCGATGGATGCGGCTGTGTACTGTTTGGCAAGATCATCAGCGACACCATTCGCCCTGTGCTGAGCATACAATCCAGTTGTTTGAGATGTGTCAATAGTCGCATATGCGGCTCTGTATACTGCAAGTGTATTATCATTAACACCCAAGACGGTCTTTGCATTACCTACACTGGTAGCAGCTGCAGTATTCCAAGCATCAATAATAGCTTTGCCATCGATACTTCCGTTTGTTGCATTAATAGCGGTAGCTAAAACACCGGTAGTGGTAATTGTTGAAGCGGCTGCCGCCGTTTGCAATTGTGCTCCGGTAACAGGGCTTCCCGTTGAACCATAATCTGTTTTTAATATGTTGGTTCTTTCTGCTTCACTAAGCGTATCCATGGAACTATAACCAACTATGATATCAAGAATATCTTTTTTAGGCGCAGGAGTGCTATTGGTAGTAGTATTTGCATTTTCTGCAGTAATAACAGTAAAAGTAGATGCTTGAGCTGGAATAACAACTTTTTGAATATAAATTTCTTCTGTTTTTGATTCTGTAAGGTCTTTAACATTTAATTCAGCATTTCTAGTTGATATAACTTCATCACGTATGTATTGTTTTTTGCCTGCTGAGCTAAATGTTGTTTCAGCTAATGTTTCGAAGTCGCTGTCGTTTGTTGGAGAATCTGAAATACGGAAAGATTTTTCACCTGTTGACAATTTAAATATATCAGAAACATAGTTAAAAAGACCTTCAATAGCACCTGTGCTACTAGTAATCAAATTATTTGCTGAAAAACGAACTGATGTATTAGAAAAGAATGTATTAGCATTCGCACCAGAAGTTGATACATTAGCTAACGAACAAAAATTCGTTACATTAAGATTGTCGAAGAAAATTTTAATTCTAGTATTTGGTTTTAAACCTTGACCAGTAAACTTGACAGTAGTTGAGCGCATTTTTGGCAAAACTTCTGTGCTGATAACAACATTGTCAATAGTTTTAGTATCAATTTTTTCTGATACTTCATAATTTGAACCCGTTCTAGTTAATACTCGTTGATTGCCATAAACTGTGGTTTGCCAGCTGTTCCAAATAGCACCGTAAGTACCTTTGGCTTTTGCATTGGCCAAAAATTGATCATAATTGCCATTTTCATTTTTTGTAATTAATGGCAATTCTTCTATATCAACCCAATTGTCACCAGGTGGATCCAATTTAATAGAGCCATTCCATTTAATCACACTAAACGGATTAATGTTTTCTGTTTTGCTTGCTTTTTCATTTTTAATGTAAACAGATTCAGTAAATGGTAAAGTAATTAAATCATTAGTTAATGTATAATTGTTTGCTGTTCTTGATGCAGTTAATGTATTAACTTCTTCAAGCTTAATAGCTCTAGTATCAGTTAATGGTCGAAGTTCTTGTTTTTCATAATCAATTGCAACACCATAATCACGATTAAAAACATCACCAATTCCGTGGCCAGAAAAATTATCCACAATAAAACCGTTTTTAAATCTGTCAAATCCATCACCATCTTGAATTTGTAAAGCTTGTGTATCTTTTTCTAACAAACTCAATGAAGTGTAATATTCTAAAGTTTTTACACGACCTTCAATTCTGCCAATGTCTTGCATTGTGTAACGCTTATTTTCAACTGTTGTTACTGAAATATCTTTATCAATATCAAACACATAAGCTTTTTGATCCAGTACAAATAGAGCCATTGCACCATCAGGTGTTTTTGGTTCTTTAGGAATTAAAGAACTTACACCTTGTGTAATTTGCATAATGCCCTGTGTATCAATTGAAATTTTATCAATTCTAGGCAAATAATAAGCATAATCAGTTTGAACATCACTAGAATCACCAATAAAATCGCCAACGCTAGCGCCAGTACCAGTGAATCCTGTTCCGGCATCATTGATACGTGGCCTAAAATCTAAGCAATCACGAAGTTGGAATGTTTTACCACTGTTTGTAAATGAAGGTATATCATCATAATCAATAACTCCGTATGAGTTTACAGAAAAATAATCTCCAGTTCCGTGTGTAAAATAATCAAATGTGATTCTAATTGGACCAGTCGGTTTTGTTTGATTTGGTTTTAAAGAAATTGTACCAACATCGTAATATGTTAATTTTTGTCCATTATCAAACGTGTAACGATCAGTAATATCAATAGCACCAGCTGAACTATAAGAAGAACCAAAGGCCGCATTTGACATAGAAACATTGATTAAATTGTAAATGTCAGCTTTGCCTAATGAAATAGTTGAAGCTTGTGCTGCAACATTGGATGTGTAATCAACAGTTGCAGCAGAAACAAGTGTTTTAGTTTTTCTGGCCGCAGCTGAATTTGTTTTCTGAACAGCGGTTAATACCTCAATGTCGGCCGTTGAATATGCAGATACATTAGCCGGTGTTGTTGCAAGAGATGAAACATCAATTGTAATTGTTTTACCTGTTGGAGAACCGCCTCTTGTAATAAAACTAGTCGCATTTAGATATGTGCCATTGGCCGAGCCATTTTTTACTACAATAATAAAATTTGGAGATGAAACGGTTGCAAAAGTTTCATCTGTACCAGCAGTAATGGTTACTGTGTTTGCTGATAGTGTTCTAGAGTAAGACCTTTTAACTGTATATGAAGTTTCTAAGTTTGTTGGGTCTACTTCCTTAATGACATTGTAAGGCATCTCAAACAAGTTGCTCAAATGTTCAGTATCTCTATACACAACACGATTTAAATAAGCAAAAGTGCCAACAGTTGTTGAAGAGGCATTTGTAGTTGCCGTAATAGACAATGAGTTGACAACATTACCAACTTTAAAAGTTTGTGTGTCAATAGTAATATAATCACCAATTCTTACTTGATTTACAAAATCTGTACCAGCACCAGTAATTGTATTACTACTTGCCGTTTTAATTACGGAACCAGTTAATACAACTAGTGTTGGAGATATATCAGCTGTAAAATCTACATATCCAGAATTATCACAATAAATCTGTTTAACATCTTTTTCAAAAACATAACCAGTTGTCATAACCACATTAAACAACCAAAGTTTATAAACAGCGGTTGATGTTCCTGGAGTACCAGAATAAAACTCTAAGCCTTTTGCTTTTCCAGAACCAACAAGTGTACCATTGGCGGTTCCTTTAACCGTGTTATATTCATTGTAAAAATTAACAGTCGGCGGAAAAGAAAAATCAGGAATAGAATTTACATTTGTAATATAGATATAATTGCCAATGGTTGTGCTAATAATTCCATTGTTCACATTAGCATATTCTCTAGCTTTATCTCCAACAATATATCTTGAACGGATGTTCTCTACTTCAAAACCTTTGATATATGCTTTGCCTGGAGTAATAATATTAACAAGATTATTATCATTACCACCGGCTGCGGCAGTAAAATAACCATTAGAAATATTTGCATTTGGTTTTAAGTGATTGATTAATTGTAAACTATACGGTCTAACAATATAATCACCAGATTCTTCATATGTTCTTCTGGCTAATGTAGCGCCAAGAATGCTGTATTTTGGATCTAAATTTTGTGATATGACAATTCCATCTTCCAAACGAGCTAACTCAATAAAATTAGGATCATCATTTGCATCAAATGTTAATGGCCTAACCGCTAAATTGAGAGCAATTTTATAACGGTCTGCACCAGGAGCAATATAATTACTTGCGCCAACAGCAGGATCTAATAGGGTTGTATCGCTTGTTGAAGATACTGTAGATTCTATTACTTCAAAACCAAGGATAGCATTATTAGCTTGAGCATATTTTTCAGCAATAAGTGTTTGGTCATCAAAATAAGCAAAAACACCTTTTGTAAAAATAACACCGCTTGAAATGGAAAAAGCTGTTGCTTGACCTGTTGGAGAAGATGCAGCTACTTGCAATGAAATATTGCCAGTAGAATTTGTAATAACTTCGCCAGGCTGAAATACAGTATTAGAACCTCCACCATAAGGGCTAGAGGATGTGTAACGAACATATATTGTTGCTGGATCACCAGCAGTTGTAGATACAACAGAATTGACAACAATAGCCGAAACTTTGGAATTAGCACCGGTAATGGTGCTGTTAATTAATGAAGATATTTTGGTATCTGATGTGTTCGCACCAAAAGAAGAAGTTAATTTTACAAACTTATATTGTCTATCAATATGTTGGCCACCAGGAACAACGATAGAACCATCTTTATAAATGCTTTGGCCAAAACGCTCAATTTGTTTTTGGAGAGATGTTTGGATTTGAGTTAATTCACGAGCTTGTACCGCACGACCTGGTCTAAACAGAATACGATAAAACTGTTTGCCTTCATCGTAATCATCATAGTAAGGATTAACATTATAGTTTGTCGCCATTATTTGCCTTTAAAACTGTATTACAAATTTAATATTTTCTGCTTGGCCATCTTCTCTATCCGTTTTGGCCGCATTTTCAACATATAAGATATCTCCAGAATATGGTTCAAATTCTGGATTTGCTTGAGAAACAATAGTCCTTGTTACACCGGATGTATCACCAATTAAAGAAAGACCAACAACAAATGTACCCGCCACTCTCGTTAACTTAATAGCTGTTGATGTTTGTGAATGAACATATCCATAAGCAGTTGCGTTATTAGCTGATGTTCCTTGATAAACATATTCTTCAAGTGTATACGATGATCCGGTCGTAAGTGTTAGTGTTCGTGTTTGAGATATGACAGCATTAGCAGTTGAGTTGTTTGCTGCTGCATCCACACCGTATTTATGTGGGTTTCTTAGAAGACCTATTTGTCTGAATGAGGTATCTATGGAAATAATTCCACCCTCTGAAGAATCCACATCACCGATTCTGCTTGCAACCATAACATTAGTAGCAAGCAAATCTTTGATTGGATTTTTAGCATGACCATATTTTGGTGCAATAATACATCTTGCATTTGCACCTGTTCCTGAGCCATAAATGATAGCATTAGCTCTAGTATACCCAGTACCAATAGTTGACATGGTAATTTTTGTGACCGCACCATTTGCTACTGTAGCAGTAGCTGCGGCTGAGATACCATCACCATCAAAATACACTCTAGTGAGTATTGTTAAGTTATTGCCTGTTCCACCGCCGTTGGCAGTAGTAGAAGAAGACAATGTAATTTTGTTATTTGGAGAATCCAAATTGGAAATATAAGAACCAGTTGCAATGCCTGTACCAGAAACAGACATGTTAGCTGCAACATTGGTTGTGTTAGCTAAAGTTAAAGTTGTACAACCAGAACCAAAGGAGCTTACTGTCACGATGTTGTGGTAATAACCAGTGCCGCCAGTTTTAATTGTGACAGTTGTCAACTCGCCGTTAACTACACCTGTATCATCCAAATTATAGTCCGATAATGTACTAGCAGTAGCAGACCTAGTTGGAGTTGGAATCCAATCATTAGTCAAAAACTTATTAGAAGACCTCACATTAAACATATATTTCCAAATGTAACTATCTGCCGTAGAGATAACGCCATTTGATGTGGTGAAGTCACCTGTTGGTTCAATGGTTGAATTGGCCGTTGCGTTATTTGACAAACACTTATAAACATTTCTTTCCGATGTAATCACATACATCGGTTTAAGGTTTTGTGTTACATTTGCTGTTATTAAGTCAGTCAAAGCTATAGTATCATCATAGTGGCGATACTTTGTATTTGCTGTCCAATTCACACGGGGAATAGAATGTTCCACATCGTTTGCCGTAACTCTTTTGGCCGCAAACATATTGTCCCAAACTAATTTCTCATTTGAGATGGTTTCAATAATAGAATCTGGAGAAGATTCATTAGCATAAGGAACATGGCCACCCAAAAATATATATTGGATGGAAGGGGAAGCTTCGATGAAAGAGATTTTAAACCTTTCAGCGTTATTCAAAGCTAGTTTTTTAGATGTGTAATTTGTTGCCATGAACTATATTTATGTTACAATTATCAGAGATTGTGTGTTGGAACTCATAGTAAATGCAGAAGAAACGGTAAATTGTGTGTTACTGATGATTGCATTTACCGTTCTGGTTTGATTATTAACAGCAACATTTGAGCCAATTGTCAAAATGCCACGGGTATTTGCTGTAATGAATCTAGTGTTAGTACCAGTTACATAAATTGAACTGTTTACATTGACTGTACCAGAAACCTCAACTGTTTTGGCAGATGAGAGAGTGGTGGCCAAACTGATGTTTTTATTGATTGGGTACTCTGCATAATTCTTAAATCCAGCTGGGTGGAGAAGTCCTTTTAGAATGTCTTTATATTTTGAGAATTCTACTTGAACGGCTGTCAAATATGTAAAGTCAATGTAATAGTCCAAACCTTGAACTTTCCTGTCTAGTGCAGATAAAATACCTTCTGAGCTTTTCCAGCGGCCGGGGAAAGAAACATAAGACCTTTCAATCGCAGCTTCAGCTGTTGCAGTTCCATCTCCATATCCAGTTAAATCTATGGCTGGTAAAAATTCATATCCGGCACCAGAATTTGTAATTTTAATTGAGCGAATTTGTCCCGCAACTGTTGATGCTGTTCCTGCAATTCGTTCAGAGTCACCCATAACTGAAATAACTTCAACATTAGCACCTGAAGCTGAACCGTTGGATGAAGTAACTGTTAGTGCTGGAAAGTTATTTTGTATGTATCCAGAACCACCAATTGGACTTCTATTATAAACACCCACTCTTTTGTTAGTTGAGGTCTTTGTGAATGCCACATTTACATTAAAGGTGGTTGAAGAAGATATTGAATTAATATATCTTGATTCCAAATTAATTAAAATTCTATCACCAATACTAAGTTGACCACCAAAGTCTGTTGCTGTACCAATAACTTGGATACTATTAGCTGAAACTGAAACTGTTCCATTTATTGTAGAAGGACCAAATTCAACTTTAGTAATTGCACCGTTCGAATTAACATTGGTTACAGCGGCCGCAGCTCCTGCGCCAAAAGTTCCTGGTGGATTAGAACCAAATACAATCTCATCACCAATAACATATCCATTGCCTCCATTGTTTATCCTAATTCTACCTAAAGAACCAAAGGTCTTAATGTCAATGAAAGTATTTGATAAAGTTTCAACTTGAGCCCCTTGTGAATCATAAGAAAGTGAGCCATTTGAAGAATCGGAAAACAGCACGGTAATGTTTGATATTGGGCCAATTCCAGTTACCGTTCCTATTGAGAATGCGTCAATAAGTCTTGTTGATACATTTTCTCCAGTCGGAATTACGTTTGAAGGAAATCCATAATTTGCACTTGAAATTGAAACATTAGCATAAGGACTAATGACATCCGTAAAAATTGAATATGAGTTTGCTGAATTATCACCTGATGAATCTATAGCTGTTGCAGCGCCAACAACTCTTGTTCCACCTAATCCTGATGCTGTAATTAGACCACCAATTTGAAATCCAGCACCACCAAATTGAACACTTAAAACATCAACAAAACCTGTTGTAACTGAATCAATAACAGCTTCAGCTTTAGTGATAAAACCACCAGCATTAATTGCTACTGGATCACCAATATTATATCTTGAACCACTATTTGTAACTACAATCGAATTAACAGTTGAAATTGTATTTGATACTAATGTAATTAGTGTTGTGCCATCATCGCCAATAATTTCAGATGTAATTTCTTCGGCATTTAAAAAAGTACCAGTTAAATTATTAGTAGAAGTATATAATTCAATTGAAGTTTGTTGCGTAATTAATCGTGGCGCAGCTCTTTCAATAATAGTAGTCGCACCGGATGTTGTACCTGTAATTTTTCTGGATGTAAATAGATTGAAATCAAAGTTGGTATAGTAAACTTTAATTACAGAACCATTAGTCGGTGCAGTATTAAAAATTAATTTTTTTGTTTCTTTTCTGACATTAAAACCTGATGTGGTCAATACATCATTAACATATACTGTAATTTCAGATGCTAAAGTTTGTTGTGCTAAAAAGAAAGTTGTTGTACTACCATTACCTGTATATTTGGTAAAAACATCATTATTAATTCTTAAAACATTTTCAACTGTCCACTCACCAGCTGAAGCTCTAAGAATATTGTCTTTAGGAAAAGTAATATCAACTTCAGAACCATACAGGAGTCTGAATAGCAAACTAAAAGATTTTTCACTACCCTTTGATAGATATACTGGTAGAACATTCTTAATTAAAAATGCTTTATCAACATCTGAGGTTTGTGGCATTAATGCCGCAAAGTTGTTTAGAAAACTTTCTTCAAAATTATCTATGGAATCATCAACATCAGAAACATATCGTAAATTTTTAGCCTGTGTTACTAAATCATTTTTTTGAGTGCCTTGTTTAGTTTCAAGATACTCATAGTAAGCTTCCAAAAAGTTTACAAATAGCGGATATTCTTCCCGAACATATTCGGGAACTTGTTGATTTACAAGAATTGAATTTTTTAAATCTGACATTACGAATTAACTTTTAATAATTGCGTAAAAATTGAAGACAAGTCGGTTTCATCTATTGTAATAATTGTGCTTTTATTGGATTCAATAATTCCAGATTCAGATTCCAAACTCAATCGAATTAAACCATCTGCTGTAGAAACTGATAAAACCCTTAAATCATTAATTGTAATAACACCAGTGCCGTAATTAATTTGTCCAACACTAGGATTTATAATTTGCCTATTGGCATCAGCGTCAAAGTAAATGGTTCTAATTGTGCCAACTCTAGTGTCAATTACCGCAGAAGCCGCAGCATTGTATCCGCCACCACCTGAGATTGTAACAACCGCACGACTGTAATCAATACCACGATTAGTCATTTTAATTTGTGTAATTCTACCATTTTGAATGATAGCAACAGCAGTTGCACCAACACCATCACCAGTAATTGTTATTGTGGGTGCTGTTTCGTAATTATAACCAGCATTTGAAATTTCAATTGAAGAAATGCCGGTTGAAGATTGTGGAATTTCTTCAATAATAGCTGTACGACTAACACCAGAGTTATCAAATGTGGCAAATTCAGATGAAGTCAATCTATTAGTAATTGTACCACGATGTAAAGGAACACCAAAATTAATGGTATAATTTGAGGTTGAACCTATTTCCGGTTGAAATCTTTTCTGCAATCGAACAATCGTTTCTGAACCAATAATACTATTTTGATTGACACGGTCAATCTCATCTTGCAATTTTGAAAGAGCAAAAATACTGTTAAATTTATTTAAACTGGTGTTTTTGTAAGCAATGATTGCATTTCTAATTAGTGTTCTTAATGAATTTTCATCAAGTGTTGTTTTTTTCTCATCATATTTTACAGAAGAATTTAAAATTAAATACAAATACTCAGGGTCACGAATCTCAGCACTAACTGAAACAATAGCTTTTGGTTTAATAATTTCATTTATAATTCTTGTCTTTTCAATTTCTGTAATAAAATAGTTTTCTTTTGGTTTTAAAGAAATTAAAATTTTACCATAAATTGGCGGAAGTTCATCTTCGCCGCCCCAAACTGAGAGTGAATCAATACTTGGATAACTTTTCTTAATATAAGACTCGTAGTCAACTTTTGTTACCAAACGATTTTGTGTAGCAAATTGAACAGGCGAAGCCGCCTTAATTTCATCGACAGTTTCTCTATCTGAACCACCAGAAGCAATAGACACAACACTTATCGTTGATGTTGAAAAACCACCAATAGCAGCAGTCATTGAAAATCCATCAATTTTATTAGCAACACTTCCATTTGTTACCAAATAATTGACACTCAATACTGACCCATCAGCTAGTTTTTTACCAATTTTGTCATTACCAAAATAAATTTGAAACTTTCCACCTTTTGTTTCTTGCAAAAAGAAAACTTGAGAAGTTGCATCTGTATCTAAAATATCAGTTACTTTATTGTAAACTTGAATTTGTGTATTACTTGCAGAAGGTCTAACAGTTAATGTAATTGTGTTTGTATCAATGCCTTCATCCGGCAATGTGAATAATGCTTTAGGATTGCTTGATTCATCATAGGTAAAATTATAATTAATTAATTGGCCTTCTTTAATATTCAAGTTTTCAAAAACATATTGAGTACCAGATTTCGTAACAGATGTTTCATTTAAAACAACAAACGAATAACTCCTCTTATCAATGATATTTGAATTAAAAATGTATCCTTTTGGAATCGTCAAAGTATCTACCGTGGCACTGCCACTATTAATAGTCATGTCTATGATAGCGGTAGCGGCAGTTTTGGAATAAGGAGTATAACCCAAGGTTTTAGCATGAGAAACAACAGAATCACGCAGTAATGCTGTGTCTAAGAAAGACTCATTAGCAACCATGTTTAAGTAATAGGCATTATAGTGTGTATTATATGCCAATAAATTCATGAGAACATTTAAACCAGAACCTTCAAAATCATAGTCTTGAAATTCGGTTTGTTGTTTTAGGAATGACTTTAGGTTGGTCTTGATTGTATCAAAATCAAGCTCGGTAACCTGTAAACGATTTTGTGCCATTTATCGTACTCGTTCTAATAAAAATTGTATTGAGATTGGTTCAGTTCTATTAATGATATAGAATTGGAGAGTTACTGTAAATCCATTTTTATCATAATCTGGAAGAACTTTAACAACATCAACGGATGCTCTTGGCTCAAAATTCTTAATAACTTGCCTAATTTCTCTATCAAGTAAAGAAGCAGTCACCGAATCTAAAGGTTCAAACAATAATTTTTGAATGTTGGAACCAATCTCAGGTTGAAATGGAATCTCATAGTGTTGCGTCAACACCAAGTTCTTAACTGAGTTAATTACAGCCATTTCGGCTGTATGTTTGTTGATATCTTTTTTGATTGGATGAATTTTAAAATTCAAATCCAAATCACGATATTCTTTTACTGTATTGATTATTGCTATTGCCATTGTTTATTTATTACAACCTGGAAAGAAGTTTGTCGGATCCAATGTAATTTTTAATTAAATAATCTTCAGATTGGCCGGAATTTCCAATTCCTCTAACTTTTTTATAATCATTCAAAATATCAATTGAGTTTTTATAGAATTGTTCATCATGTTTTCTGCGGTCATAAAATATAGAATTCGCAGTATTGGCAGTTGTTGCTATGGCATTTACCACATTATATGTCAAATTTGAAGTGCGAATAAATGGATCCATCTCACTTCCAGAACCAGAAATTGAAATGCTATTGTTAATAGTATTCGCATATGTGGACATTGTGTTGTAGATTGCAATCAAGTCATTCGCCACAAACAAGCTTGTAAAATTACCCATAATTGGTGCATTATTGGATACACCATCAGTTTGATATATTAGAGATACCATTGCTTTGCCTGTTTGCACCGCAGTTTCATAATGAGGCAAGTTAGCAACTCCTTGGTCGGCCGATACAGTTATAGAAGTCACACCAGATATTCTATTTGTATGTGCTAAAAAATCTCCTGCTTGAGTATTACTGGTAGAACTGTTACTGATATAAGCAAAAGTGGTGGTAATCTGAGTCCAAAGGCCAGTCAAATTACCAGAACCTTGGACATTATTAGCTACAGATACTAAATTATTTGATGAAGCCCAAATACTTAATGTGATATTAGCACAAGGATTAACAAAGTAACCGCCAGTATTACTGTTAGCAACATCATCGGCTTGCCATTGTGTTAACATCTTTGGCATAGAATCTAATGTTCGTGTAACGTCATCAGACAATGTACTGATTATTGAGTTTGGGTCAGTATACGTATAGTTTAATCGTGAGAATAGTGAAGCCATAATATAATCCTTAAATCATTGGTCCAGAAATTGGCGGTGAGGTTGGACCTCTGGCCATATGGATGTGAGTATCAAATATTTTTGTATTAATCATATCTGTCATTAAAATAGCAGACATTGTGCCAAAAGTTCCTAGCGGCGCTTTAACTTCAACTAAAGCATTTACACAACCAGGAACTGCAATTGGAATACCAACAGATAAACCACCAAGTAAAGAAACAAATCCTTTTGGTCCTGCATTTACACCTTGTGCTGCAGCAACCCAACCATCACTAGTTATGTTTGTAGCTGAGATACCACCATTCACAGACAAATCACCTTCTAATCTCAAGTGGTCACCAGTGACAAGTCTTAATGATCCAAGAAAATTTGAACCACAACCAACTGTCATATTTCCATCAGATAACATTCTTGATTCACCCTTAACAACTTGGATAAAATCACCTTTGATAACTTGGTTATAATTACCCTCAATTAGCTCAGTTTTATTACCTTTGACATTAACGATTGCATCACCTTCAATTGTAATGTTACAAAAACCACTGATGTGTACATATTTGTTGCCTGCAATGATTTCATAACCATCACCTGTAATCTTGTGTGTCTCGTCACCATTAGAATGCATTTCAACAAAAGTGCCTGTTCTATGGTGAATTCGAATACGCTCACGGCCCAATGTATCATCCATTTCAAAGATGTGACCAGATTTAGTTTGTTGTGAATTATTATCTGGATACTTTGGTGGGTTTTCTACCGAAGCTTCAGACTCTCTCTGAAGCCAACTATAATCTGGTGGTGAATAAGCGTTATCTACTGCCATGTTTAAGCCATTTTTCCATTACTAAAATCAACAATATTGGAACTAACCACAGCTGTTGCTTCTGCGGAAGGTTGTAAAGAAGATGGAGAAGGAACCAAAGAATTGAATAATCCATCTGAAGTCATATAAGTTGTAAAGTCCTGTTCAGCTTTAGCAATATCCGCAGAGCTTGAAGGTGCCGCTACAACCGCAGCCAACTGTTGTGGTGTGCTAGCTAATATAGCCACTTGAGTTGCAGCAGCTTGAATTTCTGTTGTAACTGTATTAACTGCTTCAGCTAACTCTGCTAAATCACCTATGTTGCCAACTTCTGCAAACGCTGACGTGAATCCTGATAATAAAGATTTATACAAGTTAGCCAAACATTGTTGAAACTCAGCTAAAAGTCTTCCGGGCAAACTTAAAATATAAGCAATCATAGCTCTAATCTGTCTAATGATTTTTAAATATTCTGCAATGGTACTATTAACATCTTTCAAAAAGTCTGTTACTTTTTTAATCTTTCTCGCAATATCTTTGGCCAATTCTGTTAACTTTAATATTTCACCAGAAGGATCGGCAAAACCTAATGCTTTCAATAAGGCAGAAATTGCTTCTTTAATAGCTGCAACCACTTCACTAAATTGTCTACGCATAGCATTAGTTACACGATTAGTTTCATGTGTAATATCACACACATGGACTAGTGATTTGTTGCTTCTGTCCACGCCTGTGCCCGCAACCACTTTTCTGGACAA
>TARA_R110000868_G_scaffold359450_2_pt1 | contig 15930 bp, 43 predicted proteins | sample TARA_R110000868 | Tara Oceans TARA_R110000868 (sample SAMEA4397489) | marine metagenome | biome: Polar Biome; feature: [SRF] surface water layer (ENVO:00010504); material: water (ENVO:00002006), including particulate matter (ENVO:01000060) such as... | depth 5 m | reverse complement strand
TAATATTGATGGTAGTTTAAGTATTAAAAGTCTTATATTAACTCCCTAATGAAATTTGAATTAATAATGTTGATATGCTCTGTCTTGGCTGGTAGTTGTAGTCAACCAGTAAAACAAACTCCTTTATTTATAAATCATTATGAATGTGCAACTGTAGGTTATCTAAGAGCATTAAAAATATTAGATAGTTTAGGAGCAGATATAGTTAATAATAATAAAGTTGTTGTTAGTTTTAGGTGTTCAGAAATTTTAGATTCTTAGGCGAGATACTTAGCTATCTTTTCTAACAAGATATGCATATCAGAAAATTTTACTTTAGCTTCTCTTAACATAGCATGAATTATTCCTGAGTTTTGTTTTTTAAAATGTGAGGAAATTTTATCCATAGGATATAAAGATTGTTCAGTAATAAATTGTCCTTGATTATTTATTATTAATTTAAAGGTTGCTAGGTCAGCCTCTCTTTTCTTTACTCGTTTACCTGTCTTCTTTATTTTTCGAGGTCTCTGCATTTTGCTTCCTTAATAAATCTACTAAAAAATCATCATCTTTTTTTTCAGTACGAATTTTTGTTATCGGTTTTTCTGTTGCCGAATAAACTTCAACAGTTTGAATACGAATAGGACTAGTCATAAAGACAGGAAACTTAGGATTGCTTTTGGTTTTAACCATAAAGAACCCATCTTCAGCAACACCAAAGGTATCAATATTTTTTATATCTAAATCATCTGAACCTAGTAAACAGATTCTTAAATTATATATAGGAGTTGCTGTATTAACAGCCTGTCCATTCATATTATATATTTTGTTTGTCATAACTAACCTACACTTCCATCATCATCAACTAAACTATCCACACTTTCAGTATAAAAACCATTTAGTTTCTCATTATTTTTTTGAATTTTTTTCTTAAGGTGGTCTTTTAAATCTTCAATCTTTACATATAACATTTTATCAATGGTGGCATTAATTCCATACATTGGTAAATCATTTAATGAAGATATGATTCTTCTAAATCCTCTTGCTCTTTTTTCTAATTGTGTTATTGTACTTTCATTAATCATAATCTCTCTCCAATATCATTTGAAGATAGTGAATAGCTTTTTCAATATCTTTTTGTTTTCCTTTTGATTTATGCCGACATATATATTTAATTGCGTTACCTTCTGCAAAGGGTAAATTATTTTCATTAATAAAATAAGCAGGTTGAATTTTCATTTTACTATAATGATTTCCGTCTACCTGTTTATCTAATGAATCATAAGTACTACCTTTGAATAAACCTTTATGTGTCATTTTTAATTGGTCCTTCCTTAATCATTTTATATCTTCTTATATCTCTCTCAGTAGGTTGTAACATAGCATTTAACTCATCATATGTCAACAAAGGATTTTTTTTTAATTTTTTTACTATCCACTTTAAAGACCATGGTTGTAATTTAAGAGAGTCTCCATTGTAGTAATGGGTTTGATTAGGTAACAAACTAAATACATTTTTAATTGTAACATTAGCTTGTTCTTTTTTATTTAACAATCCCTTTATCCATATAACAAGAAAAGTAACTGCCTTCCTTCTTATCTTACTCATTTTTTTAGTATTCATTTGTTTCCTTTAAAGTTTATGCATATTTTTTATTATGATGCTTTAACTCATTTGTAAATTTAGATGTTATCTCTTCTACTTGTGGCTGTTTGTTTACTTCAGCAAGATATACATTCTTGTTTGAATATTTAAATACTCGTAAACCTTTGTTATCATTTGAATCTTTATAACATTCCCATTTATGATTACAGAATTGACAACCAATAGGTAATTCTTTATTGCCTCCCTTTGTTGAAGATAATGAATAACATTTATCAACAGGAGGTTGTTTTAATTCTAAAGTTTCTCTTAATCGTTTAATTAAATCTTTAGGATTTGGCTTAGCTAATTCATCAGGTTTATATAAACAAATGTCTCCAGTACTTTTATCAATAACTAAGAAGCCACCTTTAGATGTACCTTCTGCTTGTTCATATCCTGCTAACTGTGCGTGATAACCAAAGGGGTCGTCTCCATATAACTCTCCACTTGCAAATTTTTTAAAACTAAATGATGAAGCTGACTTCACATCACAAATTTCTCCATTAATTTTACTATCTATATGTCCTGTGATACCATCTATCTCAACTTTTTTTTGTTGGTCTTCAATCTTATGACCTGCTAGTTCAGCAAGAAACAAAAGTAAATGTTCTAGTATATGCCCATATAAAAATTTTAAATTTAAACTATCATCTCCTGCAATATATTTTTTAGGGCTATGTCTATCATACCATAATTGTCTAGGTGGTTTACCTAATACACTCATTCTTAGCATACCTGCTTTTTGTCTTACAGGATTGTTCCATGAATTAAATGCATCTTTAATATTACCAAGAAATATATTCATTTGTTCTTCGCTAACTTTAGCAGACTTACCTTTTGATATATTAGCTATTAATTGTTTTATATCTACAGCTAAAGTATCTAAACTCTTAGTGTGTTTCTGACCAGTTGTTTCCGACTTTGTATTTTCCATCTAATGGACACCTTATATTTAATTGTTTACCTGCATCTATTATTGATTGAACAGCTAATCTTCCAAACTCTTCTGCTCTATCTTCTTGAACTTCATATTGAAATTCATCATGCACATTCACTACAGGGAATGCTTTGATTTGTTTACTTATAACATATTCTTGTAGTAATGTCAACGATTTTTTCATCACTACAGCACCTGCACCCTGCAATAAAGTATTTAATGCAGAGTATTGATGTCTTATTATTATTTTTCTTTGGTCGAGTCCTTTGACCCATCTTCTTTTAGCCACTCTATCCACCTTTTCTCGTAGTCGTTTAAGACTTGGTGTACCTCTAAGAAATTTTTCTTTAATTCTTTCTCCATCTCGTTCCGTACCTTTAATGATACTTCCGATTTTTCTGTTACCTGCTCCATAGATGAATGCGTAAATAAAAGTCTTCGCCTCATCTCTTGACCCCAAACCAGCAGTAGTTTGATTTGCTGTGTGTATATCTCCATTAATGATTTCATATATATAATCCTTATCGTTCATATAGTGGGCTAACATCCTTAACTCTAAGCCTGATGCATCAACCCCTACTAATTTATACCCTTTTTCTACTATCCATAATTCTCTACATTCTTTTCCGTAGGTTGAATGCACGGCAGGAACTTGAGCCATATTGGGCGATTGATGACTCATTCTCCCTGTAATTGTACCATTGGTTATTACTTTGCCATGCACTCTACCATCTTCTCTAACGGCTTCAATCCAGGAGGAAACTTGGGCGATTCTTTTTTGAAGCATTAGAAACCTATTAATTAATTTAGCCTCAGGAATATTTTTTATCTCTGATAATACTTTCTCATCTACAATAATATGTCCTTTGTCAGTTTTCTTTTTTGGTTTCCATCCTAGCCTAACTAATCGTTCTGCTATTTGTTGACGTGAACCTAAATTAAATTCTTTAATTTTTACTTTTATAAAAGGTACACCCTTAACATACCCTCTAGCTTTATTGTTAGACTTAGGGATAAACTCTTCTTCTAATCTTAAAGGTGGAAAAGTTTCTCTTACTTTGTTTTGTAAATCTGTCATGTCTTCTTGGAATTTACTTTGTAACATATACGCACCAACAACGTCTAGCTTAAATCCTCTCTCATGTTGTCCTTGTATGATGGTCGCAACCTCATGTTCTAACTTTACCGAGTCTCCAAAGTTTTTCATTTTAATCATTAAAAATTTATAAAGTCGTTCAGTTAACTCAACATCATTCCTACAATATTCTAACATCTCTTTACTTAGATAATCAAATTGTTCAAATTGTATTTTTTGTTGTCCAAGTTTTAAACCCCAGTTCTTTAATGAATGCCCACCATCTATAACTGGATTGAATATCCTTGATAGAACTAACGTATCTGTAATTTTACAATTTACAAATAAATCTTTACCAAAAAATTTATTTAATACTGGTACATCAAATCCGATTATATTATGTCCAATAAATTCTTTTGTTTGTTTAGCAAACTCTTCAAACCTATTTAGATTATGTCCATCTTTAAATTGATAATAAGTATCTTTATGTTTACAAATGATACACCATACCTTATCTGCTGTCATGGTAGTCTCTATATCAAATACTACTTTATCAAATTTCATCATCAACCATTTGAACTTCGTTAAGTCTACCAGTATCAACATCATATTTTAAATCGCAACATGGTCCAGTTAATCCTGAGAACCTATTTTTTAATACTCTTATTCTTGTTGTATTTCTAATATCAGGGTCGCTATTCTGAGCATCTCTTTCTAATCCTATTACCATATCACTAAGTTGTCCTATACTTGCTGAACCTCTTAGTTGTGATAAGGAAGTTGAAGCACCTTCTTCATGTCCTTTACCTTCAGGTCTTCTTAAATGAGATACAACAATCATAGATAAACCTGTTTCTTGAACAAGTGTTCTAAGCCTAGTCATAATTTCATCCAATGCTCTTCGTTCATCTCCATGTGATTGGTCTGATACAATAATACTAACATGGTCTATTATAACATACTTACAATCTAATCCTTTAGCTAAATATCTAACCCTTGAAACTATATTATCAATTGAGTTAGAACCGAAGTGGTCAAACATAAAGACTCTACCAGTACCTACTGTTGCATCAAAGTAAGTCTTCATCTCTTCTTTACTTACATGAACATCAGGCAAGTGTAATCTTTGATTAGCTTCTATACTCATTAAACCTTTGGAAGTTATTACTGGGGTTTCCTCTAGCATTAACAAACCTATATTATCTTTAGTTGATTTAATAATATGGTGTACAATCTCTCGCATCACTTGCGTTTTACCTAGTCCACTACCTGCTGTAAAGGTAACTAACTCGGATGGTCTTAATCCATATGTTATTTTGTTCATTCCTTCAAACGGATATTGAACAAATGATTTTAATGTTGGTTTAGTTATCTCATCAAATAATATATTTGCATTTATAATACCATCAGGAGCATATAACTTTGCATCCCAAAAAGCTTTGGTATATAGTTGTAATTTATTTTTACTTAAACAATCTGAAGCATCCTTATATCCTTCAGGTAAATGCATAACCTTACATTTTCCTGGAGAAAAAAGTTCAGCTACTTTCATAGCCCCTTCTTGTCCTTGCTTATCATTATCAAAATTAATAATAACATTATCAAACTGTTCTAAGAAATCTAAACTTGTTTTAATATCTTTAACAGCAGAAGTAATACCATTCTTAATACTTACTACTGGAGTTTCATACTTCTCTGTTTTAAATATTTGATAAGCTGATAAACAATCCAACTCACCTTCAGTTATAATTATATATTTATTTTTGGAGAAGAGATGTTCCCCAAACAAACCTGAGAACTTTGTGTTTCCTTGAATACTAAATTCTTTTAACTTAGTATATCTAGTTTTGGTTGCAATCTTTGCACCTTGCTTATCATGGTAGGGGTAATAGTGATTAGTAATAGTACCAACACTATCCATCTTAACTGTAACTCCAAACCTTTTACAAGTTTGTTCTCTTATATTCCTATCTATAATTTCTGCAAAGTTAGATTGTTTTAAATAATCTTTAACTTCATATTCGTTTGCTGAATTAGTTGTATTAACTTGTTGTGTTTCCATATTATATTCCTTTATATATTCTTGACAGGAGAAACAATATGCCGAACCATCCTTATTCATTGATACCGCATCACTACTAGAACATAGTGGACATGGTAGATGGTACTTTATAAACCCATTATTTTCTGTTTCCATTGTCGCCCTCATTAATAGTTATTCTAAAAAAAAGGAGAAGGCAACCTACTACAAGTCGCCTCCCCCAAGGAGTAGTCAAATGAACAGCTGTATTATTCATTTAACATCTGATACTACTAAAAATCTTCCTTGATGTCAACACCATTTGAAGATTCTTCTATAGTGAAATCTTCTCTTGGTTGATACTCAATTAAGTCTACTACCTGTACTGCTTGTAAGTCTAAGCCTACACCTGTCTTACCTTTATAATTCCAATCATAAGACTTGTACATAACTTTAACCTTACTACCATTACCAACAATTTTATCTAATGGTTTTTTCTCTGCATCTACTAAAGTAGGTTGTGCATTTTTATCGCCATTGGCTTTTGAAACTTTACGTTTGAACGTAACCATATTCTTAATAGGCTTATCATCAACAACACTTTCTTTGAGAACTATACCTTTACTTTTAAGGTCTTCAGCTGAAGCTTCATCTAAGGATAAGTCAACTCGCCACATAGGTTCGAACTTTTCGTTTGGTCTTGTTAAGGATGCCCAGTAAGCTATGCCTTCTACTATTGCCATATATATTTTACCTCTATTTTTATTTGTTATTATTTAATAATGAAACTGTATCACAATTATTCCTCATTGTCAACAACTTTATCTTCCGAATGCAATGCTTCATCAATTTTTTGATTAATAATTCTTTTGATTGAATCTTTTTTCTTAGCCTGTGATTCTACTTCATGTACTTTTTTACCTAAGGTTTGTACATCATCATTAGCTTGTTCCAATTGAATTAATAATTTTTTAATTCTTAAATCTTTTTCGTCAGTTAATCTTATTAAAGATTGTTTCTCATCTCCTAATGATTTTAACTGTTCTTTATATTCTCTGATTAAATCTTTACTACTCATAATTTTTATAAACTATAGCACCTCTCATTAAATATTTCTTTTATTGGTATGACCACACACTTACTGGCTCTATAGTCTCCTATACTTTTTGTGTGTGTTTTCTTATACTTCTTAACAATTTTTTTTAAAGTTGGTACTCTAAAGACTAACATACAATATTCCTTGTTAGCTTGTTCAAGAATATGAAACCACCATTTAGCTTCTGTTTTTGCTATACCACTTGGCTTTCCTCTATACTCATACTCAATAGCAATATTGCCTGTTTTTCTCCACCAACTACGTTCAGTTTTTATTTCTATCTTATCACCACCTAATAGTTTGGCTACTCTTTTCTCTCTAAGCTGACCATACTTTAGGTCAATATCAAATTTAGAATTATTATTTAGTTTCATTTTTTTATCTCTCATTTTCAAATGTACAAAAGTATTCTAATAAAAATTTATTTAAGTTCTTGTGTTTAAATAACTCTTTTGTATTTGCTTTTTTTATTTTTACAAATAGTAGATGGACAAAATAGGGTGTCATGTTTGCGAATGAACAGACATCTACAAAGTATGGGTTTTTAGTATTGAACCACGCATCCGCTTCTTCCACAATATGTTTTCTGCTTTGCCCCCATGCGTGTATATCTACATCAAGAGCATCCATAATTCCCCTGACTATAACATTTCTCCATAGTAAAACCTCAGGTGTAATAAAGAATGCTTGTCCTTTTCCTTCCAGTAAAGTGTCATTAAGTATCATGTTTAATCTTCCTCAATATCTGAAAACGATACTGTTTTTTGTTTTGATTTATCATTATATTGTTTAGTAATCTTTTTGTTGTAAGCCTTCTCATCTATTTCTTCTACAGTACTTCGTGATAGTTTAACATCACGATTAATTATATTAGAATTTGTACTGAACTTAATTTTACTTAATATCTTTGGCTCTTCTTTTGCTGTAAAATAATCTTCAATAGTTAGATGCATACTTACGTGGCTTTTCTTAATAAAATATTTCATATTCCCTTTGACTAAATTGTTTAACGAAGGTCAGGCTTGAGGACATTCCCCTGTTCTTTAACCGAAAGTGTTTAGACTCCGACCTGACTATATACTTTTAGTACTCGTATTCTTTAATAATTTGTATTGCTCGAGCATGAGCAGGATGTCGTTTAATATATCCCTTCCATTCTATGTAATGAAGTATATTAAATATACCACTCTTAGATTTATTACCCATAAACTTCATCATATCTTCAAAGGTTGGCATAATTTTATTTTTCTTTGAGTATGCTTTAAGAAAAGAGTATAGCTTATATTGTTTTTCTGTCAACATAAATTAAGTATAACATATTTTTGTGGCAACATTATGTTAGGTCTTAGTGTTGCAACTACAAAGTTTATGATATTCTTTTCCTCCTGTTCTTAACTGTCTTTCATATTTAACTTCTGCTTTTAAAATTTTTACTTCTTCTCTTAAAGAAACAATTTCCTCAGAAAGTTTTTTTTCTTTTTCTATTTGTGCTAGATATGGGTCGCTCATGTTTTTTCCTTTGCCTTCCTACCCTTTACAATAGACCAGTAAATATGAGTTAGGTGAGGGTTCGTTCCCCAATTTGATTTCCATAAATAATTTTTAATCATATCTAATATTCTCTTATCACAATGCACTTGTTTTTTAATTATATTTCTTATGTCTCCACTCATTTTTAATTGCCTCCATCTTGTTCATCTACACTATATGCAACAGATTGCTCAAATAAATAATAATTATTTTTATCATACTCCTCTGTCTTCATCATAAGTTTAGCATAAACATCTGCATCTTCTCTTGTTGCAAATCCTTTTTGTGAATAGAAAGTAGTCTGTCCATCTAGCTTTGACATAACTATAAATCTATTAGCATTTACATTTTCTTTTTTCCCAAACATTTATATCCTCCTATTTATCTTCTGTAATTTTAACAATTAATTCAACTGTTGTACTTGAATGTTGTGAGATAGTATCTTCAAACTCATCTATTAAAGGTAATAATTTTTTTAAATTATTACTTTCATTTATATCAAGTGTATTTTCTAGTTGTAAATTACTGCCTCTCTTACCATTTTTCCAAGGGTAAGTATAGTGTTCAACTTTAGTTTTACTTACGTACATTTATATCCTCCTATATTCCTTGAGCAACTCTTCACTCAACATTAACTTTAATACTTTTTTCGCTATCTTTTTTTTCTTCTTTAGTTTTGTTTTCTTTTTTATTTTTTTTAAAAGTTTCATAAACATTTCCTTTAATATCTTTCTTGGTTGTTACTATGGTCATCATGTCTACACCATTGTATGCTTTGGCATAGACACTTTGTGATGCTACAACTCCTGCTCCGCTTGATAACAATAGTAGTTCACTACAACTATTTAATAATAAAAGAAATATTATATACTTAAACATTTTATATTATTAGCATTGGTCTTTAGATGCAGGTAGTCCATCTTCTTTATCATATAACCACACGTAAGAGTATGATACATGAGTATCATCTTCTATACATTTTTTTCCTAAACTTAATCTAGGGTTTTGAATACTGCTACATCCTATTAAAGTTATAGCAAATAAAATTATTAATATTAGTTTCATTTTTTTCCTTTTGTTTATACTTCAGTTCTTTAGCCAAAGATTTAACTTTGTAACAGGGTTACTGTATCGCCTTTGAATTTGTATCTTAACATATTTTTTAATAGAAGTCAAGTATTAATTTATTATCTTTGCCTTACATAAACCACTTTCTATCATGTGCTTGGCTGTTTCCCCATACCAATCTTGTAGTTTCCAAACTGCTCCTATGTCTATAAGATATTGCCACGCACCTATCTCTTCTTTTGCTGTGGCAGACACAATAAATCCCTCACATATTCCAACAGCTGTATGGGTTTTCTTTAATATATTTTTATGCAGATTCATTTTCTTATATCTTTTATAATATTCCACCTCTAACTTACTGTCAAAAACTCTACGATTATAGATAGCTTTTTTTATTCTGATTTTTTTAAACATCTTCTATCTTCTCTATCATATTTTTTTTTATTTTAAAACCACTATCTTTATCCCATAGCCCATATGTCTCTCCTTCTATCCAATCCATTCGGTTCGCATCATGTGATTTTTGATGTGCCTCATTTTTGTTAGTAGCTTTTAAGTCTAAATAATAAGGTACTTTTTCATATGCCCACACCCTATACTTATTCATCTTTTGTGTCTCCTTCTACTTCTGTTTGTGTATCATCTCCATATTCAACTCCATCAAAGAAGACTTTACATTTAGGATAGTTGTCATCTTCTACAATAGAAGTTTCCCCTTCAGTAAATGAACCCCAATCCGTTCCTATTTCTTGCACTTCTTCTTCAGTTAATTGTGTGGGTGAAGTTATAGTCCACGTTCTTACATCTACTGATTGCTCTGTATATTTATATTCATACTCACTCTTAGGCATAGGCACTCCTGCGTTTCGGTACTCTTCCTCTTGTGTCATTGGTATTCTTTTTTTGTCCATCTTTCTACTCCTATTGTTTGGTTAAACTATTCCTAAGTCTTTTAAAATATTAGCCTTATCTTTTGTTATCTCTTGTACACTATGAACTTCTATTGAATTCTCCATTGCATTATCCCAATAAGTTTCATCATCTACAACCTGTTTCTCTTCCAAAGACCAAAAAGATTTGCAATACCCATAGTCGGATAGCTTTTCATCAAACAAAGCTACATCACTATGTTCATAGTCTCCTATTCTCATATCAAATGTTACCAATATATTCTTTTGCATTTATTATTTCTCCTATATTTTAGTTCCAAATACTGTATACTCTTCTTCAGGTTCGTTGTCAGCATAGGTAAACTTTATTCCTTTTGGTTCTTCTTTTTTCTTAGGTGGAAAATGCTCATCATATTCTTTAAACCAATCCTCTTTTTGATATTCAAGAGTATCATTCCACACTTGGGAATATCCTTCTTCATCTAATCCCCATGATATTTCCATCTCACAATAATCCTCATTAAAAGTTAACTCATCTACCCTTGCCCACCCATCTTTGTATAGAGCATCCGACCTAAAACTTTCTGCTGTATATTCTGCCCATAAAGTTAAGTTGTCCTCTGTCCATTCTCTTTTTAATTTATCTATATCAAAATAAAAACTTGCCATTATTCCTCCTCCTCTTTTTGTTGTTCGCCTTCCATGTCTCTATACTTAGACATAAGATGGTCATTGTTATCATCTACATTACATTCTATTTCTTCTGCTATCTCAGGTATGTCAAATTTTTTAATGTCATACCCCTCACTCTTACATCTGTTAATAAATTCTTCTGATACAGTAGCCCCACTTGCCATATACTCTCCATCTCCTAAGCTTCCATCTTTATATTCCTTATAACAATCATCAGCTAGTGTCATAATTTCTATAGGCATTATATCTTCCTCTTGTTGTCAGCAGTTAGTACATATAGATAACCTTTTTCATTAACTATTATTTCTTCTTTTAAATATTTAATTACATCTAATGCATCATCATAATTATAGGCTAGTATTCTTATAGTCTGTGTATCTGTCTTGAATAGATACTCTGATTGTTTTTGTTTTGTTTTATATTTCATTTAGTTCCTCCTTTATTTTTTTATATGAACTCTCTACTACATCTTTATCTATTAGATAAGGGTTGTTATTCTTAAAAAAATAATCTAAATTTAAGGCTACCTTTATATAATCTAAGTCAGGCTCATCCATCTTAGCAATCTTATGTTCTGCTAGTACTTCACGGATGGCTTCTTGCACTTCGTATATGGCTTCTTTAACTCTGCCCATTCTTCTACCTCCTTATTTGTTAAGTTTAATTTTTCTTTTAAGCCCTGAACTTTCCAACTCTTCTCTGATATAAGTTCTCTCATTGTTTTCTTTTCCATTATACTAACCCCCAAAAATCAAACTCACTCTCTAAGATTTCAAACTTCTCATCAAGTGTCTTATCACAAAGTAAATCTTCCTCATAAAAATTAGATACCTCTTCTTCTAATATAGATTTATCTAACTTACCTTTTATAATATCGCACAACAATTTAATTTCATTATCTGAAAAGTGTTGTTTGATTTCTGTTAGTGTTTTCATATTGCTCCTCTGTTAGTGTTAATACTTACCACAAGATTGTGGCAATTGTATGGTATGAGCCATGTCAATTTTGCATACCTACTATGTGATAACAACATAATTAAAGTTCTATTTATGTTCTTATAATGTTCAGTTTTCTTATAAACAATATAAGGTATAATTATATATAGATATTTAAAAGTATTAATCATCCCACTACATTACAATCTTTAACTGATGTATATAATATGTCTTCCAGTTGGTTGCGTTATACTCAATAACTTTCCATTGTATTTTTTTAGGAAATTTATTTCTCTTACCATATTCATTTGCCTCTTGTTCTGTTTGCCAAATTTCATTTGAAAACAATTCAAACTTATCAACAGGTTTATGTATAATAAAGTACATATGTTCTTCCTTTGTTCTCTTGTTGTTCTACTTTTGTTCTAGTAAAACAGGTTTATTTTCAATAGAATTTTGTTCTTCTATATATCGTCTTGTTGCTGAGGCAAGTTTAGAAATCTCATTATAAATATCTTCACCATCCCAATGTTCAAAGGGTTGCCATGCTATCTGCTCAAGTTCTTCAAAAAGTTTTTCATCTTCCATACTACCCCAACCCTTAGGTAAATCACCACACAAATAAAAACTACTTGCCCAATCAAAGTCTTCAGTTTCTTTTTTAATTATATCTTCTGCCGTTGTATTAATATATATTTTTTTATTCATAACTTCCTTTAGTTGATACCTTATCTGTTTGTATTATTGAATAAGAGTTATCAATAACACCCTTCATTTTATATTGGTTGTTGTCTAACACCTCATATATATTTTCTAATCGTTGTTGTATATCACAATATGTGGTGTTGTATGTTTTACTCTGCTCACCAACTATTAACTCTATAACCTTAGCAAGTTTAACTTTTAATGTTTTGATAGTTGTATCATGTAACATACCAAACCTCCTAAGATTATTAGTTGTAGTTCTATTGGTGTCTCTATGAATAGTTCAATCATTATATGCTACCCCCATTGAGTGTCCACCCATCTCTTTTAATACTTCCATTACAAATGGTTTAACAGGTCTCTCTTCATCAAAATTATTTATAAATCTAACAACATCTTTATTAGATTCTTTAGATATTAATAGCCTGTCTACAGTATCACCATCATATGATGCCAACCTAACGAAGGCATCACTTCCACTTCCATAAGGCTCAACACTTATTTCTTTTATACCTAACTCTCGTGTTATTGCCAAACCTATAGGACAATATTTTCTACAAGCCCTAACACCATTATTAATATCTGCTTGTGTTATTTTTATTTTCATATTACCTTCCTGTTTTTTTCTTCCTACCTAATGGAAGTTTTTGTAATTTATGATTAAGTTTTTTATTATTATACCACTCAACCATAACTTGTTTATAATCAGGATATTTTATTTGAAAACTTTTTACCGCCTTCTTATATCCTCTACTCTCAATGACTACTACTTCTTTATTTTCATTTGCCACCTCAGGAAAATGGAAGTTTATTTTATCACTCATATTATTCCTCCTCAGTTCTAAGTATTCCATCTTTTTTTATTGTCGCTACTAAGTCTTCACCATCTATATCTTCATCATCCCATGTTGGTACAGTTGGTTTATCACCAAAAATATCCATACATATTTTTAACATCTTAGGGTCATCTAACTTATCGTAGTTTACGGCTTTGTTAAACCCAAAAGGGTCATTATTTTTTTTCATATTCCTCCATTATTATTTTCAATTATACCTAACATAAACTTGTGTTTATATTAAGGCAATTATATTATTTATATAATTTTATTTATAAACTTTCACTCTCAGTTTTTAAATTATAACCTAACTTTTTAATTAGGTTTATATCAACCTCCAGTAAAGTTTTATTTCCTGATATTCTAGCAAACAATTTTGCCTTATTACATATAGGATATATCAGTTCGTTACCATATACATTTTTTCTTTTTACTATTAGTTCCATACTACCTCCATTATTTTTGATTTAAATTTTCAGTAGTCGGTAGATATTTATAAAAATAAATACCTCCTATACCGAATACTAAAATGCCTGTGAATAAATCTATATGCATCATTAATAATACACCTAAAAACATTATCACAAAGCTTGTGCCAAATGCCACCGCCATTAATACTCTCATGTTATACCTCCATTAGTTGTTAATTAAAATTGTAATTGAAGTTGTTTACTTTCAAATTCAAGATTACGTTTTAGTATTAGTTCCTGCTCTTCATATATTTTAGTGCCTTCCTCAGTTAGAAATATATCAAAGTCCATACCATATTGTATAAGTTCATTTAAATCTTTACATATATACGATAAGATATAATCAATTAACATACCATTTTTATTACTAAGGGCTTCGTCATAGGTATAATAACTATGGAAGCCATCATAACTTTGTGTTGCTTGACGTAAATAAGTTAAAAACTTACAGTTTATTTTAAACTTTTTTGTTAACATCATTACGTGCTTAAGCTTAATACTACAATCTATTTTATCAGTTGAATAATTGTAGTACTCAGGGCTGTATAAAGTTACATAGTTAAATCTCATCTTAACTTTGTAATTTTTATCTATATACTGCTCCAACTCATAACAATAATTTTCTATATAACTAGCCCTGATTTTTTTATAATCAAAGTATTCAAAGTTATTATCATTATTTTCTAAGGCTGTATCTTGAAAGTAAGTGTCTGTCATGCTTTCAATCAACCCATCATGGATGCTTTCATAAAAGCCCCCAAAGTTTATTGTAGTTTTAATCATCTTCTACCTCCAGTTGTGTTATTAGATTTTCGTATTGCTTATCCCACTTATTCATAAAAGGTGTCATGCTCCAATCTGCTAAGCTGTCTGCATCACTTTCATATGGAACGGCTAATGCCCACCCTACTTGACTTCCTGCTTCAGTTAAAATTTCTATTTCAACTTCGTCTGCACACTCTAAGGATTTTTTTAATGCTTCATAATCCTTAGAATTTTCTGTCTCTGCTTCACCATCTACGTATGTTGTTACTTTGAACCCTTCACCCAAAGCATAATCAACTAAATTAAAACATCCTTTTTTTAAGTCAACTATTTTTTGTGCATCTTTTATTTTTTGTGCTTCCATTACTACCTCCAGTTGTTATTGTTTTAACTCTTCAAGCCTTGCTTCTAAGTCTTCTTTTAAATGATATGTCCTATCTTCTAAGTCTATACGGACATCATCACCTAAGAGTTCACCTATCAATTCAAAAAAATTTTTACCTCGATATGAATAAAAATTATCTAAATCATCTATGAGCATTTTTAAATCTTGCTTGTTTCCTGTTGTTAACTTATCTGCCATTACTACCTCCAGTTGTATTATTGTTGACCCATTGCTACGTTTGTCTTCTCTTCTTTTACTTCCAATTTTCGAGCCATTTTACAACCTTTTAAAATAACTTTCAATTGCTTCTCATTAAACCTATCTAAAATATTTTTCATTATTATCCATTGATAATCTATATTTTCAATATCTCGATAAGCCACGTCTACGTGATTAACTAACACATCTTTTTTTATATCTTTTTTCATTACTACCTCCAGTTGTATTATTGATTTAAGTCTTTAAGTATATATTCACCGCTTTTTATTCTTTTTTCTGTATCTTTTTTAGACTCACATAAAAATATATTTCTATATTTGCCTGTTGTTTTTGAGTAATCCCATTTATTTATATCTAAATAGGTTTGCCCACTATCTATTTTTACAATTGAACTGTTATAGCTTTGAAATATACTGCCATTTTCTGTCCAAATTATAAATTGATTAGCTATTTTATTTCCGTTTTTACTAGTCATATTTTGTACTTTATTTGTCATTTTTTTTTACCTTTTTTAGTGTTAGCTTGATGCCTTACTTACTTTTTTTAATGCTATTTTACAACCCAATATATTATAGTTTTACCATCAGGCGATAACTTTACATCAATTCTTTTTTTTAGTCTTTTTGCCGTTCTCATTAAGTTACTTAAAAATTTTTTACTTTTTTTAATAAACTTAAAGTT
>TARA_R110000868_G_scaffold78418_1_pt1 | contig 15932 bp, 13 predicted proteins | sample TARA_R110000868 | Tara Oceans TARA_R110000868 (sample SAMEA4397489) | marine metagenome | biome: Polar Biome; feature: [SRF] surface water layer (ENVO:00010504); material: water (ENVO:00002006), including particulate matter (ENVO:01000060) such as... | depth 5 m | reverse complement strand
GCGATTACGCCGTGGAACTTCCCGGCAGCCATGATCACCCGTAAAGCCGGACCAGCCTTGGCAGCCGGTTGCACCATGGTGCTCAAGCCGGCGTCGCAAACGCCGTTCTCTGCATTCGCTTTGGCTGAACTGGCCCAGCGCGCAGGCATCCCTGCCGGTGTGTTCAGCGTGGTATCCGGCAGCGCAGGTGATATTGGCAGCGAACTGACCAGCAACCCGATCGTGCGTAAGTTGTCCTTCACCGGCTCAACTGATATCGGTCGTCAGCTGATGGCTGAATGTGCCAAGGACATTAAGAAGGTCTCCCTTGAACTGGGTGGTAACGCGCCGTTCATTGTGTTCGACGACGCGGATTTGGATAAGGCCGTCGAAGGCGCGATCATTTCCAAGTACCGCAACAACGGCCAGACCTGCGTCTGCGCCAACCGCCTGTACATTCAAGACGGCGTGTACGACGCCTTCGCCGACAAGTTGGCCGCCGCCGTGGCTAAGTTACAGATCGGCAATGGCCTGGATGAAGGCACCACCACTGGCCCGCTGATTGATGACAAAGCCGTAGCCAAGGTCCAGGAACACATCGCCGACGCCCTGAGCAAAGGCGCTCGCCTACTCACGGGCGGCAAGCCGCATGCCTTGGGCGGCAGCTTCTTCGAGCCGACCATTCTGGTCGACGTGCCGAACAACGCCGCCGTGGCCAAGGAAGAAACCTTCGGCCCACTGGCACCGCTGTTCCGCTTCAAGGATGAAGCTGATGTGATCGCCATGGCCAACGACACCGAATTCGGCTTGGCCTCGTACTTCTATGCCCGTGACCTCGGTCGTGTGTTCCGCGTAGCAGAAGCGTTGGAGTACGGCATGGTCGGCGTCAACACCGGGTTGATCTCCAATGAAGTGGCGCCGTTCGGCGGCGTGAAAGCCTCGGGCCTCGGCCGTGAAGGCTCGAAGTACGGCATTGAGGACTACCTGGAAATCAAATACCTCTGCCTAGGCATCTAAACGCCTGGCGGTATACACCTCGCAGAAGGTGCACGAGAGCGCTGCATCTTCTGTATATAACGAACAGACCTGTGCCCAAGCGCGCTGTGGCAGTCGATCATCGAATACTGCCAGGTCGCTTTCGGTACACATCCTTGAACCACGCCGAGATTAACCGGCGAATGAGGAATTTATGAGCAAGACCAACGAATCTTTGATGCAACGCCGTACCGCTGCCGTTCCGCGCGGTGTTGGCCAGATCCACCCGATCTTCGCCGAGTCGGCGAAAAACGCCACCGTCACCGACGTTGAAGGTCGTGAATTTATCGACTTCGCCGGCGGTATCGCGGTGCTCAATACCGGCCACCTGCACCCTAAAATCATCGCTGCCGTGCAGGAACAGCTGACCAAGTTGACCCACACCTGCTTCCAGGTATTGGCCTACGAGCCCTACGTTGAGCTGTGCGAGAAAATCAACGCCAAGGTGCCCGGCGACTTCACCAAGAAAACCCTGCTGGTCACTACCGGCTCTGAAGCGGTGGAAAACGCAGTAAAAATTGCCCGCGCCGCCACCGGCCGTACCGGCGTAATCGCGTTCACCGGTGCTTATCATGGTCGCACGATGATGACCCTGGGCCTGACCGGTAAGGTGGTGCCCTACTCAGCCGGCATGGGCTTGATGCCCGGCGGTATCTTCCGCGCACAGTACCCGTGCGCGCTGCACGGCGTCAGCACGGATGACGCCATCGCCAGCATCGAACGCGTCTTCAAGAACGACGCCGAGCCAAAAGACATCGCCGCGATCATCATCGAGCCGGTGCAGGGTGAGGGCGGTTTCTATGTAGCGCCGAAAGACTTTATGCAGCGCCTGCGTGCCCTGTGTGACCAGCACGGCATTCTGCTGATTGCTGACGAAGTGCAAACCGGTGCCGGCCGCACGGGCACCTTCTTTGCCATGGAGCAAATGGGCGTCAGCGCCGACCTGACCACCTTCGCCAAATCCATTGCCGGCGGCTTCCCGGTGGCCGGTGTCTGTGGCAAGGCCGAGTACATGGACGCCATCGCCCCAGGCGGTTTGGGCGGCACCTACGCCGGCAGCCCGATTGCTTGCGCCGCAGCACTGGCGGTAATTGATGTATTTGAGGAAGAGAAGCTGCTGGAGCGTTGCCATGCGGTTGGCGAACATCTGGTCACAGGCCTCAAAGCCATCCAGACCAAGCACAAGGTCATAGGTGATGTACGTGCTCTGGGTGCGATGATCGCCATCGAGCTGTTCGAAGATGGCGACCTGCACAAGCCGAACGCGGCGCTGACCGCCGCCGTGGTGGCCAAGGCTCGCGACAAGGGCCTGATCCTGCTGTCGTGCGGTACTTACGGCAACGTGTTGCGCGTACTGGTGCCACTGACCGCCGAAGACGTCCTGCTGGACAAAGGCTTGGCCATCATCGCCGAGTGCTTCGACGAGCTGGCATAAGCGCGGGGCTTCACCCGGCCATAAAAAAGACCCGCTTCGGCGGGTCTTTTGCGTTTGCACTGCAGTCGCTATTCCAACGCAGCGCCACGCTGTAGCAGCGCTGTGGTCGAACGCTGCTCCTCACCTACGGCAGTATCTGCCAGCAGAGACAGCGGTTGTGGATAACCGATGCAGTAGCCCTGGGCATAGTCGAGGCCCAGCTCGCGCACACAGTCCAGGGTCGCCTGGCTTTCGACAAACTCAGCCACGGTACTCAAGCCCAACTGACTGGCAATTTTCCGCATCGAACCAACCATGGCTTGGTTGATTGGGTCGTTCTCCAGGCCACGGATAAAGCTGCCGTCGATCTTCACAATATCCAGCGGCAGATGGCGTAGGTAAGCGTAGGAGGCAAAGCCGCTGCCGAAATCATCCAGTGCAACCTTCAGGCCCTGGCGGCGCAGCTGGTCGATCCATTGCGCGGATACGCCCAACTCACCCAGTGCCACCATCTCGGTAACCTCGATGCACAGTTTGTGCGCCGGCAAGTTATGCCGACGCAGCTCGCGGTGAAGCATTTCATGGAAGGGTGCACTGAGCAGCGAGTTAGCAGTCAGGTTGACATTCACCTGCACCAGTTGCTCAAGGTGCCGCGGGTTATCCGCCAGCCATTGCAGAAAGTGCATCACCACCCAGCGGTCAATGGCCTCGAGAAAGCCGTAGCGCTGCGCCGCATCAAGAAACTGCCCAGGGCTTATCCACTCGCCGCTATCGGGGTCACGGTAACGCAGCAACACTTCGTAGCGCAGGCCGCTGCTATCCTCTTGCAAAGCCATCACTGGCTGATAGAACAGCTCGAAATGATCGTGCTCGATACCCTCGCGCAAACGGGTAATCCATTGCAGCTGACGTTGCTGTTCAAGCAGTACACCGTCGTCCAGATTGAACAGCTGTACACGGTTGCGGCCCTGGTGCTTGGCTAACTGGCTGGCGCTATCGGCCCAGTTCAGCGCGGTTTCCCAGTCGCTGACGGTGCTGTTCAGCTCCAGCAGCCCGATGCTGGCCTGCACCCGGAATGGCCGCCCCTGCCAACTGAAGACAAACTGCTCGACACAGTGGCGCAGAGTTTCCGCATGCGCCAACGCCGCGTCAGTATCAACTTCACACAGCAACACGGCGAACTCATCTCCGCCGATACGCGCCAGCTCCGCCTGCGGCGACAGGTGGTGGTGCAGGTGACTGGCCAGCTGACGCAGTAATTGATCGCCAGCCGAATGCCCGCAGAGGTCATTGACCTGCTTGAACTGGTCAAGATCGAGGCTCAACAAATGGCTGAAGCGCAATGCGCCCTGACCCTTGAGGCTGTCGCGCAATAAGCGCTCCAGTTCGCGGCGGTTGAGCAGGCCCGTCAGCGAGTCATGGGCGGCCAGGTACTGCAGGCGCTCTTCCAGTGCACGGCGCTCGCTGAGGTCGACGACGATGCCTTCGATACAATCCTGGGCAGGGCGCTTGTGCAGGGATAAATACACCCAGTGCATCTGCTCATCACAGCCCTGTATCCGGCATTCCAGGCTACTGGCGTGTTCGTTATCCAGCGCAGTGAGCAATTGCTCCCAATGCTGCTGGCCAAGTAGCTGCTGCATGGTCAAGTCGGCCAGCGTGTCTGGCAGAGCCAGCAGCGCACTGAAGCTGGGATTGGCTTCGATCAGCGTGCCACTCTGGGTGCAGCGAAAAATCCCCTCGCCACTGCTGCTGAATAACGCCTGGTATTGCTCCAGATTACCCAGCGCTTGTGCCTTGCTGTGCAACAAGGCGCGGCGGATCTGCTCCAGTTGTTTATCGAGGATGCCGGCAAATATCAGCATGCTCAGCACCGGCAAGTAGGCGTGCATGTAGTTGATACTTGAGGGTAACGGTATTAACCCGCTGCGCCCCAACGGCACCAACAGCATCAGCACCAGCGCCGAACTCCAGCACAACAGGTAGCCGATGGCGTAGGGCCGCTGCTTACGCACAGCGAGAACCAGCAGTAACAGCTGGAATCCCGCAGTCAGCAGAATCAGCACATTTAGCGCTTGGTAGGAGCGGTACTCACCATAACTGCTGATGGTCCAACCGCAGACCAGCAGGGTCAGCACAAACAGCGCATTACGCAGCCAACGCAGCCGGCCCAGCTCGAGCTTTAGTGCACTGACGAGAAACAGGCTGCTAAAAATCAGCATGCCCGGGTTGGCCAGATTAGCCAGCTGAGTCGACAGCCAGATCCACTGCGGCCCCACCAGACTGGTGACGCCATGCAAGCTGGCGTTATACAACGCCACACTGGCCACCGTCAGGCAAAACCACACCAACTGCGTTTCATGCAGGGTGCTGAAGCGCACCAGAAAAAACAGGGCCAGGCTTAGCAACGCACCCAGCAGCAGGCCACTGCGCATCCAGTGCTCAGCCAATAATAGCGGGCTTTGCTCAGCCGCCACCAACTGCATCGGCACGCTCAATGCCGAGCCGCTTTGTACTCGCAACAACAAGGTGTGGGGGCCCTGACCAAGGCGCGGCAGGTTAAGCAGAAAGTGTGGTGATGGCGCGCCACGCTCTAAAAAGGCTCGATGGTCGCCACTATAGAAGGGGGCAATCAGCCGTTCACGGTCATACAACCAAACTTCAATATCGTCGAGAAAGGGCCGATCGATAATCAGGTCGAGGCGCTCAGCCACTGGTGCATCAAGACGGAATGCTAGCCACCAGGCGCTGGCCGAATAGCCCAGGCGCGGCGCGCCATCGATTCGCTTGCCCTCGACGGCAATACGCTCATGTACCTCAGCGGCGGTCAGGTTCCCGCTAGGGTCTTCCAGTACCAAGCTGGCGGGTACGTCCACCGGTTGTTTGAGCTGCTCGTTAGTGAGCACCAGCAATGGTACATCTGCGTATACCGGCACGCTGCCCAGCAAAAAACCAAGCAGCAGAGCTAGCAGGGGAAGATTGGACAGACGAAACATCCTGACGCCTCAATAAACTACGAAGTGCGCCAGGCTCAGGGAGGAACACCGCTCGCCGGCTAAGACGAGTTGACGCTGAGGAATATTAGCTGAGAACCGGTGATTTGATTGCGCTAACGGTCTCACTCAGCTCCAGCAGCAAGCCGGTAATTTGCTCGGCACTCATATTGAAAGGGTCGAAACGATCGCTAGCCGAATACTTGAGGAACAACTCACGGTTGGCCTGCTTGGCACCCGCCCAACCCATGCTCCAATTGCTGTAACGGCGCATGCTGATTTCTGCATAGTCAAGGATGGTCAGCTCCTTGTGCCGGCTGTCATCGGCCAGACGGTTGTACAGGGCATTCACCTCAGCACGCGGACCTTCCAGCGCCTGCAGAAAGATATCGGCATTGCAGCAGAGAATCCCCGTCAGACCTTTACGCGGGTTGTTACGTTGCGAGCTGTCGAGAATTTCACGAATCAGCTCGGCAGAGACCTCGTGGCTGGCACGGCTGGCATAGGTAAGGCGGACAAGCATAAAAATCTCCTTTAGCGTGGCAACAGGACACGAATAAAAATCAGCGTGCCGACACCCCAGGCAGCGTTAACCAGAAAGCCGATCAAAAAGCGCCCCGGTAGCTGTGCCGGGTCAAAGCCCATCCCCTTGAGCGGAAATACCACGAGCAAAGCAACGGTGGTCAAGGCAATGCCGCCGAACAGCAGGGCTTTGATCCAGGGTTGTGGGGTGTGCGCCTGCCAGCGCAGAACCAGCAGCATCACCACCGCCCAGAGCCCACCCCAAAAAGATGCCGACAATAATGCGGGCACGCCCAACGGCGAAGTCGGGCTCAGGTTAAACGGCGCAAATGGCACCACGGCTAACGCATGCAACAAGCCCAAAACGGGCTGATGGAAAAACGGCACGGCCAGGAAGCCCGCGACAAAGAATAGACTCAAACGCAACATCAGCAACTCGCTCGCTAACTAGTGTTGGCCGATACTGCCTTAACTGTATAAGATTTGTACAACTTATTACGTAATAATCTTCTGCCTCCCGCCGTAACAAAATCCCTCGAGCACTCTCTATAGTGGCGACATCAAGGCTGAGCCCACTCAGCCACTGCGCCACGCGGCGCGACTGTATTTAAAGGAGCCTCCTGTGCACTCCATGCTGCCATTGCTCGACCAACTGGCCTTTCCGGCAATCCGCCGCGGCCCGCTGGAAGCGCTGCAGATCAACCTGACCTACCGCTGTAACCAGCGCTGTCTGCATTGCCATGTAAATGCCGGGCCCACCCGCACCGAGGAAATGACCGACGAAAGCCTGGCGCTGCTGCATCAAGTGATTGATGCGCACCCGGTGCAGACGCTGGACCTCACCGGTGGCGCGCCAGAGATGCATCCACGCTTTCGTGAAATCGTTCTCCATGCACGCCGTGAAGGGCTGCGAGTGATCGATCGCTGCAACCTGACCATTCTCAGCGAGCCCGGTTATGAAGACTTGGCCGAGTTTCTCGCCGAGCAGGGCGTGGAAGTCAGTGCCTCCTTGCCCTGTTATTCACGCGATAACGTCGACAAACAGCGCGGCGATGGCGTATTCGAGGCCAGTATCAAAGGCCTGCAACAGCTCAACGCCCTTGGCTACGGCCAACCCGGCAGCGGCCTGATTCTGAATCTGGTCTACAACCCGCAAGGTGCCAACCTGCCGCCGCCGCAAGTCGCACTGGAAGCTGACTACAAGCAGCACCTGGCGGAAGATTTCGGCATCGTCTTCAACCACCTACTGACCATTACCAACCAGCCGATTGCGCGCTTTGGCAGCACCCTGGTCAGCAAAGGCCAGTTCAACGACTACATGCAGCTGCTGCGCGACAGCTACCGACCGGAAAACCTCGACGACTTGATGTGCCGCTCGCTGGTCAGCGTCGACTGGCAGGGCTACCTGTACGACTGTGATTTCAACCAGATGCTCGACCTGCCGCTCCCCCTGCAAGGTCAGTTGATTGGCCGCGAGCGCGCGCATTTGCGTGACCTGCTCAGTGCCACCCTCGACGGCAACCCGATCGTCACCCGTGACCACTGCTACGCCTGCACCGCCGGACAAGGTTCCAGCTGTGGCGGCGCGCTCAACGACTAATCAATAAGGAAACGTCATGCACATGAGCAGCACGGTTGGGCTGTTTTTCTGGGGGTTTCTGCTGGTCTATGGCGTGCTGATGGTAGCGCTATCGCCCCGCGCCGTGACCCTCGGCGGCTTCTTCAATGGTGAAGACAGCCAAGGTCGTAGCGCGGCGCCCTGGCTGCTGACCTCCAGCATCTTTATCAGCTGGATCTTCGCCAAGTCGGTGACTAACGCCGCCAATCTGGGAGCCAACTACGGCCTGATCGGCGGTTTGGCCTATGCCATGTACTGGCTGTCGATTCCGCTCACTGGCTTCGTTATCTACCGCCTACGTCGCCGCTATGCGGCTACCGGACTGGTGAGCTTTCTCAGCAGCCATTACGGCCGTGGTGCGGCGCTGGCGTTTTCCGCCGCCATCCTCATCCGCCTGTTCAATGAGGTGTGGAGCAACACTGCGGTGGTCGGCGGTTATTACGGCGACTCCGGCAGCCTCGAATTTATCGGCGCCGCCCTGCTGTTTACCGCGGTGACCCTGGCCTACAGCCTGCGCGGCGGCCTGCGCAGCTCGATCCTCACCGACGCGGCGCAGGCGGCGATCTTTGTTGTCGCGCTGATCTGGGTGCTCGGCCTGGTCTTGCCACAGCACTCGCCCAGCGAACTGGTCAGCACCAGCCACTGGGCACTGAATGCCGGCGTTGACCTGCTGCTGGTGGCGGGCCTACAAGCCTTCAGTTACGGCTTCCATGACCCGGTACTGACCGATCGCGGTTTTATCAGCGAAGAAAAAACCATGCGTCGCTCCTTCGTGATTGCTGGCGTGCTGGGCTTCTTCGCCATCCTCGCCTTCAGCCTGATCGGCGTACACGCCCAGCTCACCGGCCTGGCCGCCTCGGATAACGTCCCCGCCGCATTGGCCAAGACCATGGGCATCGGCGCGCTGATGGTGATGACCGTGGTGATGGTCTCCGCCGCGGGCTCAACGCTGGACTCAACCTTTTCCAGCCTGGCCAAACTGGCCGGCCGCGAACTGCCATTACTGGCCGGCCGTGATCTGGGCCAGAAGGCCATCGGCGTCGGCATGGCGGTGATGGTGGTGTTCGCCCTGCTCGGCAACCTGCCAATGATTGCCGGCACCGACATTCTCAAGGCCACCACCATCAGCGGCACCATGGTCATTGGCCTGGCCCCGGTGTTTATCCTGCATGGCCTGACCACGCCTACGCGCCTGGGCTTTCACCTGAGTTTCTGGACCGGCCTGGGCCTGGGCGTCGCCCTGACCCTAGGCTGGATCCCGCAGAGCTGGGCCATCGGTGATGGCAAATATGCCCTGCTGCTCGGCACCAACCTCTATGGCCTGGGCCTGTGCGTACTCGGCTACCTGATTCCTGGCTGGTTGCGCCGTAGCCCACGGAGCCTGGCCTGATGCGCGCAGGTCGTGACTGCCCGCTGGACTATCGCCTGGCGCGGGATGCCTTTAGTGGCTCAGCACTATTCGACTGCGAAACCCTGTATGTGGTCGGCGGCCTGTACGGCAACCGCCAGGCATTGGCCGCGCTGGAGAAACGTGTAGCGGCCGAGCCGACTGCACGCGTAGTGTTCAACGGTGATGCCCATTGGTTTGACCGCGACCCCGCGCTTTTCCAGCAGATCGAACAGGGTGTGAGTCCACACCTGGCGCTGCGCGGCAATGTCGAAACCGAACTGGGCCGCGTGGAGAACAGCGGTGCTGGCTGCGGCTGCGCCTACCCGATGAGCGTGGATGACGGCGTGGTCGAACGCTCCAATGCCATCCAGTTGGAGCTAAATCGAACCGTGCAGGGTTTGCCCGCTATGGCCGAGCGCCTAGCGGCACGGCCCAGCACCGCGTTAGTCAGCGTTGGCGGTCAGCGCATCGCCATCAGCCATGGTGACGAACAGTCGCTGGCCGGCTGGGATTGCTCACGCGAAGCCATGACTGAACCAACAAGACAGCAGCAACTGGATACCTGGTTGCACGCGAAGAACATCCTCGTATTGGCCACTAGCCATAGCTGCGCCGCAGTAGCGTTGAACCTTGTGCATGGCGCGCTGATCAATAATGGCGCAGCCGGTATGCCCAATTTCAGCGGCGGTCGTTATGGCCTGCTCAGCCGCATCGCCACTACGCCACACCCGGCGGCACTCTATCGCTGCCAACGTAATGGGCTGTTTATCGAGGCCCTGCCACTGAATTACGACCACCCTGCTTTTCTCGCCGACTTCGACCGCCAGTGGCCCACACACAGCCCGGCGGCCAAGTCTTATCGCTCTCGCATTCTCGGCCACCTGACAGACCGCCCCGAGGCGGCATTACTGGCCGGCTTTACCTTGTGCCAAAGCCTTTGCGCCCTGGAGACACTAAACTGATGAACAGTCGCAAACTGGCCCTGATGGGCCTGATCCTAGCCCTACTGGGTAGCTTCTTTATTTTTGATGTAGGCCAATACCTCAACCTCGACGCCCTGAAGACCCAGCAGGCCACGCTTAACGCTCAGGTCAGCGCCCAGCCCTGGCTGGCAGCGGGGGTGTTCTTTCTCGCCTATGTCGCGGTAACGGCGCTTTCATTACCTGGCGCAGCGCTGATGACCCTGCTTGGCGGGGCGCTGTTCGGGTTAGTTGAAGGCTTCGTACTGATTTCCTTTGCCTCCACCCTGGGCGCGAGCCTGGCCATGCTCAGCAGCCGCTTTTTGCTGCGTGACTGGGTACAGGCGCGTTTTGGGCAGCGGCTGGCCAAGATCGACGCCGGCATTGAGCGCGAAGGTCCTTTCTACCTGTTCGCCCTGCGCCTGGTGCCGGCTTTCCCATTCTTCCTGATCAACCTGGCCATGGGCCTGACCCGGCTGCCGCTGCGTACCTACTGGTGGGTCAGCCAGCTGGGTATGTTGCCGGGCACCCTGGTGTTCGTGAATGCCGGCCGTGAGCTGGGCCAGCTGGAGTCGCTGAGCGGTATCCTCTCGCCTGGCTTGCTCGGCGCCTTTGTCTTGCTCGGTGTATTCCCGCTGATCGCGCGCAAGCTGCTCGGCCTAATTCAGGCACGCCGGGTCTATGCCGGCTGGAACAAACCGAAAAACTTCGATCGTAACCTGGTGGTGATTGGTGCCGGTGCTGGCGGGCTGGTGAGCTCATATATCGCCGCGGCGGTAAAAGCCAAAGTCAGCCTGATCGAAAAACACCAAATGGGCGGCGACTGCCTGAACACCGGCTGCGTGCCTTCTAAAGCACTGTTGCGCTCAGCCAAACTGGCCAACGAACTGAAAAAAGGCGAGGCCCTGGGTTTCACCGGCGTGCAGGGCACTGTAGATTTCCCGGCGGTTATGCAGCGCATCCAACGGGTGATCGCCGACATCGAGCCGCATGACTCGGTTGAGCGCTACACCGATCTGGGCGTCGATGTTATCCAAGGTGAGGCGAAAATCCTCACGCCTTGGACGGTCGAGGTCAACGGCCAAACCTTGAGTAGCCGCAACCTGATCATCGCTGCCGGCGCCCGGCCGTTTGTGCCGGATATTCCTGGCCTCGATCAGGTGCGTGCCTATACCTCCGACAGCATCTGGACCCTGCGCCAGCAACCGCGCTGGCTGCTGGTGCTAGGCGGCGGTCCGATTGGCTGTGAACTGGCCCAAGCCTTCCAGCGCCTCGGCAGCCAGGTGATTCAAGTGGAACGCGGCGGCCGTCTGCTGCCCCGTGAAGATGCCAATGCCAGCAAAGCGGTAATGGCCAGCCTGCGTGCCGACGGCGTTGACCTGCGCTTGGGTCATCAGGCCGAACGTTTTGAGGTGATCGACGGTGAGCCGCGGATGATTGCGCGCAACCTGGACACCGGAGAGCCGGTCACCATCGCCTTTGACTGCCTGCTGCTGGCCCTCGGCCGTAAAGCCAATGTCAGCGGCTACGGCGCCGAAGAGCTGGGCCTGACGGTGCGCGACAATGGCACCTTGGAAACCGACGAATACCTGGCCACGCGCTTCCCCAACATCTACGCGGTGGGCGATGTCACCGGGCCGTATCAGTTCACCCACGTGGCCGCGCACCAAGCTTGGTATGCCGCAGTCAACGCGCTATTTTCCGGTTTCAAACGCTTTAAGGCCGACTACCGGGTGATTCCACATTGCACCTTCACCGACCCAGAAGTCGCGCGGGTCGGCCTCAGTGAGGGCGAAGCCCAGGCGCAGAACACCGCCTATGAAGTCACCCGTTACGGCATCGACGACCTCGACCGCGCCATCGCTGACGAGGCCGCCCATGGCTATGTACAGGTCCTCACCGAGCCTGGCAAAGACCGCATTCTCGGGGTGACCATCGTCGGCGAGCACGCCGGTGAGCTGCTCACCGAATACGTGCTGGCGATGAAGTACAACATGGGCCTGAACAAGATTCTCGGCACCATCCACAGCTACCCAACCATGAGCGAGGCGAACAAGTACGCCGCCGGCGAATGGAAGCGTGCGCATGCCCCGCAAAGGCTGCTGCGCTGGGTTGAGCGCTTCCACACCTGGCGCCGCAGCTGATGCGCGCGTTAGTGCTGAGCCTGCTGCTTGCCGCCCCACTGGCGCAGGCAGAGAACCTGCTGACGCCCTGGACAGCAGGGCCACCGGCCGCTGAGTGGTCAGCGCCATGGAAGCTGGCGGACATTCCCAAGCTCAAACCATCGGTACGTACGCTGGTCGAGCTGGATGGCAAGCCGGTATTGCAGGTCAACGCTGATGCCGCTGCCGGTGGGCTGGTGCACCCCTTGGGCTTGCCCGGCGATCAAGCCTGGCAACTGAGCTGGCAGTGGCGCACTGAGCAAAAACTGGATAAGGCCCGCTTCGCCACACGCGAGGGCGACGACTATGCCGCGCGGGTCTATGTGCTGCTCGATTACCCGCTGGACACGCTGAGCTTTGTCGACCGGCAGAAGCTCCGCCTGGCGCGCACCTTCTTCGACCCCGACTTGCCCGCCGCAACCTTGAGCTACGTCTGGGATAACCGCGCAGCACCCGGCACGCATGCCCGCAGCGCGTATACCGAAACGGTGGAAATGCGGGTACTGCGCGGCCCGGAAGCACCGCTGGGCAAGTGGCTGACGGAGTCCCGCGATATACGCGCCGACGCCACTGCCGCCTTCGGCAGCGCGCCACGCAAGATTCTCGGTGTGGTATTTGCCGCCGACAGCGACAACACCGGCGAGTCCGCCACTAGCTATTTCCGGGCGCCACGCTTGGTTGAGCAGCTTTAACTTAGAGCTCGCGCATCTCGAAATCCGCTTTACTCACCCCGCAATCCGGACACAGCCAGTCTTCCGGCACCTCAGTCCAGAGCGTGCCGGCCGCGATGCCTTCGTCCGGCCAACCGGCGGCCTCGTCATAAATCAGGCAGCAGACAATGCAGGTCCAGGTTTTCATGCCGGAACCTCGTGATTCAACGGCTGCAAATAACGATCAAAATCAGCCAATGACGGCATGGCCAGCGGCTCCAGCCGATCAAGATTCAACAAGTGCTCGCGATACTCGGCGAGTACCTGCGCGCGGGCGGCGTCATCGATGTAGGGCACGTGATAGGCAGCGAAGGGCGGCAGCACGCTGAGGCCGGCATAAGCCAGGGTGCCGCGCAGCACTGGCCGCAGCATCAACTCCAGCTCACCGTGCACCGCGCTTTCATCGGCAAACATATGCGGCTGAGCCCCGAGGGTGAAGCTCAGCAGGGCGCGCTTGCCCGCCAAGCCGCCACGGTCATAAAAACGCCGACCGCCGTAGCAGGCGCCGGAAACCAGCACCCGATCAATCCAGCCCTTGAGCATGGCCGGCAGCGAGCACCAGTAAAGCGGGAAGTTAAGAATCAGCAGGTCAGCCCAGAGCAGCTTATCCAGCTCGGCCGTGATATCCGCCGCCAACGCGTCGCGTTCATGGGCATGCCGCTGCTCCAGCGCGTACACCAGATAATCCGGATCGCTGCGTTCTGCGAAATCAGTCGCCGCTGCCACCGGGTTCCAGTTCATCGCGTAGAGATCAGAACACTGCACGACATGCCCGGCATCACTCAGCGTGGCGATGGCCAGGTCTTGCATGGCCGTACAGAACGATTGGGGTTCAGGGTGGGCGTGGACGATCAGAACATTCATGGGCGCTATCAAGTGAAAGGGAAGGGAGGGCGCGGCACAGCGGCCGCGCAGCTATTCAGGCCGTCTGTGGTTGCGCATCCGTTGCTTGTTTGGTCGCACGGGTCCAGCGGTTAGCGCGGCTGAACGTGCCAAAGTCGTTAAAACGCACGCCGTTCTCGCGCATCACCTTATGCGCGAACGGCACGCTGAGCTGGCGGATATAGAAGGGCTCCTTGACCGCGAAATGGTGGATCGCGTGGCTGCTGCCGAAGTTGAAGCAGAACGCCTGCAACGGCCACAGCCACCAAGGGTTGAGCACCTGAGTCTGCTGGATCACATTGCCCGGCTCGACATCACCGTAGTAGTGCATGTTGGAGCTGACAAAGTGCAGGCAGAAGGTGCGCAGTACGTTAGGCCCGACCAGCACCACTACGGCGATATTCACCACTGCCATCACCTGCAAGGTGGTCGCCGACCAAGCCACCGACGCACCGAGCAGGGCACTGACGGCGTTAATGGCATGGAAACCAAGAAACACATACCAAGTACCCCAGTTGAGCAGGCCCAGCGGCGCATAAACCTTCAATGTACGGCTGACAATCGTCCAGCGATGCTTGTTGGTTTTGGCGCGCAGAAAGCGAATAAACGACGACATCATGTTGTCGCCCACCATCAGCAGGCGGGCAATACCCCAAGGCTCGCCATTGGTGATGGCGCGTTCTTCCAGATCCTGCTCGGTGCCGGAAACCTTGTGATGATTGAGGTGCAGATGACGGCGCACCCACGGGTTGATCGTGCTCGGCCGCGCCATCCACACCAACACCATCATCAAGTTGTGCGGCACCCGGCGCTTGCGGAAATACATGGAATGGATCAGGTCATGTTCCAGCTCGTGAGTCAGCGAGGCGAAGAACGCATTGAGCAACAAGCACGCCCACCAGGCCAGATAACCACCGATATACAGCGCCGCCGAGCCAATCATCCCGGCCAAGGCAAACAGCAAAATGCCCGCCCCGAGGGCATCCTGATGCTTCAGGATGGAGAAACGCTGGCGCAATTCGACGCCATGGGCCAACACCTGCTCGCGAATATACGCAGAGCGTTGTTGGTCATTTAGTGCAGCAGTGCTTGCAGGGGAGTGGGACATGCCTACATCCTCTTGTGAGTGAGGGCTCCACTGTGCCGCGATGCACACGCGAGCGCCTGCCCCTGAACGCCAACCTGTTGACCGGACCCGCCAACCTGCATGAGCGCTGAACCCACCACCCTGGCCAGTTGGACCCGCGCGCTGCGCAAGCAGCTGGATGCGCTGGGGCTGGACAGTGCGGCCTTATGCCGGGCGGCCGGGTTCGATCCCAGCCTGCTCGACGCGCCCAATGCGCGCTGCCCGCTGTCCATGACCACGCGTTTGTGGCAACTGGCGGTGGCGGCCAGCAGCGATCCGGCGCTGGGTTTGAAGACCTCGCAGTTTGTCAGCCCAACCACCTTTCACGCCCTCGGCTATGCGCTGGTCGCCAGCAGCAGCCTGCGCGAGATGTTTGAGCGCATCGTGCGTTATCACCAGGTGGTCAGCGATGCCCTGGAACTGGAATTGCGCGAAAGCGCCGACTGCTACGAATTCCGTTTCCGCGTGCCGCCGGGCAGCCCGCCGCCAGCCCCAGAAGCGCTGGATGCTTTTGCCGCGATTTACGTGCGCAGTTGTCGCAATCGCCTCGGCCGAGATTTCGCCCCACTGGCCGTGCACCTGCAACGCGCCGAACCTGTAGACGCGCAGCCCTGGCATGCAGTGTTCCGCGCACCGCTGCACTTCGCCGCCGACGACAACCTGCTGCGTTTTTCCCGCGTTACCTTTGAGCAGCGCTTGGACGACGGCAATGCGGAACTGGCGGAGCACAATGAAACAGTGCTTAAACGCACCCTAGAACACCTGCAAACCACGCCCTGGCGGCGTAAGGTACGCGCTTGTCTGGAGGCTCAGTTACCAACTGGCGAGCCCTCGGCAGAACGCATCGCGCAGACCTTGCACCTGAGCCTGCGCAGCCTGCAACGGCATCTGGCTGACGAAGGCTGCAATTACGAAAACCTGCTCGCCGAGATCCGTCACAACCTGGCCCTGCAGCATATGCGCGATCCACACTGCTCAATCAGTGAGGTGGCTTACCTGCTCGGTTTCGCCGACACCAGCAGCTTCAGTCGCGCTTTCAAACGCTGGACCGGGCAAACGCCTAGCCAATACCGCGAAGGACTCAAGCACGGATGAAGCACTATGACCTGCTATTGATCGGTGCTGGCCATGCTCACCTCGGC
>TARA_R110000868_G_scaffold29533_11_pt1 | contig 15935 bp, 15 predicted proteins | sample TARA_R110000868 | Tara Oceans TARA_R110000868 (sample SAMEA4397489) | marine metagenome | biome: Polar Biome; feature: [SRF] surface water layer (ENVO:00010504); material: water (ENVO:00002006), including particulate matter (ENVO:01000060) such as... | depth 5 m | reverse complement strand
ATGTAAGAACGCATCATTCTTTTTTCTACTATAACGTTCACTGTGTCCAGCAAACAATATCTTACCGTCCTCTATCACAGTAACAGATGCGTCATGGAACATACAACTAATGCCAAGTATTCTCATCTATAAATAAACGGATCTGATTTACGGATAGCTTCTAATTTATCCTTCAACATCTCCTCTTCCTCGTCAGTGAGTTTTAAATCTAGGTCTGCTTGTGGACCGTTAAGTACTTGTTCTTTCTTAGTTGGTACAGGATTTCCTTGGAGGTCTCCATGGTCTACAATATTTGTAACCGGTTCGGTCAATTCATTTCTTTCTTCTGGCATTATAATTCCTCTATAAATTTCTTAACATCGTTCGCAAACAATGAATGTATATACTTGTCTGCGTGGTTCCACGGTGTAAAATGATCTGCATTATCAGTAGTGTTATACCGCTCAAAAAAACTATTGTTCTTATTATAAAATACATCATTTGGAAACGTGTACTTTAAATGTTCTAATCGTAAGTGAGCACAATCATCATCTAAGATAGCGGCACAATTATTTACCTGTACATGAGCAACTCCGACTGATTTTAAGAACGAGTTGACCATAGTCATGTATGTTATTTTCTTGAATAGTCCAAAGTTGTAATCTGTGTGGTAGAGTTGCAATGCTTTGAACCATGTAGTGAAGTCACCGTAATCTTCCTTAAAGTGTTCAGGGTCAGACCCGTTGGCCCAATGTATATGTTTGCCCTCCCACGTAAACTCTACACGTTCATTAGTTGTCCATCCAATGACCATAAACAGCTCTGCAGGATCTCTACCTTGGTGCAACCACTTACTAACAAAGTCAATAGTAGTTCGCATAATGTATTCATTACTGCCACCCGGCATAGCCCTATTAATATAGTTAAGATTGTGCTCTTTAGCAAGTAGTCCAGCCCAGGCGTTAAGTACATTGACCTTAACACGTTCTGTTACACCGGGACCACTAATCTCACTACCTGCCATATGGCTACAGCCGATCGCACAAAGATATGTTTTGCTTTTTAAATCCATTAAAGTAGCTCTCTTTCTTTTAAGTGTGGTTCTATAATTTGTTTTGTATATTCTAGACTGCCGGCGTCAGTTGGGTGCCGATCTGTTTCGCTTCTGATATAGTTACGGCTTTCGCACCACTCGAGCATTCCCACTGTAATAAACTTGTCCCAGTTGATTAAATCGTATAGCCATTGTGTGTGTTTATTTAATTTAAATTGTAACGTATCGTCCATAAACCCACTCATAAAATAATCAATGTTGTGAAGCTCAAGGAACGTTTGCGCCTGCAGGATATTTTCTAGTGTCATTATATCACTGTATATTTTATTGTTATAATTTTTATACCACAGACTAGATAAATCTAACCACGGGTGATCGAGTATAGCATCTAGGTTTGGAAAAAAGTTTAGCCAGCCACCTTTCCTAAGCGACACTGTCTTTGGGTGGTGTACATCAACAGGCGTGTCGATAAAGTTTCTAGGACCATATGCAAAATTGTCACTAGCTGGATTAGGCATGTCTGGATTAAAAACGGCATGCCTATCTTTGCCGCTCCACATAACGCCTACAATAATATCATTATCTTCTTTTAATGATTCACTTACTCCGCGTATTAATGTTCGTGCTATCATGTCGTTACCGGATTGCATGAATCCGTAATTTAATAACTTCCAATTATTCCTAGTAGACAGATGCATAGGCCAATTTTGTCTAACAAATTTTATTGATGGTACTTCCGTTTGTGTAAACGAACACCCAGATACTACAAGAGTTTTATTCACTGTCCCATCCTAGCAACTTGTATAAGTCCGGCACACTGTCTGCCAAACTCTGTTTACGTTTATTATCTAACAGTTCTGTATACTGTTTGAATATTTGCATCTGCACGTCTGAATCGTCGTTGTAGTTTTCTTTCAGAGCTTTAATTAAACCCAATACAGTTTGCTTGTTACGTTCGTCGGCATCAAAGTACTTGCTTGTTGCTGTCCAGGACTCTAATCTCTGGACAGCAACATCGCGTATGTTCTGTGGCAAGTTCCTAATGTCTAAGCACTTCGGATAGTTGTTTAACAAAAAGCTGATATCAATTCTTCGTCCGCTCTCGTTTGATATCTCTTCTGCATAGTCCAGCAAGTCTGTGATGTTTAGTATGTTATATATTTGTATAACTGGACTAAACAAGATGTTACCTACTACTTTAGAGTCAGCATAGTCTCTGATGTGTCTATCTATAACACTCCATGTACTACCGCTTCTAATATAATCGTTAGTTGTACTATAGCCGTCAACACTTAAACACATCAACACACTCCTAAACATGGCTATTAAGTCTAGGAACCTTGGTTGTATGTTTGTCATATTACTATTAAATACTAAGTCAATGTCTTTTGCTATGCCTAGTTCGACGCATTTGTTGAGGATCCAATACACTCTTTGTATAATAGTGGGCTCACCGCCGGTGAAGTATAACCTATTGACATTAGGCAACCATCCCTCGACCGTTGCGAGGAAGCCAGGATCATCAAACCAAGGCTGAGTATAATCGCTAAAGTCACCCCAATGACTTGTATCCACGACAAACTGTCTTTCTTCTTCGGTGTATAATTCTTCATCTTGTAACTCCTTGTAGATGGCACTACTGTTTTGACTTTGACACATCCTACATCTTAAGTTACATAGTGTTCCTAATCTAAAGTCCAGGTATTGCGGCGCTTCTTCTACAACATAATTATTTACAATACTCTTGTCTACTATTTCTTTTATTTGGTCTGCATTACGGTGGAACCCCATCCAGTCTTGAATATAGTTCTCTCTGTAACTTGGAATACCTAGATCTTCTAATTCGTAACAAGGCTGGCAACCATCTACACGGTCGCCTTCTATCATTTGCTTTCTAATCTCACGATAGTGGTTGTTATTCCACACTGTGGAAATGTCATCACCCTTGTTTAGCATTAGTATGCTACCGTCGTCTTTTTTAATTTGGCCGGTAGCAACACAACAGATGTTAACAGTACTACTAGGCTGTGTCATTATGTGTATCCACGGATAAGGACAAAACGTTTTACTATAACCGGTCATGTTTATTACCTGCTTTAATTTGTTGCATCTCATCCATGAAGTTCATTACATCGCTCTTCTGGAAGAATGGTTTTAAGTGTTCCCACAGCTCAGGGAATGTTTCAGCTATACTCTCATTTCTATACTTGTCGCTGAACATAGTTTGTCTTGTGAACTCGTCCATGTAGCCTACATAATGTTCTTGGTTCATATAGTTTAATGTTGTTTGTATTCTAGGATCACTGTGCCCGCCTAACTTGTCTGTGATTGCTTTCTTTACAGACTTAGGTAATGCTTTAGGACTTACATGCTTAGGCTCGTATACCATATTAAAATGTATATCACAATCTATATTGTTATCCTGTTGCCACGTGAGTATCTCATCCATGTACATAACATTAAACAGCCCTACAGTATAAAATATATTCAAGTGTAAGAAGTCGTGCTGGTTAAACTTATGGAAGTTATCTATTACCGCATCAAACTGTTGTGGATGTCTTATGTAATCAAACTGTTTGCCTACACCATCTATACTAAAGAATATTTGTACTTGCTTAAACTGTTTCCAAAGTTCTATAGCATGAGCTGGATAAATAGATCCGTTCGTATTATAACTAATACTTATGTCCTTAGCTCTACCCTTGTCAACTAATGATTGTAATATATCAAAATGTCTTTTAATAAGGAACGGTTCTCCACCGAAAAACTCCAAGCTCTCTACATCTTCAATTTGGCTTTCTAAGTCGTCCCAGAACGCTTCGTTCATCTCGGGCCACCTGCCTTGCTTTGCCATTATCTTTGCAAAGTGATTAGAGTCGCCATCACGTTCTGTTTCTTCTGGCACCCATTGACTACTTGCAAAACTTGTACATATTCTACACTTAGTGTTACATATGTTTCCTAGTTTCAAGTCCATGCTCTTTGGCTTTAGATGTTCTAAGTCTTCTATGTGATGTGCAAACTTCTTAACTTCTCTTAAACGTTTACTTTCTATTCCAGCGTCTTCCTCGTTCCAACAATTGAAACATGCTTTAGGTTTTTCGCCTGCTAAAAAGTCCGTCTTTAAGTCTGCTAACCATTTACTATTCCATGCATCCTTTAACGTGCCACCATTTGCTAAGTCGACACCAGGAACTGTTTCCTGCATAACACAGCACACTGCAACCGAGCCGTCAGTCCGTGCTTCTTGATTGATCCAAGGCAGTATGCAAAAATGTTCCGGGGTAGCAGTCATTATTCTTCTTCTCCTTCAACAAATGAATCGTACTTATTGTCTGTGCTAGTACTATTCTTTCTAACTTTAAACTCGTCGCCGTTTTCTAACCTCATAGTATAACTATCGTTAGGTGCAATCTCGGCATCTGCGTTCATAAATCTTCTGCGTTGTATGGCGTCCCACGGAATATTATTCTTGTATTGTGTGTTTTCTTTTTTCATATTATTCGTTTGTGACCTCTCGCAATGTCTCGCTCAGGTCTGGGTAGACTAAGGTCAATACGATCATATGATTCTCTAAACAGTTCGAACTCGGGGTGTACATCGAAAACGTTTTCCTTCCTAAACCTATCCATTTCTTTTGTACTCTCAAGGAACTCTGCTTGTAAGTGCGTATCGTCACCATCTAGGAAACTTCTAAATGCTTTAAATGTACTTGTTGTTCTGCCTAACTTGTCTTGATCTTTTATTTCTTCTAGCAGTATATCAATTTTATGCTGTGCTTCTTCTCTTAAATGTTTAGGCAGTACAGTTGCTCTCTGGAATGCCTGTCCTAGTAAGATGTTTACAGCAAACCCTTCTATAGTAATAAAGTTTGTGTCAACAAGTTCTCTATAAAAGTCTGTAACGTTTAATGCATTAAATATACTTACTGTACAACTAACATGAAAGTTTCGCAATTCCGGTGCTTCGTCATGCAGTCGTTGTCTGTTTGCAACAATATCTTTCCATATAGTTCCTTTACGCAGATACTCTCCACGCTTGCCACTAGCATCTAAACTAGCGCCGATCCCCACACTCTCAAACTTTTTCCAAAGCTCGATAGCATCGTTTCCTTTATATGTAAGTTTACTAAAGTTTGTGTTGTAGTAAATTCTCATAGGGGTTTGTTCTTTAGTCCTTCCCATATCAACTAACTTGTTCATAATGTACCAATGCTCGTCCATAATAAGCGGTTCACCGCCTGCCCAGTATATTTTCTCTACTGTGTCTAAGTATGGATCGAATGTTGAAAGGAAGTCTGTTGAACCTTTTTTGATTTGGTGTATAGCCTGCGTCGGAGTCTTATTGAACTCGCTGTCAGCCGCATCGTTAAACCATTGGCTACTTAAATCTGGTCCACATGATCTACACCGCATGTTACATATATTACTAAAGCGAATATCCATGTATGTCATGTTAACTCCATCAACACTACCATCCTCATGTGTTGCTCTAACGTTTTCTATTTGGTTAGTGCCATACGGATTGTTAATCAAGTCAATGTATTCTTGATTACTTCTCTTTCTTAAAGTCGTATGTCCGTGAGCCTCTTGCTCGTAACATCTATTACAGTTAGAAAGTTTTTTATGGTTAAGCATGTCCAGTCTAAACTGTTTCAGTGCCGGTCCATTCCACACACTTTCTAGTGTAGTACCTTCATCATTTAGATTGCCAATTGGCGAGTCTAGTTCGCTTAAACAACAAGTGAACACTCTACCATCGGGCCAAGGATGCATGTGTATCCATGGGATAACACAAAACGCATCGCTCTCTGTTAATTCTTTTTCAGTTAAGTCTTTAAAACTCATTTTCTTATCGCCTTTATAATTTGGGCATTTAAATCCCATTCCCACCATTTCTCGTTGCCGTGAACAAAGCACCCCGGGTCTGCATGATGGTTGTTATGCCAGCCCTCGCCAAATGTTATTAAGTTAACCAAATGATGATTAACACTCTTATCTTTAGTATCCCAAGTTCTATATCCTAGCCACTGCATTCCTTTACCATGTCCCCATGTATTAAAGGCGCCGGTAGCCCACACACATAAACTTACTGGTATAAGGTATGCATATATTACAAGCATAGGATCTATAAGTGCTAGTAATAAAACATACGCTCCTATATATGCAAAGAACTTTTCATGTGTATGCATTAGCATTTTATTTCTAATCCAATCCTTTGCAAGCCTGAGCTCATACTTATCATCTTTTAATCCTAATGTCCACGCTTTCCATGTACTCATGTGGTGCGGACTATGCGGATCCATGTCAGTATCAGCATGCTTGTGATGTTCTCTATGCTTAACAATGTATCCAAACGTACTTGTTAGACTTGCTAGTGTGCCTGATATATTTAAAATAGTTTCCCAGAACTTGCTAGTACTAAAACTTTTGTGTGCAAAGTATCTGTGTTGCCCAACAAACAATCCTATACTAGCGAACCAAAAGTATACTGCTAGTGATACCCACCAGTAGTTACTTGGTCCAACAACTATTCCGAATAGTAATCCGGCGTGGGCTACCCATCTTAAGATGTCACCTTTAGTTTTAGTATATGCTAGTATGTCCACTTTGCTCCAATACATCTACTAACTTAGTAAATGTGTTCCTCCATTCGCTGTTATCGTTGTGGTCAAGTAAATCATTAAAGCGGCAAAACTGTTCCCACTTTAATTCATTCCAGTCTTCATTATTAAACATGCTAAGTAGAGTGCCTAACTTATGATCATTGCCTAACGCTTGTCTAAATTCTGTATGTATCAACTCTCTTGCCTTAACGGGTATTACCGCAGGACTTAGGTAATCAGGATCATACACGAAGTTCATATCAACTTCTATCCCAATGCTATCGGCCCATTTAAAAAATTCAGGCAACGTAGCATAATTATAAGCACTCACTGTTTGTGTAATTCTTAATGTTAATGTATCTCTTAATGGCAACAGTGTGTCTATTGTTTTTAGTACTGCTTCCCATTTTGTGTTAGTTCGTATAAATGCATTTCTATCTTCTAGGTCGTCAATGCTTAAACAAATTCTTGCTTCTTTGAAATGGGGCCATAGCTCTAACGCAATTGGCGGTAGCATGGTACAGTTAATGTTATACCATAGTATAATATCTTTTGCTCTTCCACTAGCAACTAGTTTCTTCAAGTATGTCCAGTGTTGCTTGATTAATGTAGGTTCCCCGCCATTAATATATATTACTTCTAAGTTTGGGGCAGACTTGTATAAGTCGTTATAAAAATTATCATCCTCTGCCCACTTAAAGTCTTCTGGGAAGTTAAGTCCCAGGTAACCTTTGTTTACGAAGTCAGCCTTCCCCACAATGTCTTTGTAGTCTTCCAACCACTTTGAACTGCTTGCCGGATTACATGTACGGCACCGAACGTTACATACATTGCCAAGACGAAGCTCAACAAAACGGAGATCCATATTAATATGGCCATCTGCCCTAGTAGTCCCACTCGCCCAATCAAAGGTGTTCTGTGGAAAAACAGATTGCTCGTGTATTCGTTTGGATTTAATTCCATTGTCTTCTTCATTGTAACACCTCATACAAGCCTTTGGCTTTTGATCGTTGAGCATCTGTAGGCGAACTTCTTTATAGTAGTCGCTGTTCATCTGCTCTTCGATATTGTTTTTGTTTAAGTCTAGGAACTCATCATAGTTATCCTTATAATTTCTAGCTCTGTTTTTGCCATCAGTGTGATCGCTGATGCAACACAATGTTATACCACCGTGAGGATGGGTGGCCAAGTGTTGCCAAGGCAGAGGACAAAAAGTATTACTCAATTTATCAACTCCCTGGTGCTATGCTGTTTGTAACCATTTGTCAACACTTCCTCATACTCTTTTTTGTAATCGAAGTCTATTTTTATCAACTCGTGTAACTCGGGAAAGACTTCTGCAAAGTTTTCTTCTCGATAATGGTCTCCTCCTGCTATTTGGGATTTAAATATTTTCCATTTGTTTTCTATACTTCGTTGGTCAAACATTACTAGTTTTTCCGCCGAAACTTTTTCTCGTAGTTTCTCATCTACGCTTTGACCATTCTCATATAACGGTGAGTTGAAGTAGTTTAGCAATGCGTCCACTTCACTCTTATAGTCGCTAGTCCAAGCATGATCAGTTAACTGTTGTGTAATTATTTTCTTTGCAAACGCTGGCAGTACACTACATGTCAGCCACTTGGGATAGTGTGCAATGTTATTCCATATTTTAAATTTAGGATAATGCTCGTGGAAGTAATCGTGAAACTCTGGCAAGTACATTATATTTAATGCAGTAACAGTATGTGTTATTTGCATGTGTACTGGATAGTCGCCTGTGTGTAATTCGTAAAAGTAATCTAAGTTCTCTTTTACTTCTGCCCACTTACCCGGATGACGCAAGTATTCGAATCTGTCTTCTATACCATCAATACTAATACTAAATGCTAAGTCTTTAAAGTTACTTGCCATACGTTGCAAGAATACTTTGTCTGCTATTGTGCCGTTAGTACTTAACGTCATGCTAATGTTTTGTGCATAGTTTTCATTGATAAGTTTGTCAACAAATTTCTTGAACTCTTTCATATAAAAAGGTTCGCCACCCATGATCTCTAATCGTCTTATGCCAGGTAACCATTCATCCATTGTAGTCCAAAACTTACTGTTCTCCATATCGTTCATAGGAACCTTCGCACTAGTTTCCCAATACGGTATATGTCTTTCCTTAGCTTCAGCTAGCCACTTACTACTATAGTTTGCATTACAACTTCTACATGCTAAGTTACAAGTGTTATCAAATATTAATTGCATGTCCATAACATTTTGTGGAGTGTGTTCCCAGTTGAATGATTCCATCCATCCAGGTCCATACCAGTTGTCGTAGTACTCGTTGTACTGCTCACGCTTTGATTTCTTGCCGTTGTCTTCATCTATCCAACATGTTTCACAGTTAGCAGGCTTCTTTCCGGAAAGCATAGCATTTCTTATACGCTGTATAACAGGACTAGTAAAAATTTCTTTAACAGAGTTATCGCCTAATGTAAAGTTATTATTATACGAATCCTGTAACCTGTCTTTAGCAATACAGCATGTGCGGATAGTCCCACCTGGCTCGTTGCTCAAGTGTGTCCATAGTAATGCACACATGTTGCTATTGTCTGTTTTCATACTCTTCCTGTATTAGTTTACTGATACACAGTCTAGTCGTATCATTTCCTCTATTATATTCATTATACTTATCGTCGCTACTAGTAGCAAACAATATACAATTGGTGGTGTCAACACCTAGGTCATCGCATACTCGTTGCTGTACGGCCCTATACTTTGTTGCTATGAAGTCTGCAGAGTAGTTCTCTATACAATGCAACCCAACCAATGCGCCAAAGTTGTTCACAATGCCGTGCTGGTTAGCAAACGTTACTGCATCGTCTACTTCTATTCGTTGGAACCTTACGCCACATCTACTGCCTATAATAGGAAACGTCTTACCTAAACTAAATGTCACTTCTTCGATGCACTTGTAGTGTAGGTCAATATCGATACCATAACACATACCGAAGTAAGCACAATCAATTAGTACTGGAACATTTAATGCTGAACATCTTTCTAGCAACTTAATATGTTGCGGGTGTACAGTTCCGAAGTCACTAAAAGGTATACTTATTATAATAGCACTGCCCACTGTTACTTCATTAGCATCGTGTATCCACTTCCACTTGTTGCCCATAACATTACTAGCAACCTTATGCATCATGAAGTCACCTTTAAAGAATTTAAAATTCTTGTCGTTGTGTCTCATCATGAACATTTGGAATGCTTCACTGGTGCCGTGTGTCATAGTGCCGTGTGGGAAGTTTTCTAAACCAGTTAGTGTATTTTCTGCACTGCCTGAAACCCACTCTCGCATTTTCTCTACAAACTGTTTCTCTAATCCTGTTACGCCATCGGCGGCAAAGAAGTTATCCCACACTTCTGGTTGTGTAACGTACTGTTGTAAACTAGCAGTTATCTCTTTGTCCTGAATAGTGTATGCTCCGTTCATCAGTCGTTTTCCAATTTACCGTGCCCGTATTCATTATCTAAATGGTATGGCTGATTCTTATCTTTGTCGTACCAGTATAAACTTTTGTGTGGGGGATCTCTCCAGTCATGTGTACTATCACTCACATAATAAAATAATCTAAAGCCTACTCTAAATTTATCTTCGGGGCATTCGATTGGATTAGGATGACCATGGAATCCACGTTTATGATATTTCCATATAACAGCATTACCCATCTTAGGTGGATAGCTGACTACCTTTTCTGTTTTATCGAAGTCCCAGAACTGTAAGTCACCGTGCCATGCTTCATCCCAATCGGGGGTGAAGTATAATATTAAACTTAATGCTCTGTGTGTTTGACACTGTTCATTCCAGTTAAAATCAGAATGTATTTTTAAACTATCGCCTTTAAAACTTTTCATGTACCCAGCACCGACCAAGTATGGATCTGTGAGCAAGTGGCTTACGTCACATACCTGGCTAAGCCACATAAGGAACTCTCTGCTATGCAATGCACTAACAACTCCTCGTGCCACTGGGGCTTCTTGTAAGTCCAAGCATTCTTCCATGTAACTGTCTGCTCTAGTAAATGTTGTCCAGAACTCCTTGGGTATTGTTTGGCTTTCTTCGTACAATAACTTTGCTACATTATAAGGAATAAAATCCTCTAAGTGTAACGTAGGGTATGGAGGCGTGTAACGATACTGTTCATTTAATGCACGTTTCTGTTGTTCCCCGCCCCACTTATGTTTTAAGTGATCTAGTATTTGTTGATCAACATTCATCTCTTGCTCCGAGTGTTGCCATAGTGTATTACCTTGACACCTTCTATCTCTGGAGTTTTTCTCCACGGATCTAATACTATACTTCCTTTCGCAAACTGTAATGGTGTGCCATTGCCAGTTGCTATTGCTAATGCACCATCACAGTCTGTTGCTGTATGATTACCATACCACCCTGGTACAGTATCTAACTGGTCACCATATGTAACTTCTGGATTATGTGCCAGCAAATATACGGCAGGGTTATCTAATACTTCTTGGCTAGGAGTGTCACCGGTCTGTTCATCATAATAACATACATTGTATCCTGCTTTATTAATGTAGTGACCTACTAGCATACTGCTGGAGCCTGATTCGTACGGCACCAACGGCTTATATGCTTTACCTATTATAACAATTGGATACGCTGGGATAAAACTATTAGAGGTTGGGTGCCATTCACTGGCAAGCCGCATTAAACGTTTAGCCATGTTCTCTGCTTGTACTTCTCTACTACGCATCACAGCATCAAACAAGTCGTACCCTAAGTCTAACTCCTCTGCCATCCAACGTAGAGCAATATTATCTCTAGGGTGACAAGCACCACCATCGCCCATGCCTGGCTTCATGTAACCCGGTCCCATAATACGTCTACCACTATTAGCAAGAGCATCACATACAACTTCTGCATTGATGTTACCTTGCTTTTCTGCAACGTCTTGTATCATGTTCACTAAACTTACTTTTGCACTAATGAACGTATTGTAAAATACTTTGATGCACTCACATTCATCCCATGTACCTATAACATACTTGGGATCGTTCTGCATTATGGTTTTGTAAAAGTCTACAAGTTCTTTAGCATCACCTGTCTCACTTCCATCTTCTGTTCCAATCATTACCATTTCTGGATTAACCATATCCCACTTTACTGTACCCATAGCAATTAAGTATGGATTGTAAATAAATCTTGTGTTAGTGATTAATGGTATTAGTTCTCTACGAACTGTTCCGGGTATGACTGTGCTTATAAGAACAACTAGTTGTTCCTTTGTTGCGACAGCATTTACTTGCGAAAGGACTTCCTTTACTATTGTGTAATCGAAGTCTTTGTTTGGTAAATGGCTGGTAGGTGCCTTGCCATCATACTGTGGATCATGCGGAGTAGGTGCGGCAACAAAGATAATATCTTTACCAATTACAGCCTCTTCCAGTGTGCTAACCATTGCAAAGTTTTCAGGCTTTACCTCGTTAACATCGTATCCAACAGTATAATGAACCTCGGCGACCATTTCGGCGCAGGCTTGCCCTAGCTTGCCTACCCCAATAAATCCGATTGAGGCCATTATCTATCTCCTAAATATTATTGTGTGTGTAGAATTAACTACTCTTATATTTATCATTAAGATGTAACATCAATTTGTGATTGTGATTAAGGATTTCTTGCATGGCATTACTGTGGTACATAGTGTCTAGGTCTTGTAATGCCATGCAAGACAGTTGATCTATGACTTCTTTAATTCTATTCATGCGGTGTTTTGGATCAGGTTCATGGTCATAGCTTTCATCCCAGAACGCACCGAATGTTCTAAAGCCCAAGCTTCTTACTGATGATAGTGAATGAGGAAGTCCAACTTGTATAACAGGTAACTTATAGTAGAATGATTTTAATAACTTTTCAGTCCACCAATGTGATACTTTATGAAACTCTCCGTCTGGAGGATTACCTAAACCTGCAAACAACGTATCTGTGCAAATATAAACATAGCTGTCTTGGTAGTATGCCTTTTCTATTTTATCTTGGTGCTCAACCCACTCATTATTTGTATCCGGGGCATAACTACTTGACTCCGGATGTTGCTTAAAATATTCTTGCTGTTGTGTATTCCATGGGTTAACTTCATCTAAAAATACATGCCTGAGCCGATAGCTTAGATGGCTGTTATTCAGTGGATGTATTTTATTAAATATATCATCTCGGTGCTCTGTTATTCTGCTGTTGAGACAAAGAAAATGTTTCTGTCTAAGCCCGGTATATTCTTCGAATGGATCGGCAACCTTGCTAAAAAACCTAGTCAAAAACCGCGAGGTAAAGTGTACGTCTGCATCAGGGAAAGTTGTTTTAAATTTGTCAACGGTTAATGTATTGTTTAACGCAAATTCTAATCTATGCTGTTCTATGTGCTGTAGTGCAACTGCAAACAAGTCTTCTCGGTCACACTCTAAGTGATCATATAAGTCGTAATCATTTATAAATTTTAATTTAATATTCTGCAGATTTTTTATACTGTCGGCTACATTAAAAATAGTACTGTAGTTTTGATGTTTCGATAGTTCCGTGATGCCGAAAATTAATATAAATGTTTCGTGCTCGTTATAACGTGTGCTGATGAACTGCTCTAATTCCCAGTCCTCTACAACAGTGTGCGTGAGCCACAGTTTACTATCTACAACCCCCATGGAAGGGAGAACTTTATGACGGCGTTCCATGTTAGTGCCTGCAAATACACTATCTGTTAAGTAGATAAACACCCTATCCACCTGGGTATTTCCACGCATAGCTTTTGATAAAATCTTGTATCGCATGACAGGTATCAAGTTTAGAGAATGATGATAGGTATGGGTCTGTTTCGATTAAGTGTGCAAAGTGCTGACTATTATGTTGTAGTTTTTCTTGTACACGTTCGCTGTGATATAGGTCGTGTAATTCTTGTTTAGACATAGTTGCTAATCTATTAATATTGTCTTTTATAAGTTTTAACCGTTCGCCCGGGTGACCCACAGTGTCGTATGCTTCATCAAAAAATTCTGGGAATGTTTTAAATCCTAATTTCTTAAATGCGTCTAGCGATCCAGGATACCCTACTACTAACAACGGCAATTGATAGTATGCACTCTTTAAAGATTTTTCTGATATCCAACCAGCAAACGGTATACTAAAGTCCCAGAGATCTTCCGTAAGGTCTTTGCTAAACAATATATGATCATGTTTTCGAATCTGTTCGTTCCAGCTGAATACCCACGTGGCATCGAAGTGTGTTTCTGTTGCTATGTAACTATAACAATTGTCTATAATATTATAATCTACAATATCTTGCCAGTCTCCTATCTTATTAGGATCTTTGGGACCGTCTACTAGCATGTGCATGTCCGGGTCGCGGGGCCTTAAATAGCTTACATGTGCATTAGATAACAGATCGCTATCAGCTCTAAAGAATTTGACCATAGCGGTCCTGTGGCCTTTTTCATAGTTATTTAAACATAAAAATGTTTTGTCTCTTACAGTATTTCTATCCGGGGCCTTGTAAAATGATAACCCGTTTCTAATATGCTGTTGCGCCATCCTAATAGGATACACACTGTAGTATCGGACATCTGCACCTGGGAACATTCTCTTATGTCCAGTAACTTCGGAAGTATTACCAAGCCAAAAATGTAGACGTTCGTTGGGTAAGTTAATTAACTGTGTTTTTAAATATGCAGTTCGGTCGAATACTAACTCAGATCTATTGTACACATTACTGCTGTACATGTCCCACCCACAAGAAAATAATAAATGTATATTATCAATATCTTTTATTAGTTCTACTAGGCGCCTTAATGTCGGGCTAACATCAAAATAACAATTTACACTGAGGCCAAACTCTATAAAGTACTCTTGACCGAGACTACCGTCGCCGGTGGCACGTTTAATAACGTCATGCACAGATTGGAAATAGCGGATGTCAGTTTGCAAGTGTCGAGACTGGTCTGCACTATTCAACTCACACATGCTGTGAGATTGCGTGGCTATGCCCGAAGGTCTGTCGTTGCTAAAAGTATCGAACGCATCTTCTTTAACAAAAATATGATCCAGGATACAAATAATCATTAGTCCGCCCATCCGGGTAATGTTAATTCCGGATCAACTGTTGGTTGATATTTAGATATTAGTTCTTGTGTAGGATTGTAACAATAAGTTTTGTATATTGCTAAGTTATGTTCTATTATGTCTTGGCACTCGGTACTATTGTAGTAAGCATGAATATCAGTTATACTTATATCTGTTAACCGTTTTATTTCTACATACGTCCTTTTTAACCGTAGTATTGGATTTTCCTCAGAATCAAACGAATAGTCTATAAAGTTATCAAATAACTTAAAGCCTAAATCTTGTATTGTTTTATTGGCACCGAGATAACCGATTATTAAAAACATTTGCCTGAAGTATATCGGCTTTAAACTTTTCTCAGTAAAGTGCCCATCCATTCTTAATGCACCCGACAATTTTAATTTTATATCAAACTTCTTTTCAATATTAAAATCATCAGGAAAATAATCGAGTTCGTGCATAGTCTCATTCACAATATTAATATAACTGTCATTATAGTAAAAATGTGGCAACGAGTCTTGCCAGTAAGGTAACATTGACTGGTGGCGCACCAGCTTATTCTTTTGCTCCAACGGCAACTTCTTGCCTTGGCTCACATACGACACATAACTGTGCTCCGGTGGCATTCGGTCTACAATAAAAGTTCGGTGGTATTTTTTGCCATTATTTAAGCATAAGAAATGCTTGGAACGTTGTTCTGGATTATGTTTATACTCTACTCGATTATAATGTATTATTCTATTAAAATAGTTAGCCATCACCCTTGCGGTGACATCAGGGCGTTTACTTTTAATAGCATCTACGGTATTCTTATTACACAGATAAAAATTAAGTCTGTTGCTGTCAATGTCTTTAACACTGTCTAAAATATAATCCAAGGCATTGAATCCTGGGTGGGAGTATGCACCCATATCCCAAGTGTTTGAAAACATAAACTTAACTTGAGGAAAGGGTTTAAATGTTTCTATTATTTTACTTAATGTATTGTTGTTGTCGTTAAGGTCGTTTATGTAAATCGGAAACAGCAATAGTACAACAGGCGTGCCATTAATTCTTCTCAACTGCTTTTTAATAGGTAAATCGAGATCTATAGTTTCTGGTCTATGCCTTACTGTAGCGGATAATAAATTATTTTTATCATAAAGCTGTGATGGATTAAGTTTAATATGTGAGAACCAGTCTGCTTTCGCAAACCTGGGACC
>TARA_R110000868_G_scaffold101361_2_pt1 | contig 15939 bp, 10 predicted proteins | sample TARA_R110000868 | Tara Oceans TARA_R110000868 (sample SAMEA4397489) | marine metagenome | biome: Polar Biome; feature: [SRF] surface water layer (ENVO:00010504); material: water (ENVO:00002006), including particulate matter (ENVO:01000060) such as... | depth 5 m | reverse complement strand
TCCACCTCCTCCAATTATTGCAATCGGTGGTGTTGTTGTTGTTGGCGTAGCATTACACTTGCCATTGTATATCCCTTGTGCTTTTGCTATTTCAGTATTGTATGCCTCTATTATGTTTTGTGCAAATCTTGAAGTAGAAAGAGTAGCGTTGTATTCAGCAATCTTATCTTTAAGGGTTGTGCAATCAAGTGAAGACCAAATAGGGAATGTTGGCAAATCGCTAACTATTGGTGTATCGGTTACTTTAGGATTTGTAGTTGTCACACAAGCACCATTAATCCACGCACCACCACCATTGATACAAGTTGTTTCGGCAGGTAATGGTTCGGGTGCGGGACTTGTTTGACACGCACCATTTACCCACAATCCACCACTTGAAGCACATAATTGTTGTGCAGTAGCAGGAGGAGGTTGTGAACTTACACAAGCACCATTAACCCAAGTACCACCACTATTCATACAATTAACTTCGGCAGTAGATGGACTTGTTGGTTGATATATTGGTTCACCTGCCGTTGTAATGGCTATACCCGTACCCGAACCCGTATTGGCACTACCATCGGTGGGTAAGTTTGAAGGTGTTGCAGTTTGATTACCCACAGCCATTACATAACGTTCATTGTCGGGTTGCATAAAGCCACCTTTCTTTGGAACGATGAAATTGTGTTCATCACTAAATGGAACAACCATTTCCCTTTTGGTTGCCCTTGTTAATTTTTGTTTTGTTGCCATAATGACTAAATTTTACCCTCTTTTTTTAATTCTTTTGTAGCACGAGATATAGCGTCAGACCACTTTTCAAAACCTTTTTTGTAAATTAGTTTTGCTTTTGCTGATATTAACGCAATCTTGCTTCCACCTTTTGATGTTGCCATAATTTAAAATTTAATTGGTTGAATTATATATTTAGTCGATTATTTTTGTCCTGCTTTCCAAGCCTTTGACCCAACCCATACCATTGCAAATAGTACGCCCAAGCCAACTGTGATTCCGATAATTTTGTTCGTGTTCATAGTATTTTATTTTATTTTTTAAAAACTTTGTAGTAAAGATAAGAAAATAACAATAATAAAATAATTGAAAATAATACAAAAATTTTATTTACAACCCAATATACCCTCTCATACCCATTTTTTTCTAATGTAATCTCTTCATTTCCCTCATTATCAATATCTCTTTTTATAACTACATAGTCGTGAATAAAATTTCTTTTCTTATCTAAAAAACGTTCAACATCTTCCTTCTTATCAAGTACCTTGTACGTTATTTTTCTTTTAAAAGGTAAAATAATAGCCACAATATAATCAGTCATTACTCACGATTTTTTAGAATATTGACAGCACCAAGTGTAATCACACCCGCAAAAACTGCGAATAACACCCAACCAAAACTATTTCCTTTTTTCTCACCATCTTTAACTTCTTCGATTGGAGTCAAAGGAACGTCACTCTTATTAGGAGTTGGCGTTGGCATAGTTTCCACTTTTGGAGTTGTCTTCTTTACGTTTTTTAAATTCTTTGCATTCGCTGCGTACCTATCCTTGTTCTTGTCAAACGTTTCAATCGCTTTTACTAAAGCGTCATCATAGTCAGCCAAGTCGGTTTGTAACTCTTGCAAATCGTTTTTAGCCAAGTCCATATCGGAGTCATTGTACTTACCCTCATTCATTTCAGATTGAAGTTTAACAATACCCTTTTCGATAATGTTATAGTCTTTAATTTTTGCTCTTAACCCGTGACTGATTGTTTCTTCCGTCAATCCAAGTTCGGATAATTTTGCTTTCCATTTCATAATATGTAGGTTTTAATAGTTTTGTCAAAATTAGGCATTATCTACAATAGTATCACCATCTTTATCAAAATCAGTTACATCAATCCCACCCGAATTTTTATCGGTTTCACCTCCTCTAACTAATTTTTTTTTTTAGACATCATTTTGCTTCTCATAGCACTTGCTACTCTTTTTGCTGAATCAATCGAATCGCCCTTGCTATAACTCTTACCACCTCTTTCCATTTTATTGTGGCTATACTTTTGAATTATATCTTTAGCGTATTTATTTCCATCTCTACCACTCACCGCTGTCGACAAATCCATTGGTTTTAATTTCTTTGTTTTTATTGCATTTGCAACTTTGCTTAAATCAACATTGTTTTTGTTTGCCCACTCTTCCAAATAACTTGCTCTCAACCCACTCATACCTTTTAAATAATTTACATCCTCCATTGAGTTTGTTACGCCACCATTAGCCATATTACTTGAAGCAAAAGCAAATTTTTTCAAATTAGAAGTTGTAGTTACATACTCACTACCATCGTAATAAACAACTTTTACATTTTCATTACCATTAATTTCCTTAACTCTATATTGCTTATTTCTTTTGCTTATAACTGTAACTAAATCGCCAACATTTATAGGTTTGCCATCAGAAGTCATTACCATTGATTTTGTTACGCCACCATTAGCCATAGAATTTTTTAATGACTCAACCTTTTGACCTAATGGTCTTCCCATATTCATTGAAACGTAAAAAGCAATAGCGTTAATTATTTCGTCACCATCGTATTCAGACATACTTGCAATTTCTCTACCCATATTCTCTAATCTATCCCTCAAGAAATCCTCTTGTAATTTAGAAAATTGAACTGACTCGGTAAATGTTGCATTCGGAAAAACGCTATCAACCATTTTTGCTTCTTTATGAAAGTTTGCATCGGTCAACGCTGACTCAAGTATTGTTTTTACTTCCCATTGGTGCATTGGTGAAGCACTACTATCATCCAAGTAAGCCTTTATTTTTTCATTTACTTTTTTATTTAGCATACCACCTTTCAAAAACATTCCACTTAAATCTTCGGTACTAAATTGAGTTCCATTTATACTTTGAATAGCACCACCATCAGCCATTTTGTTCTTTCTTATCCTTGCTTCTATAATTGCTCTTTCTTGATTATCTAAATTATTGCCCGACTCTTCAATTTTTGTTGTGCTTTCACCTTTTTCCCTTGCACTAAAATATTGTTTAGCATTTATATTTTTTTGCTTTCTTACTAAATCTAATCTTTTAGATAATTCATTGTCGGATAACTCAAGTAAAAATGAAAAATCTTCCCCACCAACTTTTAATTTACCACCCTTTGCCATCATACCACCATCAGCGTATTGACCATCTTGTATATGTGCTTGTAATACTCTTTTTGTCATTGGGGTTAAATCAGAATAACTCATATCTTTTTGTACTATTCTTGAATAACCTAAATTGTTTTCTATTCTATCTTTATCCAAAAGTTCGCTATGGTCTAATAAAAAATGGCTTTTTTGTTTTTCACTCCACATTTCCCAAACTTCACTTGCGGTTCTACCTTCGTATTGGTTTTTTATTTTACCACCCTTTGCCATCATACCACCATCAGCGTATTCAAACTCCATTTCTTCAAATTGTGTTCTAACGACCATTGGGTCTTTCATTGAACGTGAAGCAAAACGAGTGCCTTGATTATTACTCACTCTCGTACCCTCGTTTAAGTCAACAACTGATTCCATTCCATTGTTTCTAACAACAATAGAATATGGGTCGCTTGAAGTTCCAACAATCATATCGCCAACCATTAATCCGTGTTCGGTAATACCACCTTTAGCATACTCAATTTTATCTTTTGAAATACGCTTTTCCACCATATCCATATGCATTTTTAAATCTTGTTTTGATATTCTTCTAATACCATCTTTTTGCAATTCTTCATTTAATTCCTTTAAACTATTATTGAATATCTTTTCTTTTTGAACATATTTATTACCTAAATAATAAAAATCTTGACCCCATTTATTAGAAGCACTATTAAAAATTGGTTCTCCAACTGCGTAATAACCTTCTCTAAATCTTAAACCTCCACCTTCTCCATAAGTTTCACCACCCTTTGCGAACATACCACTCAAATCTTCGGTAGAAAATTCAGTTCCATTTATGGTTTGAATAGAACCACCATCAGCCATTTTATTGAGTGGGAATTTTATTTCATCAACATAAATGAAATCTTCATTGTTAGTCAAATAATAAACGCCACTTGGTTTGTTATCTCCCAATTCATTTGCAAAATAATATCTACCCTTTGTTATAAAAACTTTTTTACCATTTTTTAAAGTAACCTCATCATTTATAACGTGATACCCAAAATCACTATATCCACCCTTTGCCATCATTCCACCATCCTCAAGTTTAGCATAACGCTTGTTTTGAACGTCATATCTATTCTCTCTTTTTTCGTAGTAAATACCACCTTTGTTTTCGGCTTTAGTGCCATATTGATTGGCTCTACCACCTTGTGACCTACGCTTTGTTTTATTGATTGCGTATCTATTTGCATCCGACTCTACATCTTTGTCAGCAAGTGATTGTTTCTTTTGAGTGCTTCTTCTTTGCTTTGCCAAGTCTTTTGCTTTAGCAACCGACCTCGCACCACCTTTCTTGGTAGCCTTTGGAGTAGTAGTAGCGATTTTTTCTTTTGCTTTAGCAACCTTCTCCTTTAGTGTTTGAGCAAGACTCTTGGTTTCTTTTTTAACTTCTTCAACCTTTGCCTCTTGCTTTGGTGTCAACTCTTTTTTTGATGACTCCAACTTTTCGGCTTTCTCAAGTTCCTCTAATTTGGCTTCAGCCTTTTTTAAACCATTTTCTAAAATCTTTCTTGTAGTGCCATCGGTTTTAGGTGAAGCCAATACACTCTTTAATTGTGTTATTTGCGATTGTAATGTTTGCTTATCTGACATAGTATTTATATTAATGTTAAAGTGATATTTAGGGCGTTTATTTTTTCGTTTATTTCGTCCATCTTCTCTTGGTCATCTTGCCAAGATAAAGCGATTTTTAGGGCGTTTATTTCGTTTTCTACATCTTCTCTTGTTAATTCTTGTTGGTTACTTTCAGTAATGATAATTTCATCATCCCATACATACTTGTCAATGTCATCGTCAAGATTATCAAAGAAACCAAATGGTCTATCTATATACTCACCTACTTTTATTTCAAAAGGGTTATAACTATTTTCTCCAACGTCAATTCTTTCTATGATGTGCTTACCATCATCAAATGTTGCATCAAATTTTACTTTGTTATAACCACCAACGCCTACTTCAAACAAAGGTTTTAAGGCATTAGTAAATTCAGTCCAAGAGGTGTATTTATTTTTCTCAATGTTTGGACTACCCTCATTCTTTAAAACCTCTATTTCTTTTAATCCAATTAAGTTAGCGTTTTTACCTTGTACGCTTGTTATAATTTCGTCAGCGTTATCAATAACTACATCAACCTTTTCGGCAATATCATCTCCTTTACCAAATTTTTTATTGAGTAACGTCAATGTCATTTCAACCAAATCAAAAAGAGGTCGATTGTTTTGTTCTAATTCAAGTAAATTAGTAGCGTTGTTATTTACAAACTCGCCAATGAAATCACCTTCCATATCTCTATTTATTTTATATGTTGACATATTAATCTACTTTTTCGTATTCAAGAGGGTTTTCGATGTCGAATGTTTTACACTCACCCAAAAAAGAATATCTCTCAAAAATGTTTTGAAATTTATCATCTATAAACTTGGTGTTACCAAACTCGTCTATTTCGGCAATCTTGTACTCATACCTTTGCTCACCACCATTGTCGTAAATCTTTTCATACCTTAAAAAAATACTATTGGGTGAAATGAAATTCACCATAGTAATGATGTCTTTATAAGTGGCAAGACCTTTGGCTTGAATATCTTTCAAGTTTTGTAATAGATTTATAATCGCTATTAATTGTCTTTTAGTAATTTTTGGTTTCACCTTATATTTTTTTAAGTTCTTCAAATATTTTTGTTTGAAAATCAAGTCTTTTCTCTACCTCATCTTCGGGTGTAGGGAAAAAGTCACCATCAGCAAAAACAACAAGTTCTTTTACCATACTATTTACATAATGGTCAAAGTCAACAATTATGACACCATTTGCTAAAGTTTGGAATTGTATTTCTAAATAAGAAAAAATCCTATCCCTTGTATTTTCTAAATCGTCTTTTAATCTTGCTTCTTGTGTTTTGGCTATAATTTCATCTACATCAGTAATTGTTTTTTCGAGTTCGCTTTTCATCTCCCTCAAATCTTTTGTGTACTCGTGTGAATTTATCAAATTTACTTTATGCTTTATGATGTTAGCACTTGTTTTCATCCACCAATTGAAAAAAATGTTTATTTCGGGTAACATTAAGGCATTAATTTCAGATTTCATTCTACCACTAACCCTTTCACTATAATATCTTGCAATGGAAGTAAAATTCGATATTTGATTATTTATTGATTGGTCGTGGAAAAATATCATTGATTCGGGCAAAACCTCTTTCGATTTAAAAATACCATCTTTTACATACTTCATATATTTATTCCTATACCTCTCAAAACCCTCCCAATATTGAACTTGATTCCAAGTTGGACTACCATACACATCCCTATCACCCGTAGTCGTTTCTTGCAATATTGTGTTTTTTCCAATCCTTTCGTAAATTTCTTGATAACCCGCACTTGAAATTAAACACGCTAAAGCATTATCTATTTCTTGCTGAAATTCTTTTGCTATTATTGGTTGAATAAGAACTTGGTTGTAGAAACTATTATTATTTGTAGCGACAGCATTGGCTTCATACATAGGTAGTTTTGCATTGTTGCCCAATTCTCTTTCCCTTAAACTTACCCTACCATCCAATTCAACAAACCTTGTCATATAAATCCTTGTCTTAATTCCTACCGATTCAAGATATTCAGCACACATAATGGCGGGAAGATGTCTTATTGCAAATTGCAAATCACCATCAATTCGGGTGTAATAAAATAACGTATAAATTTCAACGTATCTAACTTTACCACCTTTACGCTTGTATGTCTGATATACTTTTTTAGTCTTTGACTTATATTCTAATTTAGCATTAGGTACTCCTTTGTCAATCGCTGTTTGCCCTTTAATTCTTTTTACACAAGGGTATTCTACGCCTTTCTCATCTTTGTAATAATACTTTTTTTCGTTACCAATTAAAATGTATTCAACAAAAATATTTGGTACAATACCACTTAATAAATTAAGATTGGCAAACCTATTTGGGTCTTCCTTTTCCAATCTTTCAGAATAGAACTCTGATAATGGATATAATGTTTTAGAAGCCAAAGAAAAATTAAAAACGCCTATTGGTTTATCGGTAGCAATAAGTTTGTTTTTTTTTGTTTCACCACCCAAATTCAAAGAAAATGGAGATTGAAAAATCAACTTTTCCGTTGTTTTTGAAAATGAATTTCTTTTATAATCTTCTAAATAAGATTTCCAATCAAAACCTCCTCGCTGAAGTATTTGGTCAAATTGCTCAAAGTCGTCAACAACCCAAGAAAGTATTGGTTTATCTCTCCAAAATCTTGCCATTAAATTTTGTTTTTATTTGCTTTTTCAAATTCGCTTACAATTCTTTCTCCCTCAATTAATTCTTCGGGTGTGTCAAAGTTTGGTGCGTTCTCGTCAAAAGTCATTTTATTTTTTTCAGCAATTATTTTCTTAAACCCATCATAATCCACTTTTTGAATAATGGCTTGTTTTTGAACATCTTTAAAAAGTTCAAAGAAAGTTTCCATTGTATTTTGCAAAGTTTTTGGCATTGAAATAATGGATGCGGTGGATGCTTTTTTATTTTTTTGAGTCACCTTTCTATAAGTAAAATAAGTTTGTCTTGCATTCTCCATTAAACGACTTGATACAAACGCTTGACTCGTTGCTCTGATGCTTGGGTCGTTTATTGCTTCTCTAACTTTTATTAAAAAGATAAATATGAAAGCATACCCTCTTGTCATTCTTTCAAACTCATTACGATAATTGTAAAACACTTTGTATGTTGAACCTATAAATCTATCTTGAAGTGAAAGGTCTTGTTTGAAGTTAGCCTCGTAATCGGGGTCTATTGTATTTAATGGAACGTTACCCGTAGCGATTACAATTAAGTTACCAAGACTGAATTTTTGGTTTTTACCATTCATAATCGTTGGTGGAATTTTTTGCTTTGTCGCATCATCGATTGAGTATTGCTTAACTTTTGCTAATGCCTCGTTTAATATACCCGCTGTATTTGGGTCAATTTTTGGCAATTCATCCAAAAGCAAAACGCAACCTTTGTATTTTTTTATCGTTCCATCTTCCATTTTTTGCTCATTACTCCAAGCGATTATCAGTTTACCCTCTTGGTAACCCTCAATGGTTTGACCACCAACAATATCTAATGGCGATGTATATTGGTTACAATTCAAAGTAATCAATTCAAATTGTGTTTGTTTTGCAATTACGTTGGCAATGTATGTTTTACCTGTTCCCGCAGCACCATATAAATACACATTGTTTTGTGCTTCAGCGTCACTTAAAATAAGTTGTGCTAACTTGGTTTCTATTTCGGGTGAACCATTGGTAACGATGTTGCTAATAACACCATTTGCGTTTAATGTAAGGCTTACGCTACGCATAGAGTTCAACCACGCTTTTAAACTATTGCTTAAATCGTCAAGTTCAATTTTTCGATTTGCTAATTCTTGCAAGAACAAAGAACGAAAATCGCTTGGACTGATACTTGCACTTGTGTTAGCCAAACCTTTACTTGAAACTACTTGTTGTAGCATAGTCATAATGGCTTGTAATTGTGGGTCATCCGAACCACCACTATCAACTGCCATTTGAACTTGGGCGTTACCTATGGCTTGAAGACCCTCCAATTGTTTTTTTGCTCTTTCTACGGCTTTTGGATTGGTACTTGTGTTAATAATATCTTGTAACTTTTGAACATCCATAACTTTTATTTTTTAATTTATTTGTTGGTTTATTTGTGTAGCCAAATCCAATGGAGTGGTATTTGGTGGTAAATTTAATTCTTGTTTTATTTTATCAAAGTTTTCAGTTAATAAAAATATCTCGCCTCTTTTCGGTCTTGAAAAAAAATCTTCTATAACTGACCTTGACTTTCCAACCGAACTTGCTAACGCTTGTAACAAGTCGTTCATTGGAGGGGTTGTATTTATTGGTTCATCTTGTTTGTTTGCATAAGACATTTGACGATTTCCACTCTGACCATTACCTCCACCTCCACCTCCATTTTGCCCTTGCCCTTGACCTTGCCCTTGCCCTTGCCCTTGACCTTGCCCTTGTCCTTGACCCTGCCCTTGACCTTGTCCTTGACCTTGCCCTTGTCCTTGACCTTGACCTTGTCCTTGACCTTGACCTTGACCTTGACCTTGTGGTTCGCCCTCACCCTCTCCTTCACCACCCTCTTGACCACCACCATCAGTTCCACCACCTTGACTTGTTATATTTTTTGGCAAAAATAAAAATACTTCAGCATTAGGATTAGTTTCAAAAACAACGCTATCAAACCTCTTGAGCATAACTTCGCATTGTAAAATATCGGGTACATTTAAATTACTCCAATCTACTTCAGTTATGGCACTTCCTATTGGTAAAGTAAATTCACTTGATTTTAATGTAAAATCCATCAACACTACTTGTTGCTCGGTTGTATTTGATTGACCAACATCTACTTGCACAAAGAAATTAATTTTCCATTCATTATTATCAAACACAATCGCAAGAAGTGGCAACGCAAATGGATTCGCTTGTGGATTTTTTTTGAAGCCACCACTTGATTGTGGTCTATCAGAACAAGCGTTTACTTGTCTTTCAAATTCTTCCCACGCAATTAGATTATCGTTGGTGCTAAAAACATTTTGCAAGTCGGTATCAAACTCATCATTCTTATAAACAAACATCATTCTATCAACGCCATATCCAACCACACGAATATGATAAGTATTGCCCTTGCAAGAGTAGTCGTAAGAAACGCTACCATCGGGGTTTATCGTCTTATTAAAATCTTCTTTTTTTAGTTTCATATTTTACCACCTCGTTTTAACATAAATGATTTTAGAGAAGCCAACAATATTTCCCCTCTACTTGGGTCTGCTAATTTTGCTTGATGTGGGTCAAAGATAATATATGCTAACGTTTCATAAGCATTCTTATCGGGATTGTTTTCTTCATTTGGATTAAATTCATAAAATTTAATACCATCATACACCCTACCTTGTGCAATTTTTTGAAGCATTGTAGCATTGTTCCTAATGTACACCCATATTGGATTAGGTTGTAAATTTGGGTCTAAAAATAATGGATTAACCTCCAATTCTTCAGCACTTAAACCCGTCATTAAATACATCCAATCAAAAAAATCTTTTGTAGAAACGTAGTTGCTACCAAATGATGAAAGGTCAAGAGGATTTTTTATGTCCAAAAAGAAAGGTAATACATACCCTCTACTACCTTTGTTTATTGCAAAAAACTCTGAATATTCCTTGTTTACTGCAAAATAATTTGCAGGGAAATTTTCGAAATCAAAATAACTAAACTCATTGTTCGTGCCGTGCCAAACTATTTGTGGCTCAAATTTATCATTTAAAACTTTTGATATATTCAAACCACCGAAGTCGGGTAGATTGCGATAAAAAAATGCGTTACGCCAATCGCCAAACCACTCTTTAAATTCTTTTGAATTGACAATTACTTGTAAGTCCTCATTTAAATCAGAAATCTCCCCATTTGGACTTAATAATTCATTCAAGTTATTTTCGGTAATTACCAAATCGTATCTATCCCTTAATGGAACAAATGATTGCTCAAATAATTTATCAAAAAATTGTTCATCACCTACACTTTGCTCAAATAATTTTTCATTTAGGTCATTAACTTTTTTCTGAACGTCATAAATTTCAGATGATATGTTCATCTTTTCCTCAAAATCCAAATCGCTTACACCACTCTTTAAGAAAATCAAATCGGATAACTCCTTTTTTAAGGCATTAATTTCACTACTATTGATTTGTGGTTTTGACGTGACACTTGTGGCACTTTGTGGAGTTGGCGTTGAACTTGGAGTTGGGGTATTTGAAGTATCACCTAATCGCAAATTAAATTTGTAACCTTGTTGCATAAGACTTCTTGTAAATACATTCATTACAAGATTGTCGGTATTTAAAATTTGTGGTGGTGTAAAATTTAAATCGGAAATTTTAAACGTTACATCACCATTATTATCTACATCCTTTACAAACCTTTCCATATTATTATCGTGAGCAACAAAACTATCACCCTCTCTGACTTGACCTAAATAATTCAATTCACCACGAAAAAAATTGTTTTTTAAATCAACAAAACGAATTTGTTGAATTTGGAAATCAGAAGCAATCGCATCATAATCTTCTAACTCAACTAATCTATCATCGGGTATATTTGGAAATTCGCCATCTTTTCTTTGTATAATACCTTGAACATTCAAAACTCTAAATAACTTACCATCAGCAACCCTATACATTAAGTCATAAACTTTTAATGATGTTATCTCTGACGTTGTTTGTGCTGATTGATTTGCACTACTTATAATTATACATTCCCCCTCATCAATACCTTTTCTTATTACGTCAAAATCTATAATAAGTTGGTCACCCGACTTAAATTCAAAAGTCAACTCTTCAGTATTTGTATTAATTTTAATTACTTTTCTTACATTATCTAATTCTTGTTTTGTTGGCTTAAATGGTATGTCACAAAAAATAAACTTATCACCCACTTGCATTGGTGTTGTTGGCGTTGTTGATGTTGAAGCAACCATATTCGTTGTCACCCACTTCATTTCATATTTTTGCAAACTCTCTATAAAATCTAATTCTGTTCTTGTATAAGTATTAGTTCCCGAAACACTTTTAATTTCATAAATTATATTTTTACCCGAACTTAAATTGTCTATTTGGATTATAGTATAACTTATATGAGATTTACTTTCAAATACATCACCATCTTCTAATTTCTTAAATGTTATGTCATCTATTATGTGGTCAACAACATCACTTATTTTAAAACCACCATCAAGAAATTGTTGTGCTGAATCATTGTAAAATTGATAATTAAACACATCATTTACTACGTCAACTTTTGTTATTCTGAAAATTTGATAAGGAAAATTATCATACCATAAAATATCATTCAACCCAAAATTAAATGAAATAGAAGTTCCTTTTGGAAATGTTATTGTGCCATCCTTTACAAATTCCTGTGCTTCACTTGTTGTTGCCCACCCATTCAAAAATCTTGGGTTTCCTACATCGTCATTCCAAGTTAAATCTAACTTATCATTTGTGATAGATAATATTTTGTATAAATCATTTCTAAAGTTTCTTTTTTTATTAAATTCAGAGTTATAATAAAACTCATCACCGACTTGTAAAATTTTTGTTGGAATTTTTATATCGTCATCCATATTTGAATTAGATTGAGTTGTAGTCCCTTGTTGCGTAGGTGCTAATTTAGGCATTAATTTATTAGCACATATAAACATCGCAAGTTGCTCTTCATTTGGTAATCCACCTTTTCTAATAGCACCGTCTTCGTTAATAATCATTTCAAAACTCCCATCAGATTTCATTGGTTCTATCAACAATGAAAATGTATCTTCGTTATTTACAAAATAACCACCATCGGTTGTTTTACACAAAAATGCTTCATCTTTCCTAATAAAATCTCTTAACATCGACTCAACACCACTTTCATATTGTGGTACGTTTGGTCTTACATATCGAGTAAAACTAAAATTATTTGTACTTGAATCAAAATCAGATATGTAACAAGGTGACTCCAATGATAAATAAAAATAGAACAAATCTCCTTTTTTAATTACAGAGGTATTTTCTACATTGATTAAAGGTACTCCTTGAGCATTAGTTAAATTTGGTAATTGTGGCGTTGCACTCGATGTTGGTGGTGTAACACTTTTACCTCTTGTCAATTTTACTTGACCCGATTTGGGTTGGTAAGAATCCACATAACCATAAGTGACAAGATAAGAGAACATTGCATCAAAAAGTATTTCCTCTGAAGTCAATGGAGTAGCAGAATCGTAACTCCAAGTAATTTGATATGCTATTTTACCTTTTTTTGTTTTAATATTTATAGTTCGTTGAGGAAGTGCATCTTGCATTATTTTTGTCAACTTTCCTACATCACTTTCGGTTATTTTTGTCTTGTTGAGGTATATGTAATAAAAGGGTTCTCCACCTTTTGTCTTTTTTTCAAAAACGTTAAGGTTAGTACCCATCTTGTCGCTATAATAAATGTTAGCCATATTAAGAGTTAATATAATTGTCAATTAACGCTTGTTTACCTAAAGTCAAAGCGTTTTGTACTTGTATTGGTAATTGAGAAAACAATATACCAAAATTATCGTAAAGATAAGTTTCATAAGCCAATAAATTACTAATTGGCTTTGCTTTTTTATCGTCAACCCTATGAAACTTATGGTCATTGCTTTCAGCATTTTCGTGAACACTATACATTGTACTTTCACCAACGAATGGACTACTTACCATATGTTGACCTTTTAAGAACTCATTAAACGATGGTATTTGCTTGTCAGCAAAAGTTAAATAACCACCGTGCTTGTAGTTTTGATAATAGTTTGGTTTTTCTGATAAATGTTTTGCTACAACTTTTTCAGCGGCTTGTTTTAGGGATATTTTATTTCTCTTTAAATCCATAAATGTGTCACTATGTTCCCTTGTTTCTTCCCTTACACCTTTCTTGAAATCTTTTGGATATTGGCTTTTCATATCTTTTACATTACCTCCACTTTCATAGCCACCACACCCACAATCGTCTTTCTTTTTTACGTTGCCACCCTTTGCAAAAGAAACGCCACCACCCGACTCATTTATTTTGCTCAAAATTTCTTTGTTAGTCATCATCTTACCCTCAAACATACGCTTCTTGTCATCGGACACAGCGTTTCGAGTGATAACAACTTCGCCACCCTCCATCTCCAATGGCTGACCCGTTGACTTATTAATTGCCTTGATTCCTCCCTCGCTATGACGATTACCAACCAACATACCACCAACTTTTCCCGACTTATGTACCACTTCATTTTTAAGTTGAGGATTATCGGGATTTAATTCCCCACCACGTTTGTATTCTCTTACCACATCTTGAGTAGTTATTTTGATTGGTTCTCCAATTTTGCTATATCTACGATTTTTTGGCAATTGCATACCACCTTTTTCAATAACGTGATAATTCGAATCTTTACCATCAACAATCATATAGCCATCAACTTCTTTTTTAATTTCATTTAAAGCCGACTTACCTCTTGTGAAAAAGTCATCAATAACTTCAAGGGGAACGAATCTACCACTCCTTTTGTACCTTTCCAATGCTCTATTTACAATCACATCCTTTGGTACGTTGTCTATGTAAACAACATAAATCCTATACCCTAATGATTTTAAAAGTGCAATTAGTGGTAAGTATGATTTTGTGTTGTTCATCGTACCATCATAAATGAGGTCAAAACGACAAGGTATTCCAATGTTTCTATCACTCAATAATAGGTTGACAATGTCTTTGGTTTCCAAGTGAGTTTGAGTGGCGTTAAATCCTTTGTATTCGGGTAATTGTGAACGTATTTCATCGGCATCCACTTTTAGAATTTCCTCTTCAAGTAAATATGGGCGATACTTTTTAAGAAAAGTTGACTTGCCCGATGCAGGACTACCACCCATTAGAATCGCTATTGGCTTGTCACTTTCAACGCAAACCAAATCCTTTTTAATTTTGTAAATGATTTCTTTTTGTAGTTTCTTTCTATCAGCGTCATATTGACCATCGTGAAAATGAAACTCTTTTGTTTGAGGGAGTTTATTTACACAAAAAGTTAACTCATCAATGCTCTTCATATCAATCTTTCTTTCGCCATTCTTATCAAACTTTTCGCAAGTTTTGTTCATTCCCCCATCCTTATAAAATTCAGTCCAATTTATTTTACCACCTTTCATATACATTGAAATGTCAGCGAAGTTAGGGTCATCCATACGTTGAATAGTGTCCTCCATCCGAACATCCATAACGCCACCATCCTCCATTTTTTTTAATTCAAACTTGCTAACTGAATAATTTTTTTTATAAACTGTGCCACTTTTTACTCTTTTTTTTGTTAAAAAAGATGCTTGTTCATCTACGTTAGTTTCAAAAATCTTTAATTCACTTGCTAATTCGGGGTTGGCACTTCTTATAAACTCTAATTCTTTTTCTAAACTTTCTTTTTTATTTGCCCATTTTTGAAAATTATTATTTCTAACAACATTTATCAAAATATACTTATACGCACCATCTTTGACAAACGTTCTTGTAGCATCGGTTTGACCACCACTCATATAAGCAAAGTACATATTCAACTCATAACGCCCACTATCCATACGATAAATTTGAGCCAATAATGTGTTTTTACGTTTGCCACCTAATTCCCTTGATATACTTTTTGTTTCGCCATATCTTATCCCACCACTTGTTACATCGGGGAAATATCGGTCTTCAGTAAAATGGTAGCCATTCGCTTCAATATATCTTTCGGCTTCATCAAGTGCTTCGGATAAGGTTTCGTGGTATATTTTAAATTTGGAAGTTGTACCACCTTTAGCCATTTTATTTTGATTTGGGATAATATCATTTCCTTGTTCATCTATTTTATTCAAATTAGACAACCTTATTAATGTGGTTTTTTGAAAATCTTTTACTTTTCTATAATTATTATCTAATTTTTCTGAAACTTCTACTTTTGCCCTAATGTTTAAATTTTTAGATGCAATTTTGCCAAAAGATGAATTTTTTATTTGTCTATCGCTTTCTTCTTTAAACTCAATTATAGTACCAATAATACGATATTTAAAAGTATAAAAAACTTTATCATACTTTACTCTATCCCCTATTTCTAACTTGTTACCATATCGGTCAAATAACATTGATTCGTCAATTCCACCTCCATTTTCATATTTCATACTTGAACTTTTTTTAGGGTTGTGACCC
>TARA_R110000868_G_scaffold64724_4_pt1 | contig 15946 bp, 12 predicted proteins | sample TARA_R110000868 | Tara Oceans TARA_R110000868 (sample SAMEA4397489) | marine metagenome | biome: Polar Biome; feature: [SRF] surface water layer (ENVO:00010504); material: water (ENVO:00002006), including particulate matter (ENVO:01000060) such as... | depth 5 m | reverse complement strand
CAGCTTGCTGACTCGGCCGACTGGTCCGATTTTCGGGTGACGCGTAGGCGCCCCTTAACATGCCCGGACGGGTTATGCACATTTTTATATTGCGCTGCAGCAGACGCCCCGGCGGCGTCAGATCGACTGGCCGGTCGCATTCCAGTCCGCGAGGAAGGCCGCCAGGCCCTTATCAGTCAGCATGTGCTGCGACAGGGATTTGAGCACTTTCGGTGGGATGGTGGCGACATCAGCACCGGCGAGGGCACAGGCCTCGACATGGGCGGGCGAGCGGATCGACGCCGCGAGGATCTCGGTCTCGAATCCATAAATATCGTAGATCGCGCGGATTTTGTGGATCAGCTCCATGCCGTCGACGCCGAGATCATCGAGACGGCCAATAAAGGGCGAAATGAAGCTCGCACCGGCCTTGGCCGCGAGCAGGGCCTGATTGGCCGAGAAACACAGTGTGACATTGGTCGCGATGCCTTCATCACTCAGGGCGCGGCAGGCTTTCAGCCCGTCCCAGGTGAGGGGGAGTTTGACGGTGACATTGCTGGCAATCGCGGCGAGGCGGCGGCCCTCTGTGAGCATGCCGGCGGTCTCGGTCGCGATGACTTCGGCCGAGACCGGGCCGGGAACGAGAGCACAAATCTCGGTGATGACTTCGATGAAGTCGCGGCCCGACTGCTTGATCAGGGATGGATTGGTGGTGATGCCATCAACAAGGCCGGTTTGTGCCAGCTCACGAATTTCCGAGATCTCGGCAGTATCAATGAAGAACTTCATGGCAGCACCATCCTGATCGCTCGCCCCGGATCACCGGGCATCGCGCGTGGATACGCGACCGGACCAGCCTAGCGGAGCGAAAACCGACCACAAGCCCGATGGCCAGTTTTGCGCCCGCGCCGCTGCGTTCATCGATGGCTTGACGCTATTCGGCCGGGGTCTTGGGCTTGACCTTGTGAATCCCCAGCATGTCGAAAGCTGCCTTCTCGTAGAAAGGCTCGCCGGTGCCGTTGCGGATCTTGCCCATGAAATAGCTCTCGAAGGCTTCCTTGGCCATGTGGACCCATTTGCCTTCCGAGGCCCAATTGACATTGCGCGGCGGGATTTGCGGCATGGCGACAAAGGCAACACCGCCATCGCCGAAATCGGCGAGACAGACGGCATTCCAGGTCGCCTCATTGACAGGTTCCTTGCCATCCATCACGGCGCGCATATTCCGCGCCGCCGCGACCACCATCGACTCGATCATGAAGCCGGTCTTCGGCACCCCGACAGGAACGGCGTAATTGCCCACGGGTGGGATCGCGATGCAGACGCCGATGCCGTAAACATTGGGATAGGTCGGGTTGCGCTGGGATTTGTCGACGATGACGAAGCCGCGCGGATTGACCAGACCCTCAATACCGCGAAGGGCGGGAATTCCGCGGAAAGGCGGCAGCATCATCGAGTATTTGAACGGCAGCTGATGCGTTTTGGCGACGCTGCCATCCTCGGCCACCTGTTCGACATGCATCAGGCCGTCCTCGACCTTGGTGACACGCGCGCTGGTGATCCATTTGATATGCCGGTTGCGCAGCTCGCTCTCGAGCATGCCCTTGGTATCACCGACGCCGTCGAGGCCGAGATGGCCGATATAGGGCTCGGAGGTGACGAAGGTCATCGGCACCTTGTCGCGGATCTTGCGGCGGCGCAGATCGGTTTCCATGATCATGGCGAATTCATAGGCCGGACCGAAACAGGATGCGCCCTGCACCGCGCCGACAATGATCGGGCCCGGATCGGCGACGAAATCATCCCAGACCTGTTTCGACGCTGCGGCGTGATCGACATGACAGACGGATTGGGTGAATCCGGCATGCGGTCCCAGACCCTCGATCTCGTCAAAGGCAAGCTCGGGGCCGGTGCAGATCGCGAGATAATCGTAGGTAACGGTCTCGCCATTGGCCAGGTCGATCGCGTTCTCTTGCGGCCGCAATCCGGTTGCGGCGGAATGGATGAAGGCAATCTTCTTCTTGCTCAACATCGGCTCGAGCTCGACCTTGATCTGGTCGGGTTGGCGCCAATCCACGGCGACCCAGGGATTGGAGGGCGTGAAGTGGAAGGTCGCACTATCGCTGATGACGGTGACGCTATCGGTCTTGTGGGCGTGTTTGCGGGCCTCGAGGGCCATCGGTACGCCGCCCAGTCCGGCGCCCAGTATAACGATATGTGCCATGTCTCGCTCCTTCAGTGTTGATAGGGTCGCCGGTTCAGCCTGACAGGCCGTCGGCGGCGATGCAGAAATCTTCCTTCAGATGCTTGAGAATTCCGTGGCAGCGCTCGTCCGCGATCGAATAATGGACCTGCAGCCCCGCCTTGCGGCCCGCGACCAGCCCTTCGCTCCGCATCTTGGCGAGATGTTGTGACATTGCCGACTGCGACAAATCCGCGATTTCGCACAACTCGGACACCGTCGCCTCGCCGAGTGCCAGACGGCACAGTATCAAGAGGCGCTTCTCATTTGCGAGCTGCTTGAGGAAGGCGGCCGCGTCGCCGGCCTGGTGTTGTAGCTCGGCAAAATGGCTGTCGACCGGCTTCATGGTTGCGGGCTTGGCTGGTTGTGCGTTCATTGGCTTTCCAAACATTAGTTGACACTAAAATATCTTTGTCTAAATTAGAAGTCAATTATGTTTATTCGTTCCGATGGGAGATACCCGATGAGCCTGCGTGAGCTGGACCCCAAAACCGCCCTTGAAGCGGTGCAGTCAAAAAAAGCGATCCTGATCGATGTGCGGGAGCCGCGCGAATACGCTTCCGAGCGAATTCATGGCGCGCTCCTGTTTCCGCTCTCGACGTTCGATCCCGGCGCCTTGCCGATCGACAAGACCCGCGAGATGATCTTCCATTGCGGCTCCGGCAAGCGTTCTGCCGACGCCGTGGCGCGCTGCCAGGCCGCGGGCATTCCGATCGCCACCCATGTGCGTGGCGGGCTGATGTCCTGGAAGCAGGCCGGACTGGCCACGATCGCCATCGACCCGGCAACTGGCGTGATTTTCGATCCACAAGCCGTATGAGGCCCAAAATGCGACTGACCGGATTCATTTTCCCGCTGGCCCTTGCGGCCTTGACCCTGCCCGCGACCGCGTTCGCCCAAACCGGCGCGACCTATACAGTCGTCCAGCAGCAGGTCGTTGATCGCAAGGCCGTCTTCGCGACCGTCGAGAGCATCGACGTTGTCAGCGCGCGTGCCCGCATTGGCGGTACAATCGGCGAATTGCGGGTCGATGAGGGCGATGCGGTCGAGGCTGGCGATATCCTTGCCGTGGTCGTCGACGATCGTATCTCGCCGCAGATCGGGGCGATGAATGGCCAGGTTTCGGCGCTGGAATCGCAATTGGCCCAGGCCCGGATCGATCTGACGCGGGCGCAGGATTTGTTTGAACGCGGGATTTTCCCGCAGGCGCGCCTCGATCAGGCGCGCACGGCCGCCGACGTGCTGGAGGGCCAGGTCGCAGCCTCTCGCCAGAACCGCAATGTCCTGGTGCAACAGGCACGACAGGGCGATGTATTGGCGCCGGCGTCAGGCCGTGTGCTGCAGGTCCCCGTAACATCCGGCAGTGTTGTGCTGCCCGGTGAAGCGGTGGCGATGATCGCGTCGGAGCTCTATCTGTTGCGGCTGCGCCTGCCCGAACGCCATGCGCGCAGCATCAGCGAAGGCGATACGGTGATGGTCGATGCTTCCGATCTCACCGGCGATGTCTCGCCTTCGGGTTATATCCGCCAGGTCTATCCCCAGGTCGAGGATGGCCGCGTCATCGCCGATGCGGTGGTTGAGGGTCTGGGCAGTTACTTCGTCGGCGAGCGCGTGCGCGTCTATGTCGCCGTCGATGAGCGCGCCGCAATCCTGGTGCCCGCCGAATATCTCGCGACCCGTTATGGCGTCGATTATGTCCGGCTGCAGCATGGCGATGGCAGCCATTCAGACATCGTCGTCCAGCGCGGTCTCGACAGCGCTGACGGCGTGGAAATTCTCAGCGGCCTGGCCGCTGGCGACCTGCTGGTGCAGCCATGAAACTGGGGATATCCGGACACCTCACCAAGGCCTTCATCGGTTCGCCGCTGACGCCGCTCATCCTGCTCGCCTCACTAGCTGTTGGCCTGCTGGCGCTGATGGTGATCCCGCGCGAGGAAGAGCCGCAAATCTCCGTGCCGATGGTCGATGTGATGATCCAGACCGACGGGCTGCGTGCGGCAGACGGCGTCGAGCTCGTCACCGAGCCGCTTGAGGCGATCATCCGCTCGATCGACGCCGTTGAGCATGTTTATTCCCAGACCAGCGACGACCAGGTGATGGTGACGGCGCGTTTCGATGTCGGCACCGATCCCGATGCTGCCATCCTGCGTGTGCATGAGCGTATCCGGGCCAATATGGACCGCATTCCGCTTGGCATTCCCGAACCGCTTGTCGTCGGGCGCGGCATTGATGATGTCGCCATCGTCTCGCTCACCCTCTCGCCCCGGGCCGACGAGGCCGGGCGTTGGGACGATAATGCGCTCTACAATATCGTCGAGGAATTGCGCGCAGCCCTGCTCTCGGTCGAGGATGTCGGCCTGACCTATATCGTCGGCGGCCGTGCCGACCAGATCCGCATCGAGCCCGATCCGGAACGCCTGTCGCAATACGGCGTGACGCTGCAACAGCTCGCCGCCCGGATCGCCGAAGCCAATCGCTCATTCCCCGTTGGCGATCTGACAGCCACCGACCAGACATGGTCGGTCACCGCCGGCCAGACCCTGCAAGGCATTCCCGATATCGGGCTTCTTCTGCTGACCTCGCGCGATGGCCGTCCGGTCTATGTCCGCGATGTCGCGACTGTCGTGATCGGCTCGATCCCGACCGATGCCCGCGCCTGGATGCTCAATCGCCAAGAGGGTGAGACCGAATGGAACCGCCTGCCGGCCGTCACTCTGGCTATCGCCAAGCGCGAGGGTGCCAATGCGGTTGTTGTGTCCGAACACATTATCGAGCGCATTGAATCGCTCGAGGGGACGCTGATCCCCGAAGGGCTCGAGGTCACCATTACGCGAAATTACGGTGAGACCGCGAATGAGAAGGCCAATGAGCTTCTCTTCCACCTCGCCCTGGCCACCATCTCCATCGTCCTTCTGGTCACGTTCGTGATCGGCTGGCGTGAAGGTGTGGTGGTCTTTGTCGTCATTCCGACGACGATTCTGCTGACCCTGTTTGCTTCCAATTTGATGGGCTACACGATCAATCGCGTCTCGCTGTTCGCGCTGATCTTCTCGATCGGGATTCTCGTCGATGACGCCATTGTCGTGATCGAGAATATTGCCCGCCACTGGGCGATGCGCGACGGGCGCAGCCGTGTCCAGGCGGCGATCGAGGCCGTGGCCGAAGTCGGAAATCCGACCATTGTCGCGACATTGACCGTGGTCGCCGCGCTTTTGCCGATGCTGTTCGTCTCCGGCCTGATGGGCCCATATATGGCGCCGATCCCGGTCAATGCCTCGGCGGCGATGATCTTCTCCTTCTTCGTTGCCATGGTGCTCACCCCCTGGTTGATGAAAGTCATCGCCGGCGGCAAGCCCGACAAGCCCGGCGATGAAGATGCCCACGCTCATGAAAGCGAAGGTCCGCTTGGCCGGCTCTATCGCCGTGTTGCGACGCCCGTCATTGCGACGCGCGCTCGCGCTTGGACCCTTCTGCTGGTGATCGGCGTCTTCACCCTGGGTTCGATGGCGTTGTTCTTCACCCGCACGGTGACGGTCAAGCTCTTGCCCTTCGACAATAAATCGGAATTCCAGGTCGTGATCGATCTGCCCGAGGGCGCGACGCTGGAGCGTACCGAACGCGTGTTGACCGAGGCGGCTGACCGCCTGGCGGCCCTGCCGGAAGCGACTTCGATCCAGCTCTATAGCGGCACTTCGGCGCCGTTCAATTTCAACGGACTGGTGCGCCATTACTATCTGCGCAACCGGCCGGAACTGGGTGATCTCCAGGTCAATCTGGCGCCGAAGACCGAGCGTGATCGTTCCTCGCACGAAATCGCCCTGGAAGCGCGCGAATTGCTCGCCGGTCTCGACATGCCCGAGGGCACGGTCGTGCGCATCGCGGAGATTCCGCCAGGACCGCCAGTGATGGCGACCCTGCTGGCCGAGATTTATGGTCCCGATGCCGAAACGCGCCGGGCTGTGGCGACAGAAGTGCGCGCTGCCTTCGCCTCCATCCCCTATATCGTCGATATCGATGACAGTTTCGGCCAGCCGCGGCCACGCCTGCGCATCGCGATCGATCAGGACAGCCTGGAATTCTTCGAGGTTCAGCAAAGCGATGTCTATGACACCATCCAGGCTCTGATCGGCGGCGTTCCGGTCGGTTATTCGCATCGCGGCGAGGGACGAAATCCAATCGAGATTTCGGTTGCCCTGCCCCGCGGCGAGCGTAGCTGGAGCGAACGTCTCGCCTCGACACCGGTGCCTGCCAACGGCCTTCCCGGCGCGCGCGGCATTGTCGAGCTTGGCGATGTGGTCTCTGTGACCGAAGAGCCCGGCTCCTACCCGATTTATCGCCGCGATGGCCGCTATGCCGAAATGGTGATGGGCGAAATGGCCGGCACTTATGAAGCGCCGATCTATGGCATGGGCGCTGTTGCCGAGGCGCTCGATGCCCGCCCCTGGACCGAAGCCGTACCGCAGCCGGTGATCCGCCTGCACGGCCAGCCAGCCAGCGATGCCGAGCCGACCCTGCTCTGGGATGGCGAGTGGGAGATCACCTATGTCACCTTCCGCGATATGGGCGCCGCCTTCATGGTCGCTCTATTGGGTGTCTATGTGCTGGTCGTGGCGCAGTTCGGTTCCTTCCGGGTGCCGTTGATCATCCTCACACCGGTGCCACTGACCTTTATCGGCATCATGTTCGGCCACTGGATTTTCGGGGCCGCCTTCACCGCGACCTCAATGATCGGCTTTATCGCATTGGCCGGGATTATCGTGCGCAATTCGATCCTGCTGGTCGACTTCATCCGCCACGGCGCGGAGGCCGGCGAGCCGCTGCGCGAAACCTTGCTGCGGGCCGGAGCGATCCGCTTCAAGCCGATCATGCTGACCGCGATCGCGGCGATGATCGGTGCCGTCGTCATCCTGGGCGACCCGATCTTCCAGGGACTGGCGATCTCGCTCCTGTTCGGCCTCGCCTCCTCGACCCTTCTGACGGTGCTGGTGATCCCCGCCATCTATGTCGTCTTCAAGGATGCGGACGAACCCTATCTCCCCCAATCCGGCAATCAGCCTGAAGCTGAACCGGTCCCAGAAGGAAATACGCCATGACCATCAATAGTGCCGTCCGGCTGCTTGCGGGCAGCATGGTCCTGATCTCCATCGCCCTGTCGATCTGGGTCCATCCCTACTGGATCGGGCTGGCCATCTTCGTCGGGCTCAATCTGGTGCAGTCCAGTTTTACCGGTTTCTGCCCGCCCAGCATCGTTCTGCGCAAGCTCGGCCTGACCGACTGAATATGACCCTGTCCGGTGCAGCGGGCGGGAACAGGCGGTGTCCGCCTGATTTCCCGCTTGCCCGCCCGTGTCTTCATGCGGTCTGATTGGCGAGACCCGCCAACGCCTTGCCGAAAGCCACAGCACCATGACACCAGATCCGAGCCTGCCACAGAGCGTCGTCATTATCGGTGCGGGCCATGCGGGCGGCTCGGTCGCAGCGCAATTGCGCCAGGCCGGGTTTGCAGGATCGATCACACTGATCGGCGAAGAGCCGGTCGTGCCCTATCAGCGGCCACCCCTCTCGAAAGCCTGGCTGGCGGGTACGAGCAATCTCGACCATGTCATCCTGCGGCCCGGCGAATGGTATCGCGAGGCGGATGTCGATCTGAGGCTCGATACGATAGTGACCGGTATTGACCGCGCCGCCCGGCGCGTGGCCCTGAGCGGCGGTGAGACCATCAGCTATGACGCGCTCATAATTGCCACCGGCGCCCGCCCGCGTGTGCTGGGCATTCCCGGTGAGGATCTCGCCGGCGTTCTCAGCCTGCGCACCCTGGCCGATGCGGAAGCGCTCAAGGCCGCCATGATCCCGGGCAAGACCATCGCTCTGATTGGCGCCGGCTATATCGGGCTGGAAGTCGCGGCTTCGGCCCGCAAGGCCGGACTGAAGGCGATCATCATCGAGCGCGAGGCCCGCAGCGCGGCCCGCGTCGCCAGCGAGACCATGTCGGGCTTTCTTGAACGCTATCACGGCGATCACGGCGTCGACTTCATCTTCAACGCCGCCGCGAGCGGATTTGCCGGCACGGATACAGTGACCGCGGTCGAGCTCGCCGATGGCCGCTCCATACCCTGCGATCTGGTTCTCGTCGGGGCCGGCGTGGTACCCAATGATGAATTGGCGCGCGAGGCCGGGCTGGAATGCGGCAATGGCATTATTGTCGATGGCGAGGCGCGCACCAGCGATCCGGCGATCTTCGCGATTGGCGATGTCTCGTATCGGCCGCTCGAGCTCTACAACACGCAATTCAGGCTCGAGAGCGTGCCCAATGCGCTGGAGCAGGCGCGTTGCGTGGCCCATGTGCTGAGCTCGACCCCGCCGCACGCGCCGGAAGTGCCCTGGTTCTGGTCGGATCAATATGACCTCAAAATCCAGCTCGCCGGCCTGCCGCTCGACGCCACCAGCCAGCTGGTGCGCGGCGATCCCGCCTCGGGCAAATTCGCCGTCTTCCATATGCGCGGCAATAGAGTGCGCGCCGTCGAGGCGGTCAATGCACCGCCGGAATTCATGTTCGGCCGCAAGCTGATCGCGGCCGGCACGCCGGTCGATCTCGAGCGCCTGGCCGATGTCTCGGTGTCGATGAAGCAGGTCGTGCTCTGACGCCGGCCTGCATCTTGTGCGGTGCGCAGGCTTTGATGGCTTGCATTTCTGCCGCAGATTCCCGACCTGTAGCTTAACTGAACCGACAAGAAGGACCGGGCGATGCCTGCCAATGACACCCCCGAGACCCGCCCGACGCCTGCTGCCTTGATGGAAGGGCTGGAGCGCCTGCTCCAGGTCGAGGAACTCGACACCGATCTGTATCGCGGCCTGCGCAATCCGGGCGGTCAGGGCCGTGTCTTCGGCGGCCAGGTGATCGCCCAGGCGCTCATGTCGGCGTCAGCCTCGGTCGAGCCCGACCGTATCGTGCATTCCATGCATGCCTATTTCATGCGTCCGGGCGACGAAAACCTGCCGATTATCTGCCGCGTCGAGCGTGATTTTGACGGGCGGAGTTTTTCCACCCGGCGCGTTATCGCGATGCAGAAGGGCAAGCCGATCCTCAATATGGCGGCCTCCTTCCAGGTGCCCGAGGAGGGTTTCAGCCATCAGGCGGAAATGCCCGACGTGCCACAGCCGGAAGACCTGGTCAGCGATGCCGAATTGATCCGGCGCGAAAGCGCCGAGCTGCCGCCAGCCTTCGTGAAGGCGATGACGCGGCCACGGCCGATCGAAATGCGCGCCGTCAAACCCTGGTCGCTGCTGCACCCGCAGAAGAGCGAGCCGGTGCGTCAGATCTGGATGCGCGCCGTCGGCCCGGTTGCCGGCGATCAGGTGATGCACCGCGCCATTCTCGCCTATGCCTCGGACATGGCGCTTTTGAGCACCAGCATGCAGCCACACGGGGTCAGCTGGATCAGCCCGAACATGCAGTCGGCCAGTCTCGATCACGCCTTGTGGATGCATGATGATGTCAGGGCGGATGAGTGGATGCTCTACGTCACTGACAGCCCCTGGGCCGGCGGTGGCCGTGGCTTCAATCGCGGTCAGATCTTTGCCCGCGATGGCCGGCTGATTGCCAGCACAGCGCAGGAAGGCCTGATCCGGCAGCGGCGTAGCTAACTATCGGCGAACAGGCCGTGTGCGACAGTGGAGCTGTAAAGCTCGATAGCGGTCTCTTGCGGCAGTGGCGCGACCCAGCCACGCAGATCATAGGCGGAATTGAGTGCGCCCATCACGACCTGACTGGCGATCAAAGGATCGATAGTGCGCACTGTGCCTTCCGTGATGCCGTCAATCATCATGCCGGCAAAGCGCCGCGCCAGCCGGGTTGAGCGCTCCAGCATGTCGGTGCGCCATTCGCTCGGCAGCACTTGCAGGGCGGTCGTGCGCAAGAGCGGGAAGTCGCTGCACAATTGCACATCGAGCAAGGTCGCGATCGCCGAGGCGAGCCGGTCGAGCTGATTGCCATCGGCCGCCATCGCCGCGTGTTGAACCAGCCAGATGCGCTCATGGCTGCGCCGGAAGCATTCCAGAACCAGCTCATCCTTGGCTTCCAGATGGTGGTAGAAACTGCCCTTGGTGACATTGAGTTCCGAGGCGATCTGCTCGACCGAGGCGCCGCGATAGCCCTTTTCATTGATCAGACTGGTGGCGGCACGCGCGAAATTTTCGGGCATGCCCTCGGATTCAAGTGTCTGGGCCTGGGGTGAGACTTGCAGCAATTGCGGGGACCAGCGAGCGCCGCTCGGGGTGATGCCGTGTTCGAGCACCTCGATCATGCGACGGCTGATGCGCGGGTAGTCGCTGACCGAATACAGCGGCAGCCAGCCCGGCAGCCAGAACATGTTCTGAACCAGGATATGGGCGCGAATGGTGCGCAAGATCTTGTCGCGATCGCTGCGCGGCGGCTCGAAAAAATCGCGAACCTTGCGCATGGCGCTGACATAGCGCGCTGTCAGCTCACTGCGGAAAGGTTCGCCCAGGGCGCGGATGTCGGACAGCACCGTGATCGGACGCGCCTGTTTCAGCTCGATGCGGGCGTGCAGTTCCAGATGCGCCTCGACATAACGGGCCATGCGCGCGCGCGGCGTCGGCTGTGCTGCGGCATCGCGGATCAAGTCCTCGAGCCGGTCAATCGTGCGGTCGAGCACGGCGGCAGCGAGCAATTCCTTGCGCTTGAAATAATAGGTGACGCTGGTGGTGTTGAGTTCGACGAGTTCGGCGACATCGACGAAGGTCATGCCCTTGACGCCATGCCGGTTTATCAGCCGCGCAGCGGCATCGAGGATGCGTTCGCGCTTTTGCTGAAAGCGTTGCGTGGTGGCGTCATCGCCGAGGTCTGGTCTCGCATCCATATCATCCGCTTAGCAGAGTTTCCCGCAAGCGTCACCGAGGCGGGCAGGTTGCGCCGTCCCGGTTATCGTGTCTTGCGATGCACCTGGCCTTGGGGTCAAATTGACGGTGCCGCGTGCGCGCGGCGATCGACGTCTCAATTCACCCGGAATCGGCAGGAGCGGCACATGTCTGTGATCACCACCCAACGCGTCGGGGATGTCCTCGTCATCATCTCCAACAATCCGCCGGTCAACGCCCTCGGCCAGGCTGTCCGCGCGGGCCTCGCAGCCGCGATCAGCGAGGCCGCGAGCGATGCGAGTGTCTCGGCCGTGGTCATTCGCTGCGACGGCCGCACCTTCTTTGCCGGCGCTGATATCACCGAATTCGGCAAGCCGCCGGTTGGCCCCTCCCTGCCCGAAGTGGTCGATGCGATCGAGCAATGCGCCAAACCGGTCATCGCTGCCATTCACGGAACCGCGCTCGGCGGCGGGCTGGAAGTGGCGCTGGGTTGTCACTACCGGATCGCCGTGCCTTCGGCGAAGCTCGGCCTGCCGGAAGTGAAGCTGGGCCTGCTGCCCGGAGCGGGCGGCACACAGCGTCTGCCACGCGTCGCCGGTGTCGCCGATGCCCTGTCGATGATCGTGAGCGGCGATCCCGTCAAGGCAGCGCGCGCACTGGAGATCGGCCTGATCGACCGGCTCGCCGGTGAAGCCAGCCTCGCGGAAGACGCCATCACATTCGCCCAGGAAGTCGCCGGGGCTGCTGGCCATCCCGTCTCCAGCCTGCGCACTGACCGCATCGCGCAAGCGGCCAATCACCCGCAGGTCTTCGATAAATTTATCGCCGAAAACTCACGCCGGCTGAAAGGCTTCGATGCGCCCAAAGCCTGTATCGAGGCCGTGCGGGCGGCGGTGGAATTGCCCTTCGAGCAGGGTATCAAGCGCGAGCGCGAGCTCTTTCTCAAACTGGTCTCCGGCACCCAGTCCAGGGCGATGCGCCATCTCTTTTTCGCTGAACGCCAGGCCGCGAAAATCGATGGCATACCCGCTGACACGCCCCTTATCCCGATCGCCAAGGTCGGGATTCTCGGTGCGGGCACGATGGGCGGAGGGATTGCAATGAATTTCCTCTCCGCCGGCCTGCCAGTGACCATGGTTGAACGCGAACAGGCGGCGCTCGATCGTGGTGTCGCGACCATCCGCAAGAATTACGAACGCTCTGCCGCGCGCGGCCGCATATCGAGCGAACAGGTGGAGCAGGCGATGGCGCTGCTGACCCCGACGCTGGATTATGATGATCTCGCCGAATGCGATCTGGTGATCGAGGCCGTGTTCGAGCTGATGGAGATCAAGAAGGACGTCTTCCGCAGGCTCGACGCGATCGTCAAGCCGGGCGCGATCCTGGCCTCCAATACCAGCTATCTCAATATCGACGAGATGGCCGCCGAGACCAAACGGCCCGAGGCCGTGGTCGGTCTGCACTTCTTCTCGCCGGCCAATATCATGCGCCTGCTCGAAGTCGTACGCGGCGCGAAGACCTCGCCTTCCGTGCTCAAGACTGTGATGGCGCTGGCCAAGACGATCGGCAAGATCGCTGTCGTCTCCGGTGTCTGCCCCGGCTTTATCGGCAATCGCATGCTCAGCCCGCGCCAGCGCGAGGCGCAAAAACTTCTGCTCGAAGGCGTCACTCCCTGGGAGGTCGATGCTGCCCTGACCGAATTCGGCTTCCCGATGGGACCGTTCCAGATGGCCGATCTGGCCGGGCTCGATCTGGGCTGGACGGCGGAGGGTTCGACCAGTTCCACCATCCGCGAAGTTTTGTGCGAGCAGGGCCGGCGTGGCCAGAAGACCTCGAAGGGGTTTTACGATTACGACGAGAACCGGCGTGGTTCGCCCTCGCCGGAGACCGAGGCGATCATCGCAGATTTCGCCGCCAAGAGCGGATCGCCGCAGCGCAAATTCTCGGCCGAGGAAATCCGCGAACGCCTGCTCTATCCGATGGTCAATGAGGGCGCGAAAATTCTCGAAGAGGGCATGGCCCAGCGTGCGTCCGACATCGATATCGTCTGGCTCAATGGCTATGGCTGGCCAGCCTTTACCGGCGGTCCGATGTTCTGGGCCGATACGATCGGGCTGAAGACCGTGCTCGATGGTCTGGCCCGGCACGCCGATGCGCTGGGGGCTGATTTCACGGTTTCTGCCCTGCTTAAGACCAAGGCTGAAGCGGGAGAAAGCTTCAACGGATAAAAGGGCCGGCATAGAAAGGGGCCGGCGGGGATTGTCCCGCCGGCCCTCGATCTCAGATGTCAGACGGGCGCTATTTCGGCGCGATAATGCCGGTGCGCATCGCCTCTTTCATGGTGTCGAAGTCTTCGGTCAGCTCACTGGTTGGTGTGCGCGTCATGAAGCCGACCACCAGGGTCACGATCAGGCTGAGGGCAAAGCCCGGCACCATTTCATACATCACGTCGGACGGATGCATGCCGCCAATCTCGAACGGGGCATAGATCCAGATCAGCACTGTTGCCGCACCGGTGATCATGCCGGCGAGGGCTGCATTGCGTGTCATGCCGCGCCAGAACAGGCTGAGCAGGATGAGTGGCCCGAAGGCGGCACCAAAGCCGGCCCAGGCATTGGAGACGAGCGAGAGAATTGTGCTCGAGCGGTCAAAGGCCAGCGCGATCGCCACCAGCGACACAGCCAGAACCGAAAGCCGCCCGACCAGGACGAGTTCCTTCTGGCTGGCACCCTTGCGGACGAAGTGCTTGTAGAAATCCTCGGTCAGCGAGCTGGAGGAGACCAGCAGCTGGGAGGAAATCGTGCTCATGATCGCCGCCAGGATGGCCGCCAGCAGGAAGCCGCCGACCAGCGGGTGGAACAGGACCTGCGACAGCAGGATGAAGATGGTTTCCGGATCGGTCAGCTCGGCACCGGTCGTGGAGACATAGGCGAGGCCGAGAATACCGGTGGCGACAGCGCCGATCAGGGTGATGAGCATCCAGCTCATGCCGATATGACGTGCCGAGCGGACTTCCTTCAGCGTCGCGATTGCCATGAAGCGAACGATGATGTGTGGTTGGCCGAAATAGCCCAGCCCCCAGGCCATGCTCGAAATCACACCCATGATTGTCACGCCGGTGGTCATTTGCAGCAGGGTCGGGTCGATCGTGTTGAGTTCGGTCAGGATGGGCTCGGTGCCGCCCAGCACCATGAAGGTGACAATCGGGACGGTGACGAGGGCCACGAACATGATGCAGCCCTGCACGAAATCGGTCAGCGAGACGGCGAGGAAGCCGCCAAACAAGGTGTAGGCGACGACGACGCCTGCGGTGATGAAGAGCCCGATCTCATAGCTCATCCCGAAGGAGGCTTCGAACAGCTTGCCGCCAGCGACAACGCCGGCCGAGGTGTAGAGGGTGAAGAAGATCACGATGACGAGCGAGGAAATGACGCGCAGCAGGCGGGAATTATCCTTGAAGCGCTTCTCGAAATAATCCGGGATGGTGATCGCATCGTCGGCGATCTCGGTATAGGCGCGCAGGCGCGGAGCCACGAGCTTGTAGTTGAGATAGGCACCGATCAGCAGGCCGACCGCGATCCAGGCACTGCTCATGCCCGAGACATAAATCGCGCCGGGCAAGCCCATCAGCATCCAGCCGCTCATATCCGAAGCGCCCGCCGACAGGGCCGCCACCGCCGGGTGCAATTGCCGGCCACCCAGCATGTATTCGGCCACATTGCTGGTCGATTTTCGGTAGGCGTAATAGCCGATCGCCATCATCAGGATGAAGTAAAGGCCAAGGGAAATCAGGGCTTCAATTTGCATGTCACGCTCACGATCATGGATTGGGTGTTGTCTGGGCGGCGGTGAATGAGCCTAGGGCCGGGTCTGGCCATCGCCGAGGACGAGATATTTGTAGATGGTCAATTGCTCGAGGCCGACCGGGCCGCGTGCGTGCATCTTGCCGGTGGCAATGCCGATTTCCGCCCCCATGCCGAACTCGCCCCCGTCGGAAAACTGGGTCGAAGCATTATGCATCACGACGGCAGAGTCGATAGCGCGCAGGAAAGCGGTGGCGGCATCGCGATCTTCGGTGATGATCGCGTCGGTGTGGCCCGAGGAATGGGCTTCGACGAAATCCATCGCTTCATTGGCATTGTCGACCAGTTTCACCGACAGGATGGCGTCGAGATATTCCGTGTCCCAGTCCTCATCCGAGGCCGGCTTGATGCGGGCATCGATCGCGATGGCTTCCGCTTCGCCGCGCACTTCGCACGCCCCCAAGGCATCGAGCAGGGGTGGCAGCAGGGCCGGGGCGATGGCGCGGTCGACGACCAGGCTTTCCGTGGCGCCACAAACGCCAGTGCGCCGCAGCTTCGCATTGACGACAATCGCGATCGCTTTGTTGAGGTCAGCGGCGGAATGGACATAGGTGTGCACATTGCCGTCGAGATGCAGCAGGGTCGGAACCTGGGCTTCGCGCTGGACCAGCGAGACCAGGCCCTTGCCGCCGCGCGGAATGGCGAGGTCGACGTAATCGACGCAATGCAGCAGGAATTTCACCGCTTCGCGATCAGTCGTGTCGACCAATTGCACGGCGTCTTCCGGCAGGCCGGCGGCTTTCAGGCCGGCGGCGAGGCAGGCGACGATCTGGCGCGTTGAGTTGAGGCTTTCCGAGCCGCCACGCAGAATGATGGCATTGCCTGATTTCAGGCACAGCGCGCCGGCATCGGCGCCGACATTCGGGCGTGATTCATAGACCATGGCGATAACGCCGATCGGCACGGAAATGCGCTCGACGACAAGACCATTGGGGCGCTCGAAACGAGCCAGGCTGCGTCCGACCGGGTCGGGCAAATCGGCAATC
>TARA_R110000868_G_scaffold113183_1_pt1 | contig 15966 bp, 10 predicted proteins | sample TARA_R110000868 | Tara Oceans TARA_R110000868 (sample SAMEA4397489) | marine metagenome | biome: Polar Biome; feature: [SRF] surface water layer (ENVO:00010504); material: water (ENVO:00002006), including particulate matter (ENVO:01000060) such as... | depth 5 m | reverse complement strand
GTTGTTAATAGGGCCGCCGTCGCCTAGCACAGTAAATATAAATGGCGTTCCAGGATCGCCGTAAAATGTTATTAGTCTGTTATCGCCGCCAGCCTGAAAATCTCCGACCGATTGTTGCGAGTAAGACCTAACTAAATTTCCAGCAACGAAGAATTCAACTGCATTGGCAACAAAGTTTAGATCGTTTAGTGTTTCACTAGAATCTGTTATAATATATTTTACCGTAAATGTGCTTTGTGTAACGTAATATTCTCCTGGCACCCCAATAGTGGTATCAGACCTAGTAATAATATAATTGCTATCATTTATTGATGCCCCAGGTGATTGATAATAATATGGAATAATATCAAAGTAATGATCAGCCGCTACTGTAAAGGTTTTTGTAAATAAAGTTACTTCATCGCCTTCATTGCCGGTAGAGGAAAATGGAACATCTGTTACTGAAGATGTAGTTGTGTTTGATTCTATAGTGCTGTAAACACCGTCTATAGTATAAAGCGGGGCTGACGCAACTCCTTCTATGTCAAGCAAAATAACAACGTCGCCTGCAGGCATAATAAAGCCAGGCGCAAACGTACAGGTAACTTTCACTGCTCCGTTTGCTGCATTTGCAAATACCGCGCTGTTTATTTCAGTTGGCAACACAGGAGCCGTAAAGTCCGTTTCATCTATAACATACCCTATATTTGGGGTTATTACTAAAGCAAATTCAGGAATGTCTAAGGAAACCTGATCGCCAACCTCAGCCTCAGCATTGTATTCTGTAACGCTATAAGTTGTTCCGGCGTCTGCCGGATCATCCTTAACGGTAATTTTAAAAGTAGTATTGCCATTATAAGGTGTTATACTTGCTAAATTACCAATGCCTTGAGCATTAAACTCTTTAGGGTCTAACGTACCGGATTGGGCAAGGTTGTCCCATGTGCTGTTAATTCCTTTAATATAGTTGTAATATATATTTTCTTTATCAATATACAATAATACCTCCCCCTCTTGTTGGTCCGTTTTAATAAGCGGCGTTGTCCATCCAGAGTCGCCCTCATAAGACAATGTTTTAAAATTCTTAATGTTGCTTGGGTTGTCGTTAAAAATCAACCGTATGCTTGACTTTTCAATTGCTCCTTCGTAGAAAGTGTTGCGGGCTTCGTTGTCATGAGACCATAACATGCCGTTTTTTACAGTATAGAAATCCGTAGCAAGCGAGGCACTAAACTCCGGTATAAATGACTTTCTTGTAGACCATCCATCGGCGGGCTCGCTGAACGATATAGTATCGTTGTTTAATGTTACATTGTAACAATCTAAGTAGCTATCATATGCGCCTAAAACTGTTGTAGCCAACTTAAGATTATCAAAAAAGTATACACTCATTCCTTTAGAGGAAATATCTGTTAAGCCATCCATAGACAACCTTAACATCGATCCTCTTTTTTTATCAGAAAAGTATGCTCTAAATCCAAATGAAGAAAAGCTTTCTGGGTTTTTAGATATCCCATATTCTCCCGCAAATGGTACTGCTTGGCCTAGTACATTATTAGTAGACGTTACATTAGTGTTCCCGTCAGCATTAAACAAAGCATCTTTATTGGCTAGTATGCTTAATATTTTATCTTCGCACAAAGCAACTAAATTTGTATCTCTAGTGTGTAGTTTTTGTATACTACCATACACCGGGTTTAAGTCTTTAGTGATTTTTTCAGCTTGAATAAACTGGTTTAAATTGTTTAATCCAGACGTAGAATTATAAATGCCTGAATATATTAGCCCTGTAGCTCTTCTTTCTTGCTCATATGGGTCTTCTAAAACCGTAGAGGCTTTAGTTCCTTTATCTATATAAGGGGTATTAAAATCGTCTCTAATCCTATTTGACTCAACTCCGTTTCCAAAAGAAAAACAATTAGTCCAGCTTAAAGTATATTCATCTTGATAATTTGCGGCTGGAATCGCGTCACTAGCCTCGTAATATATATTTAAATCTATTGCCTCTTTTGGCTCTGTTTCAAATATAGCTGGGTTATCAGAAACAAAAGATACGCTATCGTCGTTTTCTTTTATTAAAACATTTACAGAGCGAGTGTTACTTGGGCCAATGCCGTCATTTTCTGCAATCCATGTTGGATTTACTACAGACGTTAGCGGTGTTGTAAACTTAAGGTAATACCTGGTTTTGTCACCTTCAACTTGTGTTAAAACTTGATCTATTTCATAAATCGTAGCATCTGGTATGTAGTCGCTTTCAAATTGTAATTTAGTACCTGGGGATGATATTGAATTAATAAAGCTTCGGTCATAACGGTTATTATTTCTTTTTTCAAAAACAACATCAAATAATGTGTCTCCAGGTCCGTTTGCAAATGGCGGCTCATTTCCAGCAAACATTTTATAGCCACCACCAGTTAAGCCGTTTATAATCCACGGGTTTGGGCCAAAAATTACCAAAGGCACACCACCGGCTACAATGCGGATATTGGTAGCGTTGTCGAGCCACCCGCTTTCTGCGTCGTCATTCTGCGTGCCAAACATTCTGGATGTGTTAGATGTAATTAGGTCGCTATCTAAAAAACAATTTTCTTTAAGCGTTAAGTTTTTTTCTATTTTTACAAAAAACTTACCTTCAAATTCGGCATTATTAGTAGATGTAAAGTTTTGTAAAACTTCAATACCATTGGATTCGCTTAGTAGCGCCGTTGTAGCTGGCGGGGCCGCGGGCTCATATAAGAACTCTACGTCACCTTGAAACGGCTCTGTTACAAAAACTTTAGCCTCATCCGCTCCTGATTCGTCATATATTACGCTAGCTATTTCATATGCATTAGATCTAGCTCCCGTTCCGGTAAATCTTATGTAATTACCCGCTACCAGTTTCGCTTTTGCTTCTGTTTTAACTCCTGCGCCGATGCCAGATCCATATATTAAGAATACTTTGCTCCCTTCCGTGGGGGTGGACCCTGGGGCTTTAAATGCTTGTATGGTCCCGGCCCCAAATGACGTGTCAAATGTAATAACGTCGTTATACACTACTCTTTTGGTATTAGTTAACTCAGCTGGAGCTTCGTTCTTAATAGAAAGTATTTTATACTTATTGTCCTTAGTATCAACGGCTATATCGGATTCATGACCTTTTTTAAGTATTAGGTATGTTTCTTCTGAAACTTTATTTCTTTCTGAAGACGGAAAAGATATCCATGCCATAACATTATCCCGCGACTCATAGATCCTGTCTGCGGCTAGATTATAATATTCATTGGACGTTTCTTTTATAAAATACTTAAAGTGAGTTGCAAATGGCGCAATAGACCCTATAGATGTAGCTGGCTTTAAAGTTATCCTATTAGTATCATCGGCTTGTGACCCATTAACTTTTATTACGCCGCTATCATCTGTAAAAACAGGTGTTTCGCGGCCGTACTTGTCTTTAAAAACTACGCCTGCTTGGTATGTTCTTAAGCTTTTAACAGATCGCTGCGGGGTCGAAACAGTAGCAGCCGGAAGGGAGGTGGGGGCAGCAATACCTGCTGTTTCAAATTTCACATTTGAGTCAACGGTATAATTTTGAAGATAATTCCCGTAAACAACTCTGTTGCCGACAATTTCCTGAGCCTTCGCTACTCTTGGCACATTGTCCCACGGTCTTAAAAGTTGATTTGACTGAGCTACTTTATATATTAACTCGCTAGATATTTTAAATTCAATTTCAGACGTTGGGTAGTCTTCAACTACATAAACAGTAGAATTATTAGATTCTTTATATAAAATCTCTACGCTTTTTACGTCGTCCGGAGGTGTGGTAAGGTTGGAGAGTGTAATTAAACGCACGGTATTTGCCATACCTTTATTGTGCCCTTTTTTACTATTATAATCAAATTTTCCTGGCAAGAACGCAACTTCTGTAAATGGAGAGAAGCAAGAGTACTGGTTGTTATCGTATTTCCATCTATATCCAAATCTTGGAAATTTTAACTCAAACAAGGCGTCGTCCTGCACTAATGTAACATCCCACTCAATATCGTCATCAATAACTTGGCTTGTTATAGATAATATTTTAATACTAATTACAGAGGTAAGCTGGGTATTCCCATTGTTTCTAGCGGTAACACGCGCTTTTACAGTATAAAATTCACCGAGTTCTGGGTTATTTGTCAAAGGGCCAGTAAGAACAATAATGTCATCTACCAAATACAAAGCAGCAGTGCTTAGAGTCAGCCCTGTTACTATAGAGTTAACAGGCAGGGGCTCAACAATGCCAGCACCTCCGGTTGGAGTAAGGGCAAAATTTTGAAAAGTAGCGCTTATAGCGTTGCCGTTTCTTGCGCTATTAGATAACGCCATATTAGGGGCTTTGAGCGGTGATTTTTTAATCACGGTCACGTCGGATTCAATAAAATCACGGCCCTTGTAGAAGCTATGAGTAGAGAAGTTTGGGGCACCAAATATGCCTGGTGTTGTATCTATAGATTTTGGCTCAGTTAAATCATCTGTCCAAAATAAAATATTATTTATAATATTGACCCCAGTAATAAGATTAAGAGCGCTAAAATTTAAAACATTATTTTTATCTACAAGCACAGGGCGAGTAACCCCGGTCTGATCATTATATTCAGCAATGCAATCTACCTCTGATGAGGTTACAAACCAATATAATTTATTGTTAACGTCATCTTTAATTCCGCCTATACATACGGCGTCTAATGGTAGGCCATAATAATTAGTGGTTTCTGTATTAAACTCCCAGTAAGTAAGAGGTTGGGCTTTTTTTATTTTAGCGACAGTATTCCCTAAAATATTTTGCGCGGTTCCACCGTCATTGCCTTCTGTTGTTGCAATTTGGATGTTTAATGCGTCTCTATATTCACCATTAGGTACTAATCTTTCGTCAAGATCTTGATTCATTCGACCTTTAACAAATAACCTCTTTAATTCTGGCATGGTTTAGTGTTTTATTTGCTTAGACTTGCCTCTCATTATTTGAGCCAGCTCTTCTGATTTAAGATTAGACAATCTTAATTTGGCTTGCCTAACGGCTGCGAATTTTTCTTTACTAAATCTTTGTACAAGGTATTCTTGCGTATTGGATCTGGTTGACAAGATAGCGTGAGCAATGCATTTATAAATAGCTTCCTCAGCAAACTTATGTACTTTCATTTCTTCAATTGTACCTAAGCTGTCAGAAATATATTTTAACGTAATTGTTTTATTAACTAATCCAGAACTAAAGAAGATTTTTGATTTTATTGGGTCAATAAAAAACACCCCGTTACTATTTGCAAACTGTGGGTCAATACCGTACCGCTGGCCCAGCACTCCCATTAAATTATAATCGTCTTCAATATTGTTTAAATCGTTTTGACTATTGTCATTCTGAGTTTTGAACTTAGTCCATGTCTGAGACTCATTTGCAGTAATTAAATTACCCTGATCATCGAATAAATATTCATACTCTGAATCCTGCAATAGCGGTAAAGGATTACTGGTTTTTCTAGCGGGGTAAATTATTCTTTCTAACCCCGAATTATCCAGCCAAGATAACTTAACGTAATTTACATAGTCATGCGGTAAAATCATTTGAAGACTAGGCGGCACGTCAATTTCTTGAGATTTTTCAGACTTAAAAGTGTCGTAGCTTAACTCCTGCAGAGACCTTTGCGCATGGAAAGCAACATCTGTTCTTTTTACTTTTGATATAATTTTATCCTCTCCAACATAAGCTATTATAAAGTTGGTGATTATATCGTCTAAATATATGAATTGGTAATTGCCATAATCACTGCCTTCATAGTATTGCTGTTCTGTTTCATTGAATAATGCCATCTATTACGCTTTTTCTTGTTGAATTCTTTCGGTTTCCTCTGCATTAGCATACTGGTATATTGAAGGGTCTTTTAATAACATGCCCGACATTTCCAGTATTTTTTCAATTAGCTCTTGTTCTTCTGCTTGATGTAATGGGAAGTTAGTTGATGTAGATGCGTTGTATTGAGCAGTGCCTAATACCATAGTGTAGTTCCATTCTACAGTAGTTGGTGTCTTTATATAATTACACGTAACGCCCGTAGTTAATTGACCCCCACCATATACTTTTAGTTGGCTTTCGTCTCTTGTATATATTGGGCGAGACACTGTAGGTGCTGCTAAAGGCGATAAGGTTATATATAAGTATTCGTTTTTTGTAACTCTTTCAGCCTCTGCTATTTTTGACACGGCTGTAATAGGATCCACGTATGACACTTTTACAGACCCAAGCCTATATAAGTCAGCTGGTAATGTAATACCTCCTGTAACAGCCCCTTCTGCTTCAAATGCGCTAATCTTTTCATTTAGTACATCGAGCATATCTGAATACTCAGTACTATTACCAGGCAGCCTGCTAAATTGATTTATATCATAAAAATATTGCTCAAAAATATCCATCTGAGCTTGATTAGCAAACAGATTGAATTCCTGAGGGGTTAAATAACCTCTTTGCTCTTTGTTTAAAATAGCAAGAACTCTTTGATATACGGTGTCTACGCTTACTGCCATAATTTTTTTTTATTATTTATAGTAATTAGGCCACTTATTACAGCGGCCTAACACTATAAAAGATGACTATTTAAGTCTTTTTTCTAAATTCTGGTAAACCTCAATGCCTTCATCTGTTTTAAACCACATTGCTAACGCAGAATATGGGTTTTCATCAAATGGTACAGTCATAAGTTTTCTACCAGTGGTTGACCAATTAAATGTTCTTTGGTCTGGCGAAATATTAATAAACCCTTGCTCAACAGATTTAATAGCTGAGTTGCGTAAGTTAACATTTTCGTCTTTTGCTAAATCAATAAATAGAACTGGGTTTCTTTTTGCATAAATAAGAGCGTCTCTTTTAATTTCTTTTGACGTCATATTCTTAACTCTAGACCCTTGGTCTACTCTAATAATAGCTTCTAATGTTTCAATATCTAAAGAAGTGGCTAAATTTAGAGCCTCTAACTCTAGTTCAATTGAATCTAATTCATCCACCGCTTCCTGCTCTGCGTTAAATTCAAAATACAATTTATCTTTATGCGGGTGATACAATGAAAGCAGCTGCTGAAGGGCTTGCTCTCTAGCTGGAACAAGCAGTTTTCCATCTCTAAAAATAATATGGCGCATTGTAACCGGGCCTTGTTGTTCATCAACAAACACACTCCTTTGGTTAGTGGCATATCTTAGTTCTCTTTGATAGTTTAATACTGGGTCAAACCATAATAATGATTTAGCTGCAGTATGTTTTGAGGGTATTGATAAAATTATAGGTTGCTTCCGTCCTTTAACAAAATACACTCGGTCTTTTATTTCCCAAACCGGCCCAGAAGTCTTTGACTCTACAGGCTCTTTATGTTTTGGGGTTTGATAATTAGTAGTTTGTTCTACTTGATCTTCAATAATAGGCGTTTGCGCTTTAGCGCTTGTTTCTTTTTTTGCCATGATATAATAAAATTAAAAAGTTAAAAATAAAGCTAGAGGCCCCGAAGGGCCCTTCGCCTCAATAAATATTAGTCAGCTATAGACTTTAACAAAATAAAGTTGTTCGCTCCTTGAACACATAGACATCTTTCAGATAGCATATGTACGTTCATCTCATCGATGTCAGAAGTATAATTTCCCCCAACTGAACCCGTGATCCAAGATTTCATACGACGGTCATCAGCTTCAGAAGCACGATAACGAATATGACAAAATGGACGTTGGATGTTTTTACCTAATGTTTGATCATAAACAGTAGATACTCCAGCAGGAATAAGAACACCGTCAATATCTTGAGTAAGGCCACGAGTAGCAGCATCATTCAAATATTTCCAGTCAGTCTTGTAAAAATCATAAGACCCACGACGGAATCCAGTAAATCCAAGATTTAAAGCCATATCAGAGCTATTGTCAAATACTCCGTAAGAAGTACCTCCTGCTCCATATGAGTTTAAGCTAGCAAGCATGTTGTCAATGCCTAAAGCAGTAGCACGATCCAAGAACATCATGTTCTCTTCAATAGCTCCTTGCTTGTCAAGCTCTTGTAGTATTACGTCAAAATCGCCAATCCCGTTAGTAGGATCATAATCGTTAAATACTAAACCGCGATTCTCAATAGCAGAGAAAAGACCTTCAGTACCACGTACTGTGTAAGTTGCGCCAGTTCCTGGGTCAGCAGCAGAAGTAATTGATACCGCAGCTTTTTCTGATTCTACCATGCTCATTTCAAGATAGTCGTCAAAACGTAAACGAGTTTCGTGCTCAGACTTCAAATACCAAAGGTAACCAGAAGCACCATTCTCACTTGTTACTTCAACCCAACCAATCTGAGCAGTGTCAGACCCATTGATGTTATACTTATCTTTTAAGATAATTGGAGAATTGCTAAACTTTTGGAATCCAGCGTCAATTGACCCAGACATTCCAGAAGCACCTTTTCCAAACTCAGAACCATAAACGAATACTTTAACAGTAGTCGCTACCAAAAACGCGTTGGGCCAGTCAGCAGTATCATATGGGAAAGCTTCAATGCTATCCGTAGCAACAGCCGTAACAAAAGCGCGAACAGTAGCATAACCAACAGAAACAATAATAGTCTGGTTAGCGCGAATTGCGTGTCCAGTAATATTTAGTGTTTTGTCAGCAGCGTCAGCGTTAGCAAATGCAGCGTTGTCATAGGCAACGTGTAAACGCCCTTGTTCTGACCATACAACTTCGTCAGAAGCCATAGGCATTTCAGCTCCTACCATACGTAAAAAGCCTCCAATTGTACGATTTCCATATCGTTCAACTTCTTTCTCGTATACCTCTGGTAAGAATTGTTTAGTAAAATTAAAGTCATTGTCTCCAATGCTTAAGTAGTTCTTGTCAAACAACGTTTTAGTCGGTTGAGGGACAAGACTTGCGGGGAAAGCCCCACCGGTCACAAATGATCCAGCCATAATTTCTAATTTTTAAATTTAATGTTTGTTTATTTTCTAATGTTCACTTTTAAGCGAGAAGAATCGTCTCCGCTAACTACACGCGCCTTCCATCCCGAGGTTTCTATAGCGCCTTGATGAGTTCCCTTTGGAGTCATATCAACGTTTTTAGACTTAGTGATGCTTTCTTTAAGAGCATCTGCTTTACCTTGTTCATAGAAATGGTTTGCAACAGCGTCGGCATTCATTGCAGTAAATAAAGATTTGTGATATCCCCTTGCGTCTTTCATCGTATTTTTATCGTCAAGAAACTTCTTAACAAAATTATTGATGTCTGACTGCGTGTTCTTCACCTCTGATGTGTTTTTAACATTAAATCGATACTTTTTATCTCCAACATTATATTCAAAACCTTTGAATTTATCTGAAAACACTTGATCGGTTTGCTGTAAAAACGCATTTTTCTGCTGACTTGCCACTTGAGTAGCCTCCTCGTTTTCTGTATTAAAGCGATTAAAAAACTCAACCGCTTTTTGCTGGTCCTGTGTTAATTTAGAACCTGCCTTAATTTCTTCGTAATATTTTGATTTTTGATTGTTTAAATGAGACTTAGCGTTCACTAATTCTTCTTTAAAAGCTAATTTTTTTCTTTTAATGTCTCGCTCGTCTTCTAAGTCTTCATCAAAGTCAAACTTGTCTTCAATCAGAAAATCAATTTCATCATTAGCTAAATGCGGTTTAGACTGTTTATAGTATTCAAAAAGCAATTGCTTTTCGTCTAATGTTCCGTAATCTTGATTTAGCTTAACGTAATCTTCTAGCGATCCGCCAGTGTCATTCATAAAATCTACAACTTTCTGAATGTTTTCAGGTAATTCAATTCCAGATTCTTTTTGATCTACAATTGCTTCCTGAATATTTTCCGTAAGCTGCTCGGCTTGTGCCGTAATTTCTTCTTCAGTTACTTCTTCAAGCACCTGTGTTACTTCTGGAGCGGCTTCTTCAACCACTTCTTCAACTACTTTTTCAACTACTTCTTCAGCAACTGCCTCTACAGGTTCTTTAGGCGGACTTTGATTTATTTCACGTAAATCAATTTTAATAACATCCGGATCTAAATTTTCTTTAGCGGGCTCAGCCGCCTCTACTTGTTGTGGTGTTTCTTCAACAGCCTCAACTACTTTGTTTTCTTCTTCGTTCATGATAAAATATTATATGATTGTACACTTATTTATATTACCTAGGTTCGAAGGAACCTAAGTCAAACCCACCTAGGACATCATTTCCTGATGACTCAAAGTTTTTAGGTGGTGTATTGTTTTGTCTTTGATCAATAAGATCTGATTGACGTGATGCTTGCTTATTTACCCGTTGGTCTTTACGGTCTTCTTTAAAACCTTCTTTGGTTTTGTAAACCTCAGCCTCCATGGTTCTAAGTTGCATATTCATTTGAAACTCCAGCTGCATTAATTGCTTCTTAACTTCCGCTTCTTGCTGTAATTTTTGTAATGCAAGCTGAGCCTTCATTTCCTCCATTTGCATGTTCATCTGCTGTAAAGCCTGCGCTTTTTGCACTTCAGCCTGAGCTGCTACTTGCTGCGCTTGAGCATTAGCCTGCGCTTGTGCTTGAATATTAGCTTGTTGCATTTGCTGATCATTCTGCTGCTTTTTATTTCTTCGTATTTTAAGAAGCTGATTAGCAAGCTTAATATTTCTAATTTCCCGTAAGTCGATTGCATCGGCTAGTTCAATCAGCCCAGCGGACAAAGCCATTTGAATGTTGTTCTCAAGAATTGCTTTTTCCTCTTCGTCCGGTGCTAGTTCAATAAAAATACCAAAGTCATACAAATGTAATTCAGTTAGCTCGTCGAGTGTAGCTACATTATGAACCCCGATGCTTTGAATAAATGCATCCTTTGTTGGAGAATACTCAAGTATATCCGAAATCCTTAAAGACAAACACTCTACTACCTCTGAGGTTAAAAATAAACCACTTTGCAAAATATGACGAGTTGCAGTATTTGAATTTGCAGCGGCAAGTTTTTGTACTCCAACCAAAGCATTCTTATCAGGAGATGATCCATCACGCGCTTCATTAAGGCCAGTGACATCACGTATCATTTGTAAATAGTAGTTATAAGTTTGTATTAAAGATGCAATCTTATTATTGCCACTACCGCTAGTTAACTCTTGAATTGGCATTTTAGCCGGGTTCATATCGCCAGTAGAAGTAAAAGATCTACCAATAACAGAACCTGTTTGGAAGAACATGTTTAAAGCTTCCTGCGGGTTGTAATTTGTGCCGTTGCCTAAATCAATCTCAGCTAAACCATCAGCGTCAAGATAAACTCCATCAGGTACCATCCTTGAAAGCACTTGTTGTAATTTTAAATGCGTGATCTGCACCATGTCTGCAAAGCCTTCAATACGGCTAACCAACGATTCAATCCTTCCTTGATACATTCTTGGCGCAACAATACTATAGTTCATCTTAACTTTAGTATAATCGCTTTTAGGGCGCATCATATTTTTGGCTAACTCCCATTTAAGCAATATTTCTGTGCCTAAAACAAAAACGCCTTCATACAAAACCTCTAAAGATCTAGACACTTTTTCAAAGTTTCCGTCTAACACATCCATAGGTGGATTAAACTGGTCGTCTTTAATAATTATTTTAGATCCTCCGGTTGCAGTTTCTTTTACTTTATATACTTCATTTGCATAAGTCTTATAATTAAAGTATAAAAGCTGAACAGAGTTCTTATCAACGTTATTTGTATTTGCAGAACCTGTGTTGTAAAAATTTGTATTTTGCACACCCTGCGAAGTGATATTTTCTAAATCATCATTTGTTAATTCAGGGAATTGCTTTTTTAACTCATTAATAGGTATGGTCTTCATTTCACCTACATAGTAGATGTCTTCAAAATATGGAGATTCCGTATAAGAATAAATAATATTTGCTGGGTCTACATATTCTACTTTAACTCCTTCAGCATTTGAAAATGTGTTTTTAACACAAGCCATGCCTAATACAGTTAAATCGTAATTTAATCTGCGTCTCGTTAAATCGTATTTGTTGCCATCAAGTATTGTGTTAATTGCGGTTTCTTCTGCAATTTCAATAGCTTGTTTGTAGCTTAGTTGCATGTACAATTCCAGCTCTTCTTTAGAATCCGGCAATTCTTCTGGATTGTTGTCAAATAGGCTAATGCCTAGTTCTTGTTGAACATAGTTATTAATCTCTTTATTTTCCATGTCCCGTAACACGGATTCCATATACGCGGTACGCTGGCTAACACCGTAAGGGTCTTGGGAATAAGCTTTTATATTGTACATGCGATCAGACAGCCCATTTACTACAATATCTACAAACTTAGGTATAATTGGCACGGGCTTCCAATCAATATTTAAATAGGATAAGTCTCCATTAATAGAAAGCTCATCTTTATACTTTTGAATCGATTGCTCCCCACGAGCATATAATCTTCTTCGATGAAAAGTATTTTGATTATTATTAAAGCGCGAGCTACCAGAATCTCTTCTAAACCATTCGTGCTCAATAGCTCTAGCTACTTTAAGACCATATTCCGTTGAAGCCTTTTCTAAATCGCTAGCAATTTGGCTTGGAAAATAACTTTTTACAACTGTATCAGCCATAGTTTTCTATTATTTGTGATCTATCCCCGTTATTTTTATAGCGGCCGATATTTAAGTTTAATTTTTGTGTTTGAACTTGACCAACAGGTTTATATAAATGTCTGTTGCAAGCCATGATAGCGAGACCCGAACTTATCGCGGCATCAAATTTTGTTCTATTGTTTATGTCAAATCTAGCCCAATCGTTCAAAGTGCTATTAAAGTACATTGAACCGTAAGTGCCGTCTTCTTTTAAACCAATATGCTTATCAATATATGATTCAATTGCGGCAGCATGCGCTTGTTTAATATCTTCACTTGAGTTAGGCATTCCGCCTATTTCTTTTTCTGTTGAAGACAAATTATTCCAAATTTTATCAGGACGGTTCATTGAGTAACCGCGATACCCTCTTCTTTTAAAATAATATAATAACCTAGGTTTATTATTTTCCGCTAATATTGGCATGCCGTAAAACACACAAGCCATAAGCACATCTTCAAAAAACATTTCAGCGGTCTGAGGTCTGGCTATATATTCTAGAAAGAAATGATTAATAGGCACATCCTCCATGCTGTAAGTTGTAAGACCGTGCAGCGAACCCTTAGACCCATTGCCGCCGACGGTACCTGATATATCGTAACTATCACACCCAAACGCGCCAACATAATCATTTCCGGGATATCTATACCCGTTTTTAACTAATTGTCTGTTTTGAAGCTCTACTTTTGGCACCCAGCTTATTTTAAACCTACCGTGAGGGTTTGGTGTAAAAACAACTTTAGTATCTTTTTGTCCGTTTTCCCATTGAAAACTTCCTGTAGTTACAACACCTGTGCTAGATAAATCACCGTTGTAATCTATTTGCTGATGTATTTTAACCAAATTAAATATACTGTTCTTAGCTTCGTCACGAAAAGCGTGCTCCTCTGTGCGTGGAAACTGACGGTAAAATTCGTTTAATGCGTCATGATCGCTTTTTAATCCAGCAACTTCGTTTTCCCAATACTTAACTACTCCAACTTCAATTAAATCGCCAAGAGGTCCTTCTTTAGGTTTTTCAGGCGTATCAAACACAGGCATACCGTATTTGTCAATAAACCCCTCGTAGTTCCATTCCATAGGGATAAACAAAGAGTATAACCCTGTTCTTGTTTGGCCGTTGGCGTTTCTTTTTGTTACATTAGAGCCATCATATAATTTCTTAAAGTTTTCTCCTCCTTTATCTAAAGAATTTGAAGTTGAGCCCATCATACACTTCCCAATAATACGAGAACCTAGCCGCAGCGTTGTTTTTGTAACTCGCCAGTTATTTAATATATTATCTGGTCTTTCCCACTTCCCGCTTTCATCATGTACTAAAAGCTTTAGCTTTTCCCCATCATAGGAGTTGTCTCCAGTGTTCTTCCAGTCAATTGTGGTATCAAGGCCTTGCAGCTGCTCTCTCCTTTCGCTAGACTGAATTGATTTCCTTGTCAGCTTTGACGCGGGCACTCTATATGCTAATTCTGTTTTTGGACGGTCCATACCGTCTTGTATAGGTTTGAAAAAGAAAGGATAGTTAACCGAGATCGGCACTACTTTATCCGTAAACATTTTCTTTGCGTCACTACCGGACTTTGATAAGATACCAAATCGGGCATCGCTAGATATTGTCGCCAAGTTTACCGTCTCGCCGGATGCCATAAAAGAAAACCCAGAACGACGGTTTTTAAGATAACACATGCCGTAACATCTATCATCCGCTTTACAGGCTTCCCAAAATATAAAAAACAATCTATTAGCCTCCCTAAAATCAGGTTGCCCTACATCAATCTTGCTCCACTGCAAGTACATGTAATGAGTCCCCGTTATATATGTCGGTACATTATTGTTATAAAACCAATATCCCTCGTCGCGTCTTGTAAACTCTTCATCAATATAGGCACCCCAGTTGTCCTTAAACTCATCCGGGTATTCTTTCCAGTCGAATATAGTCTTGATATTTTTAAGCTCCTTAGGGTACTCGTGTGGAGTCCATTTGTTTTCGCCTTTTGCTATACATTTTGCCTCTTTTGGTAATGCAATATGAAAGTTTTGTATTTCATAGATTTCACCAATCTGACCGGTCTTGCTTATAACTACAATGTTGTGCTCTTTATTATAACCATATTCCCATGCCTTAGACTTATTTAGCCTAGCTATAGTTGTAAGCTTTATAGGCTCTACGACTTTATATAAAGTTTGCTCGTACATTATCTAGACCTTTTTTCCGCAAAACCAGAAAAAGCTTTTTTCACGTCTTCTTCTTTTGGCTTATTTTCAAGCACTCGCTCTTCTTCTTGTATTCTATTAAGAATTTCAAACGCGTCAAAAATTGCAAGCTTTTTAGTGGCTGCAGCGTTTTTAAGTCTGTCTGCAGAAACATCATCCTCCGTATTAGTGATGATTTTTTCTTGAGCGACTTTAATTAACTCTTCAACAGCCTTATGCCCAGCTAGGATTATATTCCTCTTCGTTTCCTTGATATTCATATTTAATTGTAATTGCGTTAACGGGAACTCTATATAATCTTTCGCCCTCTATTATAAACTCATACTCTGAGCTTGGGTGAAATCCAACTAAGCTGCCTTGTGTGATATTTTCGTCTCCATGCTTAACTATGCCTTTTAGCGGTTCCTCTACACTAGTAGAAAACATATCCATGCTCTTTATTGGCTTTACAAAGTAAAACCCATCTACCGGCATCCACACACTATTGCTTTTATAGGCAAATATCTGATCTGGTTGAGCAAAAAATAAATCTTCTGTAAAATAGCTCTTACTGTTTTTTTCAGCTCCCCTAACATCATAGAATCTTCTAAACACATTATGATGAATAATAACTTCATCTCCTGCTTTTATTGGCGTGCTACCTATTTTTGGCACAGATACAACTATACCATTACGGCTAACGTATTGATGGTTTTGCAATTCAGTATTCAATATAAGTTCTTTACCATCAATGATCTTTTTAGACGTAGTCCGCTCTTTTTTTGGGCTAACCAAAAAGTCAAAAACACTCTGCATTAGTAATCTAAATTATATTCTACCGATATGCCCATGTTCTTATTAAAGTCTTTCCACGGTATGACCTCGTTGCTTTTTTTAATATAGATTGAAAACTTAGTGTCGTTCTCAATAATAGCTTCAATTATATGGCCTCCGTAAACCTCTTGCCCAACGGAGTAGTGCATTGCATCGACTTTATAGTCTTTGCCGATGCTAATTTTCCGTATTAGACTCATGGGTAATTTTCTTTAATTGTTCTTCTGTAATTTTCATTTGATTAAATTTAACTGTTTTATATTAATATTATTACGCTTTTTATAGGTTTATTACCTATTAAAGTACATTTTAATACCGCCAAAGAATGAATACCTTAGAGGTTCGTTAACCACGTCGGCT
>TARA_R110000868_G_scaffold10429_3_pt1 | contig 15971 bp, 17 predicted proteins | sample TARA_R110000868 | Tara Oceans TARA_R110000868 (sample SAMEA4397489) | marine metagenome | biome: Polar Biome; feature: [SRF] surface water layer (ENVO:00010504); material: water (ENVO:00002006), including particulate matter (ENVO:01000060) such as... | depth 5 m | reverse complement strand
CCGCCGCCGATATTCATCGCCATTTGGTTCGTTCCTTGATTGGCGCCTATTGTAAGACCAGCCCGTTGTCAGGTTCGGTAATGAAGGCAACCTTTCGAATTCCACCGCGCTGGCAATCGACGATCACGCGACCGATAAATTCAAAGCGCGCCTCCTTGTCGCCACGCACATGCACTTCGGGTTGAGGCACTTTGACTGCCGCCTCCTTGATCCGACTAAGCAGGTCTTCATTGTCGGCGAGCTTTTCGCTGTTCCAAAAGACCGTTCCGTCGTCGCTTATCGCGACCACCACATTTTCTGGTCTGGTTTGGGTCGCAACATTATTGGCCTTGGGCAGATTCACCGGCACGGTCTGGATCGCCACGGGGATCGTGATGAGAAAAATGATAAGCAGCACCAGCATCACATCGACAAGCGGCGTGGTGTTGATCGCGGATAGCACTTCATCTTCGTCGCCGTAACTGCTTTTGTTCATCGCCATCGGTCATCTCCTCTACTGAGACCTTGCGCCCTATTTGTGGACCACTAGTTGAACTTCAACTTCGGTTGCGAAGCGCCGAACCTGCTCCAGCGCCGCCTTGTTACGCCGCACGAGTAAGTTGTAGCCAAGCACCGCTGGCACGGCGACGGCGAGGCCGATGGCGGTCATGATGAGGGCCTCACCGACGGGTCCTGCCACTTTGTCGAGTGACGCCTGACCGGCAATACCGATGGCAATAAGCGCGTGGTAAATGCCCCAAACGGTTCCGAATAGACCGACGAATGGCGCCGTGGACCCGACGGTTGCGAGGAACGCCAATCCCCCTTGCAATTTCGATCCGACGCCATCGATGGTCCGGAGTTGAGACCGTTCAATCCAATCGATAAGGCTCACATCGGTACCCAGTCCTCGAGCGTGCTGCTGCTTAGCGGCCAACCCTTCCTGCGCAACGAAGAGAAACGCCGAGTTTTTCGACAATGTATTCGTAAGTTCTTCAATTGAGCTGCCCTGGGCAACGCGTTTGTGTGCTGCGCGTCCATACGCAAGGAAGGACCGTTGCTCAAGGAGCTTGGTGAAGAGGATGTACCAACTACCTACCGACATGATAGCGAGGATCATCAGTGTGCCTTTCGCTACCAGATCACCCTGCGCCCAGAGCGCTGCCAAACCGTAAGGATTTTCCTGCGGAAGAGTTTCGCTTTCGACGAGGGGAGCGGCTTCATCGCTCTCTGTAGAATTTACGGCGTCCTCCGCAATATCCTCTCCGCCCGCGAGCGTAGCATCGGATAACGAGGCTCCGCTGGCTTCGGTGGAAGTATCTTGCGGCGTGTCAGCGCGTGCTGTCAGTACCGTGGTCGCGAATACGCCGGCTAATGTAAGCGCGGCGGCAAGTACAATTGCGATGTTCCTAGTATAGCCGTTCATGTCGGTCGAGACCTCCGGTGAATTCATTTGTGTTCGTTGGGCGGTGTTCCGCCAAATTTTTTCAGAGATTCTGCGTGTCAACTGTCTGTAAGTCGGAATGTCACTGCAAAGCGCTGCCACGCCATCACTGGCTTTCCGTTTTCTGTGGGGGGATGAAACCTCCACGATTTCAGAGCTTCCCTGACAGCGGAGTCATCGAGTCTTGAAAAGCCGCTCGATTTTTCGATCTTTGCGTCCGTCACCTTGCCGTCGGAATTGACGAAGAGCAGCAACACGACCGTCCCTTCTTGACCCAAGCGGCGCGAGGATGCCGGATATTCAGGTTGACGGTTGCCTTCAGCAGGTTTGGCATCGACGGAAGGCGGCCGGAGTTGTTCAACGGGTACAACCGCTGCTGTGATAGCCGTCACGGGAACCTCGGCGGGGGTAATGATCGCAACCTCAGGCAAAGGCACCACAACTTCTGGCAGGGGAATGTCTGGAGGTGGAGGCGGTGTTTCGGGCTCGACTGGTGTTTCTTCAACAATCCAAGCTTCCATTGGAGCTGCAACGATCTTGATCGCAGACTGTCCGAGCCCACTCATTAGTAGCCAGAGCAATATTCCATGCAAGGCGACGACTCCGACCAGTCCGATGAACCGCCCTGAGCCTCGCTGATTGTAAGCGTATGACACTTCCTCTGCCCGCTGTTTGCGGTTCGTGTCCATTCTATTTCTCGCGCTCAGCCATAGCAGACAAAAACTCCGCCGGAGAAGTGGTCATCATCATCTGGAAGATACCAATATCCAGTTCCGCTGATGTACCGTCTTCAAGATGCAACTCAAGAAGGCGGCCATTATTTTGCTGCGACGTCAAAACGACAAGCACGTCAGCGACATTGCCGTCGCGTGTCATTGCTGTATGCGTGCTGCCCGGAGGCTCGAATGCCACAACGCCGGTTGGAAATTTGTCGCCGTCATATTCCCAGCACCCCGACAGCGTATAAGCGACCGCAGTACAATGATGCGTGTGCCGCATGTGAGTGGTGTCTCGGCCGAAGCGCTGTACGAAGACGACTTGTCCGAGTTCTTCATCTACGTGGAGGACCTTCATCAAGTCATCGCTGCCCTCTTCGAATGAGTGCCACGGTCGATCGGCCATCGCGTAACGAAAACTTCCATCCATCAGCTGTGTCATTTGCACTCCATCCGCGCGGTAGACCGCAAGGGCCTGTGGGCACGGTTTTCATTTTTGCTTATCGGCTTATAATAAGCCACCGTACTTCTTTCGTCAATCAGCGACACAAGCAAACAGCTGTGCTTCGCGCAGTTCGTGAACAGGAATTTCATGACTACTCTATTCGTTCTGCCAACCGAGATTGCCAGCTTCTATGTCGATGAATTTCGTCGCCAAGCGCCGGACCGATCGCTTGAGCTTTGGCCTGAAGTCAGCAAAATCAGCGCTATTGAGCATGCCTTTGTGCTCCAACCAGAATTCGGCTTGCTCGCGCGCCTCCCAAATCTAAGAAGCATTTCGGCGATCGGCGCAGGTGTCGATCACATTCTGCGCGATCCGTCAGTGCCAACGCACATCCCTATTGCCCGCCTTGTGCAACCCGATTTGCGCCAACGCATGACCGAATACGTCGTGCTGCATGTGCTGCGTCATCATCGGCAAACCAATGTTTACGATTCGCAGCAGCATCGCAAAGAGTGGAAGATGCTTTTGCCACAACCTTCGGCGGCGGACCGTTGTGTGGGCATATTGGGCCTTGGTGTCCTTGGTCGCGACGCAGCAGAAAAGCTCAATTATCTGGGCTTCCGCACGGTCGGCTGGTCGCAATCTGCAAAGTCAGTTGCCGGTACCACGTGCGTGTACGGCGATGTGGGATTGGATGAGCTTCTTTGCCAATGCGATATTCTCGTAAGCCTCCTGCCACTTACAGCTCAGACCAAACACCTCATCAACCACGCGCTGCTTATGCGGTTACCAAAGGGTGCGTCTATCATCAACGCTAGTCGGGGCTCAGTGATCGATGAGCGCGCGCTACTTACTGCACTGAACGAGCAACACATCTCGCAGGCGACGCTAGACGTGTTTGAAGTAGAACCGCTGCCTCAGGAATCAGAGCTCTGGACACACCCCAACGTCACCATCACACCTCATGCCGCCAGTGCCGCAATGCCTGAACCTGTGATTGGCATGCTCCTCGACACGATTGCGCGTGTTGAGGCGGGGTGCGCTCCGAAATTTCAAGTCGATCGTGGCAGAGGGTACTAGCAAAGAACTCCGGACGGCTTTTAGCCGTCCGGAGCCAAGTGCCGGGACGCGAGGAGAAGGGGAATGCGTCGGGCCGGATTAGAAATTCGCAGTTGCGCGAAGTCCAACGGTACGGGGATTGCCAAGCGAGCGTATCTGCGTGCCCGCAAATCCCGGCAAGGACAACACGGTATAGTTTTTGTCCGTGAGGTTTTGCCCGAAGGCGACAAGCGACCAATTTCCGTCGGCGTCCAGCAAACCGGTGCTCAGATTGAGAACCGAATACCCAGCCTGTACGTTCGTTGGTGTGTTTTGCACATCGAAATAGCTCTTGCCGCGATATGACCAGTCGCCATAGAGCATGAAATCAAGATCCTGCATGCCTGGAACGGGAACATAGTAGGTCGCATTCAGATTGCCCGTCATTGACGGTGCTCCGGTCAGTTTATTGCCAGAGCAACTGATAGCCGTCGGTGGAATGCCGGGTGCCACGCCGCAGCCCGCAAATGTATCGTACTTTGCGTCAATGTAACCAAGTCCCGCACCGAGAGTTAGACCGGACACAGGAACCGCCGTAACCTCAAGTTCCAGACCTTTGCTTGTCGCCGTCGCAGCGTTGGTGATGCGGCTGCTGAAGACTCCAGGTGCAACTTCGTCATACTTGAAGGCCTGCAGGTCATTGTAGTCGATGAGGAAGGCAGCCAGGTTCACTCTCAGCCGCTTATTAAACCATTCGCTTTTGACCCCCGCTTCGTAGCTCCACAGAGATTCGTCGTCGTAGATCGTGTTCGCGAGCTGGGTCGGAGAGGCTACGGGGCCTGTATTAAATCCGCCGCTCTTGAACCCTTGAGAGGCCGAAGCATAGAGATTGATGCCCTTCGTTGGCTTGTATTCAAGTGCAATCATAGGCGACACGGACGAGACACTGCGATCGAAGGAAGCATCAATCACGGCCATGAAGAGCGGCAATTGCGTGCTCGACTGGATATTCCTGAATTCTTTCTTTTCGTATGAGGCGCGCAATCCGCCAGTCAGACTCCACTGTTCATCAAAGGCGTAAGTCGCCTGGCCAAATGCAGCATAGGTATCGGTTTGTTGCGAAATGCGGTTCTGGCCCACGCCCGGTGCACAAACCGCCGGTGCATAAAATAGTGTGCAAGACACACCGTAGTTTAGCAGAAAGACAAGATCTGGATCGATTATCGGATCAGAAGAGCCGTCCATGTCTGTATGCAGAAAATAGAGCCCCGTCACCCACTCCAAGCGCTGGCCGGCCGGAGAAGACAGGCGCAACTCTTCGCTGACCTGCCATGTCGATTCCGTTACAGGGCTGATGAAGGCTGGCTGCGGCATCCCGTCGTCATCACCGACTCGCTTCCAATCATAATTTCGGTAGGCGGTGATCGAGGTCAATTTGTGCGCATTAGAAAGCGTATAGTCGGCGGTCAGGTTCAAGCCCTGAACATCGCGCTTTTCTGTCATAGCAACATCAAGCTCGTCCTGACGGTCTTCTGGCGTTGCGTCCGGCACACTCGGCACACGGTCTTGATGTAGAAGATCTCCAGACAGATTGATTTCAAGCTGGGCGGTCGGCGTAAAACGTAAGGCGGCTCGCATTGCTTTCGTGTCATCTGTATCAATGTCAGTGCCCAGAAAGGTATTGGTGGCATAGCCGTCGCGCTTGTGAAAAGTCGCAGCAAGTTGGCCAAAGAGCTTGCCGTCGACAATTGGACCTTCAACGCTCCCTTTCACACGGATGTCATTGTAATTGCCATATTGAATACTTCCGCTGCCCGCCAGCTCATCGCCAGGCTTGCGCGAAATGACATTAATCGCTCCTGCTGTTGTATTCTTTCCGTAGAGCGTTCCTTGAGGGCCGCGCAAAACTTCAACGCGTTCCACATCGAGAATGTCGAAATTTTGCGCGATCGGATTGTTGACATAGACGCCATCAACGAAAATTCCGACAGAAGATTCGGCGCCAGGAAACAAAGTTTGGCCAGTGATGCCGCGCATAGTGAATTGAGTTGTCCGCGCATCTGTGGAACTGGCGATATTCACGTTGGGAGCTGCATAAGCGAGGTCTTCAAGCTGATTGAACTCGCGAAGCGCAAGCGCTTCCTCATCAAATGCTGTCACAGAGATCGGCACTTCTTCGAGTTTTTGCTTTCGCTTCTGTGCGGTCACCACCATCTCGGGCAATGCTGTTTTGGATGAAGCCGTGGCTTCAGCAGCGAGACTTGCTCCCGTTGTACAAATCATCATTGCTGCTGTGCAAGCACCGAAGACTCCGGCGGAGCTTAGCCGCCATACCGTTTTCATTTTCATACTTCCTCCCGTTCATCGCACTTTCGGCAATGAATTGCTCCCGCCAATTCTCTCCGGACGTGCGAGCTGCGTGAGGATGCGGCGGGCATTTTTGAGCCCGATCGACGTGCGGATCTTTTGTCTCGTCACGTCCTCGTCTGCGCACGTTCCCCCCTGAGAGGCGAGCGATTATTAAAGTTAGCGTAAATATGATATGGCACCTAACAAAATATTTCAACGAGATGCTATAGGCCAAATATTTTTGGGACTGCTATGCAGATTTGCCACACCCGATTGTCCAGACCAAAAGGCAGACATACTTTGGGGCTCGGCACATTCAGTTAAACTATTTTGTCCCGCGCCCTGTTGACGCTTTCTTTGCACCTGCTCGTTTCGCGGATTTTTCCACTTTCGGCTTTGCCTTTCCGCTACGTGGCACTTCTTTGACTGAGAGCACCGATGCGTTGGACCGAATTTTCTGCAATAGCGCTCTAAATTGGGCCTTTTCAGTCTTCGTCAACGCGTTCATCCAGAGCGTCACTTGGCCGTAATGCGCAGGCCAAACTTCGGCTATTTTTCGCCGGCCTGCAGGTGTGAGTCTTATGCTCACTTTGCGGCGGTCTTCCAGATCTCTTGTACGCGACACAAGACCAGCTCCTTCGAGTGAATCAAGAAGTCCTGTCACGGTCGCCCGCGTCACGCCCAATTGTTCCGCGATATTGGCAGGAGTAATCCCGTCCTCTTCACCGATAACCGCTACACACCACAGCGCTGTGTGGCGACCATGCGAAAGATCATACTCTGCAAGACCCCGATCGATTTCACTTTCCACAGCACGCGTTGTATCGAGCAAAGCGTTCAGAGTAAAAATTGCTTCTGCATCGATGTCCGAGTAGCCCTCCACTTGCTGCTTTATGAAATCGAGGGATGGGAAGTCTTTGATGAGCAACAATTGACCGGACAATGAATACTTTCTCCTGGTTTGAATGTGAAATAGAAGTTGCGACTGACATCGCTGCGCCAAATTTGGTGAGCAAAACCCATGAGAAACTTGTCAGACCAGCCTCGCATTTGCGAGTCACTGTCTAACCAACCCTGACGGCAATCTGGCTTCGCCATTGACACTTAATGTCGTATTCTGCACATACTATGTCGCCTAACTATTTCACGCAAACATCAATTTTCCCTGCGTCACGCATCATAATTTCAAAAAAATACGATTTTGCTTGCAAGATATAGTTTGGCGCCTAATCTTATTGCTCCTGCTGCTTCTCGTGACGCCTCAACGTCCGACCCCGCGGTTGAACGCGATACATTGGCGTTCACGAGATGCCGAGTTCTGTGATATCTGAATGGAGTAGTCCCAATATGTCAGCCCTGACAAACGCAGATGTCATCAGCGTCGATGGCGTTTATTACACGTATCCAAAGGCGGAACGGTCCGCCGTCAACAATGTATCGTTTGCGGTGCGCAAGGGTGAAATCTTCGGTCTGCTCGGCCCATCTGGCGCGGGCAAAAGCACTATTCAAAAGATTCTGACGCGACAGTTCCGGCAAGTACCGAAAGGTAAGGTGACCATTCTGGGCAAATCGCTCGGCGACTGGGGTCACAACTATTATGAGCGGATCGGCGTCGGCTTTGAACTACCCAATCACTATCTACGTCTTAGCGGGCTTGAAAACCTGCGGTTTTTTGCGTCTCTCTATTCGCGAAAAACGCGCGATCCGCATGAACTTCTGGCCGCTGTCGGTCTTGAGAAGGCCGCAACCAAACGCGTCTCGGAATATTCCAAGGGTATGATGATGCGTCTGAACTTCATCCGTGCACTGCTTCACGATCCGGAAATTTTATTTTTTGACGAACCAACTTCGGGTCTCGATCCAGTCAACGCCAGGATTGTGAAAGACATTATCCGCGCGCTGCAGTCGGAAGGCAAAACCATCGTGCTGACCACGCACAATATGTTCGACGTTGAAGAATTGTGCGAGCGCTGTGGCTTTATGGTGGGCGGGGAAATGAAAATTCTCGACAGTGTTGCGGCGCTCAAGGCGCGCTACGGCAAGCGTTCCGTGCGGATGACCTATGGCCAGCCCGGGCTTGAACGTAGTGCTGATTTTCCGCTTGAAAAGCTTGGTGACAATGCTGAATTCCTGAAACTAGCGCGCGCTGAAGATATTCGCACGCTGCATAGTCAGGAAGCGACTCTCGACCACGTATTCACCCAGGTAACCGGCGTCGAGCTTTCTGCCGCCACCGCCGAGTGATGGTGAGATCATGATCAAAGTTCTGAGAATGATGCAATGGGACATGCGCCTGCAGGCCAGGCAGTTTCTATTTGTCGCCAATGCTGTGAGTACCGCCGTCATCTGTGGCTTCGTCCTTATCCTCCCGATGAGCCCCCTGCCAGTGCCCGTTGCTTCAGCTCTGATATTCACCGACCCTGCGCTCATCGGCATGGCTTTTGTCGGCGCGATCGTGCTGATGGAAAAGGACACAGGCGTCATTTCGGCGATCGGGACGACGCCCTCACCGTCCTGGGTTTATGTATTCTCGAAGGCGGCGACGTTGAGCTTCAGCGGTTTTCTCTCTGGTCTTGCAGTGGCGTGGGTTGCACTTGGAGATCAGTTTGACGTCGGGCTTATGTTGCTCGCATTGACGCTGTCAAACATCGTTGCGGTCCTCATCGGTTTTGCAGGGGTTGCCCGCGCACCGTCGATGAACGCCCTGATGATCTATCTGCTCTACGGCACTGTCATTCTCTTTCTGCCGCTGCTTGTGCATTTCTCAGTTGCGCCGACGGGCGCTGCGTGGATCTTTGGTGTCATACCGTCCTACGCCATGTTGCTGGCATTTAACGGCGCGGCTGATCCAGCGTCTCTCAGCATGGGTGAATGGATTTATGCCATTGGTTACCAACTCGTGTGGATCGCCATCGGGTGGCGATGGGCGATGCGGGAATTCCGCGCCTATATTATCTCCTCCGGCCGATAGGAAGGGCCAGTCGATGACTGCAACAACATCCATTCTTCTGCTCGATGCGCGTGGCGTCATGCGCGACAACGTAATGCTCTACAACGTAGGTATTTCCTTTGTCGGCACTTGTATCATTGCTGGTCTCGGACTGTTTCACGCCACCGATCAAGCCTGGCTCGCCTGGTATCCTTTCCTCGTTATCATGGCGATCATCACCAATCCTTCAGGCTATGGCTTTTTGTTCGGCCTTCTCATGGTCGACGAGAAGGATACAGGCGTCCGCTCTGCCCTGTCTGTTTCGCCGGTTCGTCCGACGACAATGCTGACTGTGCGCATGGTGACATCAACAGCGCTGATGATCATATGGCCCATCACCTCACTTCTTATGATGGACGCCACTTGGAAGGCGATCCCCGTGAGCTACATGCAGCTCCTGGCTATTGTCGTCATGCTTGCTCCTGTTGCCCCTCTGACAGCACTCTCGGTGGCCTCGTATGCTGCCAACAAAGTTGAAGCACTCGCGGTTTTCAAGGGCATTTCCTTTGTTGTCATAGCTCCCCTTGCCCTTAAGTTTATCGCTGAGGATGCAGCCTTCCGTCCCCTCTTCCTCCTTTCTCCTACGGCTTGGGGCTATTTTTCCTTTGATGCTTTTGTCGCAGGCAGCGTGACGCAGGGATATCTGTATGTCATGGGTGGCCTCATCTATTGCTGCGCATTGCTCGCGTTTACCGTTCGCTTCTATTTGCGCCAAGCATACAAAATCGACGCTTGAACAGCCGATCTATTCCCGCCTCCGGGAATATCCTCATCGTCATAATTAGCCAGCTAATTAGATAGAAGTGTGATTGCTATGAATCTTAAGCAACTTGCCGGTGATGCAGCTCTCCTTTTGGCCACACGAATGATGGCTCGGTTTTTTGGCACATCGGTCGCGACACCATCCTTTGAAGTACACCTGTCCGCGACAAAAATAGTGTTGCCCGCGCTTGAAGGTGTTGGCACATACCGCTTTCCGGTATCGGGACTAGCAGAGGCCCACACGGGAGAAATCAGGATCATTCACTGGAAGAACGCCAACGCCCCGGTTCTAATCTGGCATCAGGGCGGCGGCGAGCGTCCGTATGACCTGACCATTTCCCGTATGTTTCCGGAAGATCGCGCTTGCGACATCAATGTGATCGCTGTGAAGTCACCCTTCCAGGACTCACTTTCGGATGCCAACCGATATTTCGCGCATTTGCACAATTACGTGGCGATGATGGCAACGACCGTATGCGTCACAGAGTTGCTCCTCACGCAGACCGCACTCAAGCAATCACAGTGCAAAATGGTCGGCGGGTATAGTCTAGGTGGGATTGTCAGCAATCGTCATCGTGTTGAATTCAATTCTGCTGATCTCTATTTTCCCTTCATGGCTGGCACCCGCCACGGCGACATTTTCATGAAATCTGTCAGCATCGGCAAGGCTGGACGGAACGATCCGGACGCCGTGACCAACCGTCTGAACTTCGATCTGCGCTGGCAGGCAGCGAACCCTCAAAATGTTTATCCGGTTCTCGGCAACCAAGATCTTCTCAACAGGATGAGTGCGCAGGGTCCCTCCTATGGCGAGACGCCATATGAAGTTTGGAACGGCGGGCATCTCTATGGTGCCGCGCGGCCTCAGCTGCTCCGACAAAAAATCTGCAGACATATGACTGATTTTCTCAGTAATTCTTCAATCTGATTTACTTGCCGCCTGCGCGCTTATCGAGACGCCGGCGAATAATAGCATGACGCCGCGCATCAAGCGGGAATGACCAGAGAACGGCGGAGGACACCAGAAATAGGGCCGCCGGAATGATCGCAAATGCCGCTTTCAGGCCCCATACAGCCACCGAGGTATTATCTGCTTGCGCGGCGTTGTAGCCAACAACGCCAAGCAGTGCAAAGGCCGCTGCGCCACCCAATGCGACATTGGCTTTCACAAACAAGAGGAACAGCGCAAAATAGGCGCCCGTTCTATTCATACCGGTGCGCAGACGGTCGTAGTCAACAATGTCAGCCAGCACCGAATAGGGCGCGACGAGCCCTGCGCCCGAACACAGAGCCAGGATACTTACCATCATCATATAGGGCACGAGCGCATCTTCACCCGGTGTGAGAAAAATAGGCATGAGTACGCTTGTCCCGGCAAGGGCGAGCGACAGTGACCATGCCTTGTGCTTGCCAAACTTCTGCATCAGCACATACCAGATAGGTAGTCCGGCGAGTGCGAGGATGATGCCAGCTCCAAGTGCATATGACACACTCGCGCCGAGCTTGAGGTAGCTGTCGAGGTAGATATATTGCATGACGCCGTTCATGCCCGAAGCAAAACCATTGACCAAAAAAGCTGCCACAAAACGCAGAAACAATAGATTCGATGCAATCGTTCTGACGAAAGCCAATATGTCGGGACGCTTTTCATTCACCGGCGCAGGCATACCCACTGGGGCGAAGAACACAGCCCAGCCGATACAAAACGGCGCTCCTGCAACGAACAGCAATGCGATGGCGCGCATCACATCAGGTGTCATTTCTTTACTTTCAAAGATCGGAAGCAAAGGCACTAATACCATGCAGAGCGTTCCACCGACCGCCGCCAGAGTCTTCAGCAGAAATACGCGACTGCGAGTCGCGTAGTCATCGGTCAACTCCGCGCCCCATGCCGTATGCGGGATCTCAATCATGGTCCATCCGAGATAGAAGAGCATGCTCCAGATAATCAGATGGGCGAGGCTCGGAGCCTGCGGCGGAACATAGACGAACCACGCCGACAAAGCGGTAATCACGACACCTGCCATCATCCATGGCTTGCGTGACCCAAACCGCGTGTGCGTCCGATCGGACAATGTGCCGACCAAGGGGTCTGTCACGGCATCAAAGATCCGCGCTGCCAGAAGGGCGACGGCAATAGAACCCATGTCCAGCCCCCAATATTTGGCATACATACCGGGCAGGATATTGGCGAAAGGCGCATTGATGAACTGCGTTGCGAATGCAGGCGCGGCGTAAGCTGCAATGGCGATATTGCCAAGTCCGCCGGACGAAACGCTCACGGACCGCATCATACTCGTCTCTCAAAAATGAAGCGGGTGCTTGCGAAAATGTCTTGCATATTTCTTCTCTCCGGCCAAATATTGTTAGGCGCCAAACTATATCTCATGAAAGAGCATTCTGGCGCCAATGAAAACTTGTGCGGAGGAAAGCTAAATGGCAAAAGTTCCCTACCCTGACATCGCAAGCCTTGAGCCACGTGTGCAGATGATGGTTGCGGTCGCGGCCCCGCTTAATCTCATCAAGGTCATGGCGCATGCCCAAGGCAATGTTGAAAGCGTTCTGCGGTTGTCGGATGCAGTTCTGAATCGTGGCGTTCTTAATCCTGTTTTACGGCAGGTCGCACTCATCCGTCTGTGTGTTGTTATGGGCTCGGACTATGAGCGCACATTGCTCGAATCTGTATCCGTCGGTGAAGGCATGTCACAATCACTGATTGAAGCAGCACGCGAGGGTTCGGCCTCGGCCAAACTCGACGAAATGCAGCGCGCGGCAGCGCGTCTCGCTGAAGAACTCAATCAAAGTGTTCGGCCATCCTCCGAAACATACGATTATCTCGCTGCACGTTTGAGCGTCCGTGAGCTCATCGAACTTGTTCAGGCTATTGGCTTCTATCTGATGCAGGCCCGCGTCATTGAGACGTTCGGCGTTGAACTTGAGCAGCCACCGGTCGATCTCGCCCGTCGCATGGAAAATGCTGACACTGAAGGTCTACAAGCATGGCGCAACGGAACGAGATAAACCGTGAGTATTCTATCCTCGGAGCCCGCTTTAGCTCGGGCGCTTCAGCATGGCAACGGTGATGAATGCAGCGCCGCCGCCAATGAACGCGATCACGCCCGCTAAAACGGGATCGCTACTTTTGGCTGCTGTCGCCAGTAAGTAGGCCTGCCAGACAACGGCACCGCCTGCCGCGCCGACGATTGGCCCAAGTACTAAACCGAGATCTCGTCCGCGCATAAAGAGCGCGAGCATTTTCGCAACAACAGAGCCAGCTACAAGCGCTACTGCCCAAGCAATGTTTGTTTCACTCATTGTCGTGTTCTCCAGAAATAAATACGGCGCGCGCCGCTCACGTCTTTATTATTAGCCACCTAACTAAATGTCAAATCATGCTGTCGCATAGCATTTCACGCTTTAATTTCGCGCCGGAAAGCGATAAGGAAATGTAGTTAGGCAACATATCATATTAAGGCCTTGAAAACAGGAGCCCATCTTGAGTGCAATCGACATCTGGCCAGCACAGAAATTGGCTGTCATCCGCATTGGCCGTGAAGACGATCTCTATATGTCCGAACCACGGGCCGAGGAACTATGCGCTGATATTGATGCCGCCAATGCTAATGACGCAGTACGCTCTATCGTTTTTACAGGCAGCACACCCGATACATTCATCCGCCACTATTCGCTCGATGAACTCATCCGCCTTTCCTCGAAATTGCAAAAGAGCCGCGCTGAAATCCGCGAAGATTCAGAGATCAATCCGAATTTCTTCGACCGCGCCTGCGCCGCTGTCGAAAGGGGCTACAAGCCGACCATCGCGGCAATCAACGGCCATTGTATGGGTGGCGGACTTGAATTCGCACTGGCTTGCGACATTCGAATCGGCAGACAGGGAGATTTCATGATCGGCTTACCCGAAGCACAAGTCGGATTGCTTCCTGGTGGTGGCGGCACGCAACGTCTACCCCGCCTCATCGGTTATGCGCGTGCCGTCGAACTTATGTTCACAGGTGGCGTTGTTGATCCCGACGAAGCTGCCCGGATGGGTATACTAAGCCGCGCAGTCGAAGACCCGTTATCCGACGCGTTGGCGCTTGGCGCCCGTATCAGTGCGCAGACCCCACACGCTGTCGGATCCATCAAACGTTTGGCGCGCGAAGGGTGGCTCAACGGGCTAGACGAGAGCCTGAAGCTTGAACGCAATTTATTCATGCGCCTCGTGCAAACACCTATGGCGATTGCGCTGATGACCGAACAAATCGAAATCAATAAAAAGCAAAATCTTGCGTGACCTGACTTAGCCGACGCCATTGCAGCGCTCACGAACAATCACTAATTTGGAGCTATGAGCCAAAAAAGCCGAACGGTACTGAATTGGGATGACCTGCGCTACGTGCTCGCACTTGCGCGTCACAAAAACCTGTCGGCTACGGCCAGGGCCCTTCGGGTCACCCATGCGACAGTCGCACGCAGGATCGAAGCCGCTGAACTTTCCTTTGGACGCGAGTTTTTTGCTAAGCGGTCCGACGGCTACACGCTGACAAAAGACGGCGAAGCCATTGTCGAAAAATTGATGGAAATGGAGACAGCGGCTCTCGGCGTAGGCGATGCGCTGGCTGCGTCGGACCGGCCAGCGGGAATAGTTCGTATAACAACAATTCGCTCGTTCGCCGACTTCGTTCTGTCCGAAGCCCTCAGTGATCTCCGCCTGACTGCGCCCGATCTAACAATTGAAATTCTCACAGATATGCGGGTCCTCAGCATCGCCCAGCGCGATGCAGATATCGCATTGCGACTTGGTACGCCGAAATCATCAGATTTGGTGGGCAAGAAAGTCGGTGAGGTTTCCTACGGCTATTTTGCCATCCCGGCAGTGATCGAGACCTGGACCAACGGCGAGCCGGTTCCTCTGATCGGTTATGACGAAAGCAGCAGCTTCACCGCCGAATTCAAATGGCTGGAGCAGCACCATCCCAATCACGTTTACAGTTTCCGCTCGAACAGCAATTACGCGCAGGCATCAGCGGCAGCTGGTGGGCTAGGCGTTGCGCTGCTACCAACTTATCTTGGTCGGCACTTCTCACATCTCTCATCGTTGAACTTCGGGCCTCCAATGCCCAATCGGGATATTTGGCTGCTGACGCGATCAGACCTGACCAATGTGCCGCGAGTCCGACTGACCATTGATCACCTGACAACAGTACTTGGGCAAATGCGCGCCAAGCTTGCTGGCTGATCATTTTCTCTCAATGGCCGTGAGTGTTTATCCCATTATCAGAGTGGACGGCGACAACCAGATAACAGGGACACAAAGGAGAATTCCAACATGTCCCATCCCCGCACCCTACTCGATTTCGCCGGTGTCGCTGCACCCGCCGCCTCCATGCCAAATGCCGCGCTGGTTATTATTGATCCGCAGCGCGAGTATCTTGACGGCGCATTGCCACTTGAAGGCATCGACGAGGCCATTGTCGAAACTAGTCACCTTCTGAGAATGGCCCGGGAGTCGGGTGCGCCCATTATTCATGTATTGCATCACGCCGCCGTCGGCTCCCGCCTCTTCAATCCTGAGGGGCCATATGCCGAATTCATTCCAGAGCTTGCTCCATGTTCGAGTGAAACAATCCTCATCAAAGGCCTACCCAACGCCTTCGCCGGCACTGAACTGGCATCGCACCTTCGCGAGACAGGCCATGCAAATTTTATTCTTGTGGGATTTGCTACACACATGTGCGTCAGCGCCACGGCGAGGGCAGCGGTTGATTTGGGCCTGCGTAGCACGATCGTCGCGCGTGCGACGGCGACACGAGACTTGCCCGCGGCGGGAGACATGGGCACCGTTCCTGCCAGTGAAATTAAGAGGGCAACTTTGGCAGCACTGGCAGACCGCTTTTCAAGAATTGTTGCAGGCCACGGTGATCTTAGTGGCGGCTGACCGGCCACCTCGACGTGGCTCACCTCCGCGCGGAGAAATTCCGGAAGCCGCCTTCTGCATCGGCCAGACGATGCACACAGGCTTGTTACTCTTACCAATCCAGTTAATTCCCGATTTTCTGCGCAATTTGGCTAGGCGTTGTCCGCTTATGGCGCTGCGGCGGCCTTTGCTTGCGCGCGCCATTTGACAGGCCCGCCACCATTCCTATAGTGCGCCCTGCTTGATGGTTCCTGAGGCACGACGCTTTGTCGTGTCCGAAGGAGGCAAGAGGGAACAAGGTGAGGGACGGCAATTCAGCGCGAAATGCCCAA
>TARA_R110000868_G_scaffold245794_3_pt1 | contig 15995 bp, 11 predicted proteins | sample TARA_R110000868 | Tara Oceans TARA_R110000868 (sample SAMEA4397489) | marine metagenome | biome: Polar Biome; feature: [SRF] surface water layer (ENVO:00010504); material: water (ENVO:00002006), including particulate matter (ENVO:01000060) such as... | depth 5 m | reverse complement strand
TATAACAACCAACCGACAAATGTCGATGCTGGCCACTGTGACGCACAACACGACATTAGCGTTAAGCTCAATTTTTACTTATCGCCGATAAGCGCTTGATCTACAGAGGTAAGCACAAAGCGGCATGCCTACAAGGGACTGGCCGGCCGAACGGGCGGCGGGCCAGGCGATCATCAGCCCTTGATGCAGTCGACTGTGTAGACCCCATCGTCACGCTGCAGGCCATGCACATCGGCATCAAAGCCTGGGAAGCTGCGATCGAAGGTGCGGGCAAAGGCCAGATAATCAATGATCGAGCGCGTCTGCGCGGTAAAGCGCTCCCCCGGCATGATCAGCGGAATACCCGGCGGATAGGGCACCAGCATCACCGCCGCAATCCGCCCTTCCAGTTGCTCGATCGGCACGGCCTCAACCTCGCCGCGTACAAGCTGGTTGTAGGCATCGGCAGGTTTAATCGCGACTTCCGGCAGCACCGTGTACATACGCTTGAGCGCTTTAGCCGTGGCGTTTTCGCGGTAGCAGGCATGCAAGGCATCGCACAGATCGCGCAAGCCCATGCCCTGATAGAACGCTTTGCCCGCTTGAGCAATCGACGGCAGCACATCGCTCAACGGCAGGTTGGCGTCATAGCTGCGCTTGAACTCCAGCAGCTCGGTCAGCAGCGTGCTCCACTTACCCTTGGTAATCCCCATGGAGAACAGCACAAGGAAGGAATACAGGCCGGTTTTCTCCACCACCAGGCCACGTTCCCACAGGAATTTACTGACCACCGCCGCCGGAATACCCCGCCCGTCCAGCGTGCCATCGGCCGTCAACCCGGGCGTGACCAGGGTGACTTTGATCGGATCAAGCAGCACGTAATCTTCGGCGACATCACCAAAGCCATGCCAATCGGCTTGCGGCTGCAGTAGCCAGTCCGCGGTCACCACATCATCGGCGCCTTCGGCCTTGGCCGGCTGCCAGATGCTGAACCACCAGTCATCAGCGCTGAGGTTCTGTCGCAAGTTGGCCAGCGCACGGCGGAAACTCAGGGCTTCATCGAAGGTTTCCTGAATCAATGAGCGCCCTGCCGGCCCTTCCATCATCGCTGAGGCTACATCGAGCGAGGCGATAATGCCGTACTGCGGCGAGGTTGAAATGTGCATCATAAAGGCTTCGTTGAATCGGTCCCGATCCAGCTGGCGAACACCGCCATCCTGCACATGAATCATCGAGGCCTGGCTGAATGCCGCCAGCAGCTTGTGCGTCGAGTGGGTGGTAAACACCAGCGGCGCGGCTTCGGTTCGCGCCGTGCCCATACCGTAGCGCCCGGCATAAAACTCATGAAACGCCGCATAGGCGTACCAGGCCTCGTCGAAGTGCAGCACCTCGACGCTATTGCCCAGGGTTTGCTTGATCAGTTCGGCGTTGTAACAGAGGCCGTCATAGGTTGAGTTGGTCACCACCACCAGTTTGACCATCGCCCCACTGCTGCTCGGCACACGGCCGCGTGCCAGCGGACTGGCATCAATCTTCGCCTGAATCGACTCACGGCTAAATTCGCTCAGCGGAATCGGTCCGATAATGCCCAGCTCATTGCGCTCCGGGCACAGGTACAGCGGGATCGCGCCGGTCATGATGATCGAGTGCAAAATCGACTTGTGGCAATTTCGGTCAACCAGTACCAAATCATCACGGCCGACCATGCTGTGCCAGACGATCTTGTTCGCCGTCGAGGTTCCGTTGATCACGAAATAAGTGTGGTCGGCGCCGAAATTTCGCGCCGCGCGGGCTTCGGCCTCGGCCAGCGGGCCGGTGTGGTCAAGCAGCGAACCCAACTCTGGCACCGAGACAGACAAATCGGAACGCAGGGTGTTTTCACCAAAAAACTGATGAAAGGCCTGGCCCACCGGGCTCTTGCGATACGCCACGCCGCCACCATGGCCGGGCGTGTGCCAGGAATAGTTGGATTGTGCGGTGTGCTGTACCAGCGCCTTGAAAAACGGCGGCAGCAGACCATCCAAATAGTTACGCGCCGCGCGGGCCACCTGGCGCGCAAGAAATGGCACGGTGTCTTCAAACAAATAAAGAATGCCGCGCAACTGATTGAGGTCAATCATCGCCTCGGCTGGGGCGTTTTCGATGGTGACTTGCTCACCAATCGCAAAGATCGGCAGTTGCGGCGCACGGCGGCGGGCGATGCGGATCAGCTCAAGCATGTCCTGCAACAGGTTGTTGTTCTCCCCCGCCCCTTCGGCAGCCACCAGAATGCAGGCCAGGCCGTGGTGGGTGGAGGCAACAATGCGCCCCTCGGCAGAGCTGGCAGTGGACAAAATACTGAAGCCGTCCTGTTCCAACTCTTGGGCAATGGCGCGCACCCGATCACCGGCCACGGTATCGGCCTTGATGTCACGGTGCACGATCAGGACAGGAAACTTTAGGTCTTTATACATTGTGGCGTCCCTGAAGAATGGCAGGTGCGGGCCTGCCGATCGCTTCAGGTTAGAGGCTCGCACTGACTGGCGTAACCCCCTCTACGTGACACTGTACGAAAAGGTCGCGAGTTAATAACTCGCTAGAAGCGGCTGTCGCTCTAACTCACTCGACCGACAACCACCCTCGCCGCTCAGGCCTCGGTTTGTGGTTGCTCCATTTGCAGCCACAGCGGCAAGGCGCCGGCAGACTTCTCGATAATCGCCAGGCGCACCCTATGCTCGGCAAGCTCAGCCTCAGTGGCCTGAACCACCCGCGTGCGAGCGCGCTCGGCAGGCAGGCGGCGAATGGCGGTGGGTTGCTGACGACCATTGCCGTCACCTTCAGAACCGTCACCAGCCAGGGACAGATTGGTCTGCCCGCCAGTCATAGTCAGGTAAACGTCAGCCAGAATCTCGGCGTCGAGCAAAGCGCCGTGGAGATCGCGGCCAGAGTTATCGACACCGTAACGCTTGCAGAGCGCATCAAGGTTGTTGCGCTGCCCCGGATGGCGCTCGCGGGCCATCATCAGGGTATCGAGAATCGAGCAGTAATCGCTGACCTCGGCGCGCTCACTCTGCCCCAGCAAATTGAATTCGTTGGCAATAAAGCCGATGTCAAACGCGGCGTTGTGGATGATCAGCTGCGCCCCCTTGATGAACTCGAAGAACTCATCGGCGACTTCTTTGAAACGCGGCTTATCCTTGAGGAACTCATCGGTAATGCCGTGAACGGCGATGGCGCCCTCGTCGCTCTCACGATCCGGCTGCAGGTAGACGTGAAAGTGCCGGCCCGTCAGGCGACGGCCGATCAGCTCAACACAACCGATTTCGATAATCCGATGGCCGTCAGCCACCGGCATACCGGTGGTTTCAGTGTCCAAAATCACACTACGCATGCTTCAACCCTCGCACTTCATCAACACCGCGGTTGGCCAACTGATCGGCGCGCTCGTTACCGGGGTGGCCGGTATGGCCACGCACCCACTGCCAAGTGACGGTATGCCGATTAACCTGCTCATCCAGCTGCTGCCAGAGGTCGGCATTCTTCACCGGCTGCTTGGCGGCGGTTTTCCAGCCACGCTTCTTCCAGTTCGGCATCCAGTCCTGAATACCCTGCATCACATACTGCGAATCGGTCACCAGGCGCACGTCACACGAGCGTTTCAACTCGGCCAGAGCACGGATGGCCGCAGTCATTTCCATGCGGTTGTTGGTGGTATCAGCCTCGCCGCCCCACAGCTCTTTTTCCACGCCTTTGAAAATCATCAGCGCGCCCCAGCCACCCACGCCAGGGTTACCTTTGCAGGCGCCGTCGGTGTAGATCTCGACCTGTTCACTCATGTATCTGCAATCTCTCGCTCAATTTATCGGCCGGCTCTATTTCTGCGGTGTTTCTCGACGGCTGACTTTGGCGACGGGCATCGGCAGCAATTGCCCAACTGATTGGCGGTTAGGCTGGCGCAACGGCCGTAGGCCGACCACCAGTTTGCGCGCCACCAGCACGTAAACGCCGCCACCAGGTAGCTGCCAGGCGGCGCCCAATCGCTCTAGCGGCGCCAGGCGCGCCTGCCAGGCCGGCGAAGAAAGCGGCGGACGATAGCACCCGAAGCGGCGTTTCTCCAGCGCGAAACCGAGCAGGTGTAACCAGTCGCTTACCCGGCCGGGAGCAATACAGCGTGCCTGGCGCAGCGCACCGCGGGTAACCAAATGACGCAAACCCCAGCTGCTCTTCGGGTTGATACCGACAATCAACAAATGACCGCCAGGCCGCACGCTGCGGGCGGCTTCACGCAGTAAGCCATGGGGTGACAGGCTGAAGTCCAGACCATGCTGCAGCACCACCACATCAGCGGCATGCTCGATCAACGGCCAGGCTTGCTCCTCACAGACAATCTCAACCCCCTTGAACGGCGCACCCACGCGCACACTGCGCTGAATCTGTTGGGCATCCGGTGGTGTGTCAGCGGCCGGGCCGTAATGGACCAGATAACCGCCAAAAAAACGCGCCAGTTCGTCCTCCAGTAACTGCCGTTCTTGCTCCAACAAAAACTGCCCGAGCGGGCCGCCCAGCCAACCGCGGGCCGCGCCTATGAGGTCAAGCCACTCACTATCGGCCTGAGCAAACGGATGATCGGTCATAAAAACACCTAAGTAGCCAGCACCGCTATTGCCCCCTAAGATGAACCTTTATGCCCTGCTTAGCGACCTAGTGATGATAAAAATCGACGCCCTGCCTGCATTTTCTGACAACTATATCTGGCTGCTGCAAGACGCCGAGCAGCGTCGCTGCGCGGTAGTTGATCCTGGCGACGCGGCACCTGTCGAGGCCTGGTTAACGGCTCATCCTGGCTGGCAGTTGAGTGACATTCTGATCACCCACCATCACGTTGATCATGTCGGCGGTGTCGAGCGACTCAAGACCATAACTGGCGCACGGGTGCTCGGCCCCGCTAATGAGAAAATACCTGGCCGTGACCTGGCGCTTCACGACGGCGACCAGGCGGAAGTTCTCGGGTGCCGCTTCGTTATCGTTGAAGTACCGGGGCACACCCTTGGGCACATTGCCTACATTCAGCCTGAGCAGCACTGGCTGTTCTGTGGCGACACGCTGTTTGCCGGTGGTTGCGGCCGGCTGTTTGAAGGCACTCCCGAGCAGATGCACGCCTCGCTCAGCCGTCTGGCCGCACTGCCCGAGGAGACCCAAGTGTTCTGTACCCACGAGTACACCCTGAGCAACCTGCGCTTTGCCGCGGCAGCTGAACCCGGCAACCCTGAAATCAAACAACGCCTGCAGCAGGTCAGCCAATGGCGTGAGGCAGGGCAAATCAGCCTGCCTTCATCAATTGGCCTGGAGCGCGCGACCAACCCGTTCTTGCGCAGCGCGCAACCATCGCTCAGCGCTTGTATCACCGAGCGCGAAGGACCCGCCAGCCGCTCGCCGGTCGAGGTTTTCGCCGCTTTACGCGCGTGGAAAGATCATTTCTAAACCTCGACAACCACACAAAAGCCTGGTTAAAACTTGACCAATGGCACTCTCGTTTCTAGAATCGCCCGACCTTTTCGCCGGGAAGTACATCGCCGCCAATGCCTTTATCACCACGCAAGACCTTGAATCTAAAGGCATTAGCACGCAGCGCTAAAGCGCTTCTGGTGATCATATGCATAACTGTGGCGGGCTGTCAGAGCACTCAGCAGCAGCGCCTCGTCCCCGAGCGTACAGCCGGCCTTGAGCAGGAGCCAGAGTGGCTGAACGACAGCGCGGCGGATGCTCCAGAAGAGCCTACAGACATCTGGGAGCGGGTACGCAACGGCTATCAGTTACAAGAGACCATCACTCTTAATCCGCGTATCGAGCAGCAACGTCTATGGTTCGTCAGCAACCCATCGTTTATCGAGAAAGCCGGCGAGCGCAGTAACCCCTACATTCACTTCATCGTTGAGCGCTTAGAGCAGCGCAATATGCCGATGGAATTGGCTCTGCTGCCGATGATCGAAAGTGCGTACAACCCTCTGGCCTACTCCCATGCCCATGCGGTCGGGCTCTGGCAGTTTATCCCCTCAACAGGGCGCTACTTCAACCTCCGCCAGACCAACTGGTACGACGGTCGCCGCGACGTGATGGCCTCAACTGATGCCGCCATCAATTATCTGTCGCGCCTCAAGGAAATGTTCAACGGTGACTGGCTATTGGCGTTAGCAGCCTATAACGCTGGTGAAGGCCGGGTCAGCCGAGCAATTGAGCGCAACCAAAAACTCGGCCTACCGACTGATTACTGGAACCTTTCACTGCCAACTGAAACACAGAATTACGTGCCTAAGTTGTTGGCACTCTCGCAGGTGGTGATGACGCCGCACGCCTATGGCGTCAGCCTTGCCCCGGTGGCCAACGAACCTTACTTCGAAAAGGTCGAGTTCAAACAGCACATGGACTTGGCCCGTGTCGCCGCCATGGCGGGCCTTGATGAAGACGAGCTGTACCTGCTCAACCCGGCGTTCAAGAAAGGCGTAACCCTGGACGGTCCGCAGCATCTGCTGGTGCCAACCGATAAGGCTGAACTGCTAACCGCCAACCTGTCACTGATGAAACCCCAAGAACTGGTCGATTGGCAGCAGTATCGCGTGCGCTCGGGCGACAGCCTGCACAGCATTGCCAACCAGCATCAAGTGACTGTGGGCACCCTGAAAGACATTAACAAGCTCACCGGCAGTCACTTGCGCATCGGCCAACAGCTGAGTATCCCAACTCAGCCCCGTGTCAATACGCGCCAACCGCTGCGCCAGCTCGCCACGGCGCCTAGCACGCCAAGCCGTACCTACCGAGTAAAAAACGGTGATAGCCTTTGGCAGATCGCCAAGAGTCACAAGGTTACCGTTACCGATGTGCGGCGCTGGAATAAGCTATCAGGCAATAGCCTGCGAGTCGGCCAGGTCCTGTCCTTACACGCGGGCAAGCCTAGCAGTGCTCGCCAAAGCACAAGCTATTACAAGGTACGCCGTGGCGACTCACTGTATTTAATCGCCAAACGCCTCAAAGTACCCATGAAAACGCTACAGAATTGGAACCCCAAGGCCGGCAAAGCACTCAAGCCCGGGCAGACACTGACCCTCTACAGCGCCAACTGATCAAGCCTTCTTGCTCATCGCTTCCAGGCAGCGACCAGTCAACTGGGTAAACCGCTGAAAAGCGACAAACTGCTCATGCTTTAACGCCCGCCCGGACACGCGGCCGTCGGCATACAGCAGGCCGATCTCTCGGGTACCGGCCAACAGCGGGGCAACAAAGAACATACCCTGCCCTAGGCGCTGGCGAATCGGCTGAGTGACCAGCTCATTCAGGTTGTAACTGGCCGGCACACCCATCCATAGCGCTTCTTTATTACGCAGCGCATAACTGAAGATATGCGGCTGCTCGAACTGCGAAACCGGCAAGATAAAATCATGCGCCCAGCTCTCAGTGCCTTCGCCAGTCACTCGCTTGGCGCGAAAACAGCTTTGCCCATCGGACAAGACCATCAACATGATGCGCTCCAGCCCCGCGCCCTCATGCAGCCCCTTAAACAGGGTATCCAGCACCAAACCAAGATCAGCCCGCCGCGAAACCATCAACCCGAGGTCCTGCAGGGCTTGCTGTAATACCAGCAGATTGGGCTGCAGCAACCGCGCCTTGCGCTGTTCCTGCTGCAAACGAATTTGCTCCGGGTCGGTATTGGGGATGAGCTTACACAGCTGGCTGACGCCAAAGGTCGCCGCCATCTTTACCGTCTCCTCGGCACTGGCCAGCACTTGCTGCATAGCTTCCTCTAAGGTGACGCCAATAAAGCTGGCCAACTGTCCGACCAGTGCCTCCATGGCCGGCGTGTCCCAGCCATCCAGAGCCGCCTGGCTGATTTTTGCACCCAAGATCACAGCTTTTACGGCCGGATCATTCTGGCTGGTCGACTGATGCGCCAGGCTAACGGTGTCACCCAGGTTCCAGCTTTTCACCAAGGCCAGGCTCAACTGGCGAAAGCTGGTGCCAAGTACCTGCATCACCACGTCATCTTCTTGCGCCCCAGGTTGAGCCAGAGCGCTGGCCAACTCATCAGCCGCATCGCCGGCACACCCCCAGAACGCCAGTTCGCCAACGTTATGCAGTAAGGCGGCGATAAACACTTCTTCATCGTTTTTAGACAGGACGTACCCGGCAATATTACGCGCCTGCACCGCCGCATGGAACGATCGTGCCAGCAGCTCAGCGAGCTGATCACGCGAGCTACGCGCCAATAAGCCATCAATCAGGCTGACTGACAGACCTATCTGCCTCACGTTATCGAAGCCGATCAGTACAATGGCCCGAGAGATCGTCCGGATGGCTTCCTGTGACGGGTTGTAATACACGCTATTGCCGATGCGCAGGACCTTGGCGGTCAACGCGGCATCGCGCAACAAAACATCGGCTAATTGCTGGACCGATGATTTATCACCCAGCGTCAGGCGGTGCAGGTCCTGCACGACCGAGGCCAGGGCTGGTAATTCGGCTTGGTTAAAGCGATCAATCCATGACTGCAGACCATGGCATTTTGTAGCCAAAACAGTGCCCTCGTTATAGGTCGTTTAATTATAGTTAATGTGCCACTAGGGCTTAGCGCGAGCCTACCCTTTTTCCAACGGATACAAGCTGTTAATGTGCCTGACCAGCAGCCCTCAAGACGCCACGGATCGGATATTTCACTTGATACGTCCTCTCCTCTCGCTGTTTCTCTGCCTGGCCGTCAGTTCGTCTGCCTGGGCCACCCTGTATACAAGCCACGGCTACGCCCAGTTTGGCGAGCTGAAGTACTCTGCCAGCTTCACCCACTTCGCCTGGGTCAACCCTGAAGCCCCAAAGGGCGGCACGCTGCGAATGATGGCCAACGGCACCTTCGACACGCTCAACCCTTATACCCTCAAGGGCAGCAGCCCGATCAGTACCGCCAATTTTCTGCAATACGGGGTCAATGAGCTCAATGCGCCCCTTATGGTCGGTACTGGTGCCTATGACCCCTCCGGTGATGAGCCGGCCTCCAGCTACGGCTTGATCGCCGAGTCAGTGGAGTACAGCGATGATCGCAGCTGGGTGGTGTTCAACCTGCGTCCCGAAGCACGCTTCCATGACGGAAAGCCGATTACCGCCTATGACGTCGCGTTCTCCTACCGTTTGCTCCTCAAGCAAGGTCATCCGCAGTACCGCAGCAATCTGCAGGAGGTGAAGCGGGTCGATATCCTCAATCGTCACAGCATTCGTTTTGTCCTCAAGCGCGCCGGCAGCTCGTTGTTGGTTTTGCGTCTAGGCGAACTGCCGGTACTGCCGCAACATTACTGGAAAGACCGCGATTTCAAGGCCACTACCTATGAACCACCGCTGGGCAGCGGACCCTACCGCATCACCCAGGTCAGCCCTGGGCGCAGCCTTAGATTTGAACGGGTCAAGGATTGGTGGGGCGCAACACTGCCGGTCAACCGTGGCAAGTACAACTTCGACCGAGTCGACGTGGAGTTCTACCGTGACAGCCATGTCGCGTTCGAAGCCTTCAAGGCCGGCGAATTCGATATCTATATCGAGCAGCAAGCGAAGAACTGGGCCAATGGTTACCGCTTCCCGGCGCTGAACCGTGGCGAAGTTATTCGAGCAGAAATTCCGCACCAGATTCCGACGCAAACCCAGGCGTTGTTCATGAACACCCGCCGCGCAATGTTCGCCGACCGTAAAGTCCGTGAGGCCCTGGGCCTTATGTTCGACTTTGAATGGGCCAACCGCGCATTGTTCAACAGTTCCTACACCCGCGCTAAAAGCTACTACCCAAACAGTGAATTCTCGGCCAAAGGCAAGCCAGAAGGTGCCGAATGGCTAATGTTATCGCCCTATCGCAAGCAGCTGCCGGCTCGCCTTTTTACCGAACCATTTACCATGCCGCAGACCGATGGCCGGGGCATTCCGCGGGATACCTTGCGCCGTGCGCTCGGTCTACTGGCCGATGCCGGCTGGAAGCCTTCAGGCCAGCGCCTGCTCAATCGCCAAGGCCAGCCACTGAGCCTTGAGATACTGTTGGTTAACCCCAACCTTGAGCGAATCCTCCAGTCTTTTACCGAGAATCTCGCCAGCATTGGAATCCAGGCCAACCTGCGCACCGTCGACCGCGCCCAGTACAAGCAGCGTCTCGATCAATACGACTTCGACATGATTTTGCTTACCCTGCCGCAGACCCTCAGCCCCGGCCTTGAGCAATCACAGTACTTCCACTCATCCCAGGCCACTATCAAGGGTGGCAGAAACTACGCCGGGGTTAATCACCCAGTAGTCGATGCAATGATTGAAAAGTTGCTGGCAGCGCAGACCCGAACCGAGCAAGTAGCGGCCACCCGCGCGCTTGACCGCGTATTGTTGTGGCAGCACTACACCATCCCGAATTGGTATATCGATTACCACCGCCTGGCTTACCGTAACCGATTTGCCTTTGTCGCCACGCCGCCCTACACCTTGGGCCTGCGTACCTGGTGGCTGAAATCCATGGAGAACGCTGAATGACCCATGCATTGCGCACCCTGTTTATCGGCTTCAGCAGCATTGCCCTGCTTAGCGTTGCCAGCCTTGCGCTCGCTAACCCTAAGCATGCGCAAACCCTGTATGACGAACCAGCCAAATACCCGGCCAACTTCAAGCACTTCGACTACGTCAACCCTGATGCACCGAAGGGCGGCACTTTGCGCCAGGCCGGCTTTGGCGGTTTCGACAGCCTCAACCCCTTCATCAACAAAGGTGTGGCCGCCGACGATATAAGCATCATCTACGACACCCTGACCCGCCATGGCCTGGATGAGCCCTTTACCGAATACGGTTTACTGGCCGAGAAAATCGAGAAAGCCCCAGACAATGCCTGGGTACGCTTTTATCTGCGCCCTGAAGCACGCTTCCATGATGGCCAGCCAGTCACCGCCGAAGACGTTAAATTCACCTTCGACACCCTGATGAGCCAAGGTGCCCCCATGTACCGCGGTTACTATGCAGATGTCGAAAAGGTTGTAGTCGAAAGCCCCCTGCGCGTGCGCTTTGTCTTCAAGCATGCCGGCAACCGTGAGCTGCCGCTAATTGTCGGCCAGCTACCGGTACTGCCGAAACACTGGTGGGCCGAACGCGATTTCAGCAAAGGCAATCTGGATATCCCCCTGGGCAGCGGCCCCTACAAAGTGGCTGAGGTACAAGCAGGCCGCTCGATTCGCTATGAGCGAGTTAACGACTGGTGGGGTAAAGACTTGCCGGTCAACCGCGGCTTCTACAACTTCGACACCCTGCAAATCGACTACTACCGTGACAACACCGTCGCCCTCGAAGCGCTCAAAGCCGGTCAGTTCGACTACTGGCTGGAAATGAGCGCAAAGAACTGGGCCACCGCCTATAACAATGAGGCAGTAGCCAACGGGCAGTTAATTAAAGAAGAGATCGCCAATCACAACCCCACCGGCATGCAAGGGTTTATCTTCAACACGCGTCGCCCGCTGTTCAGCGACCGCCGGGTGCGAGAAGCACTGGGCCTGCTGTTTGATTACGAGTGGACCAACCGTCAGCTATTCAATGGTGCCTATACCCGCACCCGCAGCTACTTTGACAACTCCGAACTGGCCTCAGTTGGCTTACCCTCCGCTGACGAGTTGAAGCTGCTTGAGCCCTTGCGCGCGCAAATCGCGCCTAAGGTATTCAGCGACGAATACCAGCCTGCGGTTACCGATGGCAGCGGCATCATTCGCGAGCAGCAACGTCGGGCCTACCAACTGCTGCAGGAGGCGGGCTGGCGTGTCGATGGCGACCAGATGCTCGACAGCACCGGTAAACCGGTGAGTTTCGAGTTCCTTCTGGCACAAACCGAGTTCGAACGTGTGTTGCTGCCGTTCAAACGTAACTTGGCTGATTTGGGCATCGAACTGGTGATTCGCCGCGTTGACGTGTCGCAGTACATCAACCGCCTGCGCTCGCGCGATTACGACCTGATCGTCGGTGGCTTTGGCCAGTCCAACTCACCTGGTAACGAGCAACGCGAATACTGGCACTCCAGCAGCGCCGACAACCCCGGCAGCCGCAACTTTATCGGCCTAAAAGACCCAGCCGTAGACAGCCTGGTTGAGGGTTTGATCAATGCCGACTCACGGCAAAGCCTGATTGCCCACACCCGCGCCCTTGACCGCGTATTGTTGTGGGGCCATTACGTGGTGCCCAACTGGCATATCAAAACCTGGCGCGTGGCCTACTGGAACCGTTTTGAGCACCCGCAAGTGACGCCGCAATACGATATTGGCCTGCACACCTGGTGGGTGCGCACGCAATCACCCGAAGCAGCCGCCGACGCGTCTGCCGCCCAACCCTCTGCAGATCCGGAGCAATAAGATGCTGGCGTATATTTTTCGTCGGCTGCTGCTGATCATTCCCACGCTGTTCGGTATTTTGCTGATCAACTTCATCATCATCCAGGCCGCTCCCGGCGGTCCGGTCGAGCAGATGATCGCCAAGCTGGAAGGCTTCGATGGAGCCACCAGCCGGATTGCTGGCGGCGGTGCCGAGGTCGCAGTGGCCGGCTCCAACTACCGCGGCGCCCAGGGTCTTGATCCCGATCTGGTCGTGGAGATCGAGCGCATGTACGGTTTCGACAAGCCCGCCCCGGAGCGTTTTTGGCTGATGCTCAAGAGCTACGCACAACTTGACTTTGGCTCCAGCTTCTTTCGCGATGCCGAGGTCATCGACCTGATCATCGAGAAGATGCCGGTATCGATCTCCTTAGGGCTGTGGAGCACGCTGATCATGTACCTGGTGTCGATCCCGTTGGGGATCGCCAAGGCCACTCGGCATGGCAGTGCCTTTGACGTTTGGACCAGCTCGGCAATCATCGTCGGCTATGCCATTCCCGCCTTCCTGTTTGCCATTCTGCTGATCGTATTATTTGCCGGCGGCAGTTACTGGGACTGGTTCCCACTGCGCGGCCTGACCTCGAACAACTTCGACGAGCTGAGTTTTAGCGGCAAGCTGCTCGACTATTTCTGGCACCTGGCGCTGCCCGTCACCGCGCTGGTGATTGGTAACTTCGCCACCCTGACGCTGCTAACCAAGAACAGCTTTCTCGATGAGATCAATAAGCACTATGTGGTCACCGCCCGCGCCAAGGGCCTGAGCAACAACCGCGTGCTCTACGGCCATGTGTTTCGCAACGCGATGCTGATCATCATCGCCGGTTTCCCGGCGGCCTTTATCGGGATTTTCTTCACCGGTTCCTTGCTGATTGAGGTGATCTTCTCCCTCGACGGCTTGGGTCTGATGAGTTTCGAGGCTGCTATCAACCGTGATTACCCGGTGGTGTTTGGCACCCTGTTTATCTTTACGCTGCTGGGCTTGGTGGTGAAATTGATCGGCGACATTACCTATACCCTAGTCGATCCACGCATCGACTTCGAAAGCCGGGAGGGTTGAGATGACACTTTCTCCGATCAATCAACGCCGCTTCCAGCTGTTTAAGGCGCACAAACGCGGCTGGTGGTCGCTGTGGATTTTCCTCGTCTTATTTTTCGTCACCTTGGGCGCCGAACTAATTGCCAACGACAAGCCGTTGGTGGTGAGTTACGACAACGAACTGTATTTCCCGGTACTCAAGCGCTACCCGGAAACCACCTTTGGCGGCGAATTCCCGCTGCAGGCCAATTACAAGAGCCCCTACATTCAGGAGCTGATCAAGGAAAAGGATGGCTGGATGATCTGGCCGCCCATCCGCTACAGCTACTCCAGCATCAACTACGACCTACAAGTACCTGCACCGGCGCCACCGTCCACAGAGAATTGGTTCGGCACCGACGACCAAGGCCGCGATGTGCTCGCGCGGGTGATCTATGGCTTCCGCATTTCAGTGTTGTTTGCCCTCATCCTGACTCTGGCGAGTTCAGTCATCGGCGTATTTGCCGGTGCCTTGCAGGGCTTTTATGGCGGCTGGGTCGACCTGGTCGGCCAGCGCTTTCTGGAAGTCTGGTCGGGCTTGCCGGTGCTCTACCTGCTGATCATCCTAGCCAGCTTCGTGCAGCCAAACTTCTGGTGGCTGCTGGGCATCATGCTGCTGTTCTCCTGGATGAGTCTGGTGGACGTGGTGCGCGCTGAGTTCTTACGCGGGCGCAATCTCGAATATGTACGCGCCGCCCGCGCGCTGGGCATGCAGAACGGCTCGATCATGTTCCGCCACATTCTGCCCAACGCAATGATCTCGACCATGACCTTTATGCCGTTCATCCTCACCGGCGCGATCGGCACCCTCACCGCACTGGACTTCCTCGGCTTTGGTCTGCCGCCTGGCGCACCGTCGCTGGGTGAATTGGTCGCCCAGGGCAAGTCCAACCTGCAAGCGCCATGGCTGGGCATCAGTGCCTTTGCCGTGCTCGCCCTGATGCTCAGTTTGCTGGTGTTTATCGGCGAAGCCTCACGTGATGCCTTCGACCCGAGGAAATAATATGACCGACACCCCCGCCCTCATCGAAGTCCGTGATCTGGCTGTCGAGTTTGTCACCGGCAACCGCAAAGAACGGGTATTGGAAGGTGTTAGCTTCGACATAAAGCGTGGCGAAACCCTTGCCCTGGTTGGCGAAAGCGGTTCTGGTAAGTCAGTAACTGCGCATTCCATCCTGCGCCTGCTGCACTACCCGCTAGCCCAGCATCCGAGCGGCAGCATTCACTATGCTGGGCAAGATTTGCTCAAGCTCAACGAGAACAAACTTCGCAGCATCCGTGGTAACCGCATTGCCATGGTCTTTCAGGAGCCCATGACCTCGTTAAACCCGTTGCACAGCATCGAAAAACAAATCAACGAAGTACTGGGCCTGCACAAGGGCCTACGTGGTAAGGCCGCTACGGCGCGCACCCTCGAACTGCTTGACTTGGTCGGCATTCCCGAACCGCATAAACGCCTCAAGGCTTACCCTCATGAGCTGTCGGGCGGCCAACGTCAACGCGTGGTGATCGCCATGGCGCTGGCCAACGAGCCGGAACTGCTAATCGCCGATGAGCCGACCACTGCGCTGGATGTGACCGTACAGCTGAAGATTCTTGAACTGCTCAAGGACCTGCAGGCGCGCTTAGGCATGGCCATCCTGCTGATCAGCCACGACCTCAACCTTGTGCGGCGTATTGCCCACCGGGTCTGCGTTATGCAGCACGGGCATATCGTTGAGGAAGCCGCCTGCGAGACACTCTTTAACGCCCCGCAACACCCCTACACCCGCGAGCTGCTGGGTGCCGAACCTTCCGGAGGCCCGGTCGATCAACCACCCGGCAAGCCCATGCTGGAAGTCGATAACCTGCGCGTGTGGTTCCCAATTAAAAAAGGCCTGCTACGCCGCACCGTCGACCACGTCAAAGCGGTAGACGGCATCAATTTCAGCGTGCCGCAGGGGCATACCCTGGGTATCGTTGGTGAGAGTGGCTCAGGCAAGTCCACCCTCGGCTTGGCGATTTTGCGCCTGCTTAGCAGCCAAGGCGGTATTCACTTTCAGGGTCAAGCCATTGACCACCTCTCGCAAGAGCAGGTAAGACCGCTACGCCGACAGATGCAGGTGGTCTTCCAAGATCCATTTGGCAGCCTCAGCCCGCGCATGTCGGTGAGTCAGATTGTTGGTGAGGGTTTGCAGATTCACGGCATGGGCACTGCAGCCGAACAGGAGCAGGCCATTATCGATGCGCTGATTGAGGTCGACCTCGACCCTGAAACCCGCCATCGCTATCCGCATGAGTTCTCCGGCGGCCAACGCCAGCGCATTGCCATTGCCCGCGCCCTGGTACTCAAGCCCGCACTGATCTTGCTGGATGAGCCAACCTCGGCCCTCGATCGTACGGTGCAGCGCCAGGTGGTCGAACTGCTACGCTCGCTGCAGGCCAAATATAACCTAACGTATCTGTTTATCAGCCACGACCTGGCAGTCGTCAGAGCCTTGAGCCACCAAATCATGGTAGTCAAACAAGGCAAAGTGGTGGAACAAGGCCCAGCTGCAAGTGTCTTTAACGCCCCG
>TARA_R110000868_G_scaffold42938_7_pt1 | contig 16012 bp, 18 predicted proteins | sample TARA_R110000868 | Tara Oceans TARA_R110000868 (sample SAMEA4397489) | marine metagenome | biome: Polar Biome; feature: [SRF] surface water layer (ENVO:00010504); material: water (ENVO:00002006), including particulate matter (ENVO:01000060) such as... | depth 5 m | reverse complement strand
TCGATACCTTAAACATATAAGCAGGGCTTCAAAAATGGCTAATTACTTCAATACCTTACCGCTGCGCGAGCAACTGGCTGAGCTTGCTAAATGCCGCTTCATGCACACCGCTGAATTTGCTGATGGCGTAGACGCGCTGAAAGGCAAAAAGCTGGTTGTTATCGGTTGCGGTGCACAAGGTCTTAACCAGGGTTTGAACCTGCGGGACAGCGGCCTGGACGTTTCCTACGCCCTGCGCCCTGAAGCCATAGCACAGAAGCGTCAGTCCTGGAAGAACGCCACCGAGAACGGTTTTACCGTAGGCACTTACGAAGAACTGATCCCAACCGCAGACCTAGTTCTGAACCTGACCCCAGACAAGCAACATAGCGCTGTTGTGACTGCTGTTATGCCGCTGATGAAGAAAGACGCTTGCCTGTCTTACTCGCACGGCTTCAACATCGTCGAAGAAGGCATGAAAATCCGCGAAGACCTGACCGTCATCATGGTTGCCCCTAAGTGCCCGGGCTCTGAAGTACGCGCTGAATACGTTCGCGGCTTTGGCGTACCTACCCTGATCGCTGTTCACGAAGACAACGATCCTAAAGGCGAAGGCCTGGCGCTGGCTAAAGCCTACGCAGTGGGTACTGGCGGTCACAAAGCCGGCGTGCTGATGTCGTCTTTCATTGCCGAAGTTAAATCTGACCTGATGGGCGAGCAAACCATCCTGTGCGGCATGCTGCAGACCGGGTCTATCCTGTGCTTCGACAAGATGGTTGAAGAAGGCATCGACGCTGGCTACGCCTCTCGCCTGATCCAGTACGGCTGGGAAACAGTCACCGAAGCCCTGAAGTACGGCGGCGTGACCAACATGCTGGACCGCCTTTCCAACCCTGCCAAGATCAAAGCCTTTGACCTGGCTGAAGAGCTGAAGCAGATCATGCGTCCGCTGTACAACAAGCACCAGGACGACATCATCAGCGGTCACTTCTCCAAAACCATGATGGAAGATTGGGCTAACGACGACAAAAACCTGCTGCAATGGCGCGCTGATACCGCTGAAACCAACTTCGAGAAGACTCCAGCTGGCGATGTAGAAATCTCCGAGCAAGAGTTCTTCGACAACGGCATCCTGATGGTTGCCATGGTTAAAGCCGGCGTTGAGCTGGCATTTGAAACCATGACGGCTGCTGGCATCATCGCCGAGTCTGCTTACTACGAGTCTCTGCACGAAACGCCGCTGATCGCCAACACCATCGCGCGTAAGAAGCTGTATGAAATGAACGCCACCATTTCTGACACCGCAGAATACGGTTGCTATCTGTACAACCACGCGTGTGTACCCCTGCTGGCCGACTTCATGAAAGACATCAAAACCGACGTCATCGGTAAGGGTCTGTCACTGGAAGACAACGGCGTTGATAACGCTCGCTTGATCCAAGTAAACGCAGCACTGCGTTCACACCCAGTAGAAGCAGTAGGCTCGGTTCTGCGTGGCTACATGGCTGACATGAAGAAAATCGTTTAATCGATTAGTTAATCGTTAAGCCTCAGAAGCCGGGTTTCCAACCAGAAACCCGGCTTTTTTGTCTCTGCTATTCGCAGACCCGGTCACTCGCACAGCAAAAGGCATGTATCAATGAACGCTCTCACTCGTTTAGGCTCTATTCAATTAACCAAGGCGACCGTTAACTTTGACGATCGCTTCACCCTAAGCGAGATTGATTGGACCATTACACCCGACCAGCATTGGGTTATCACTGGCACCAACGGTGCGGGCAAATCCGCCCTAGCAGCGATATTAGCGGGTGTTGGCGAGATCGCCGCCGGAAGCGTTGAAGGCCTACCCACACGCGTAGGGCTGGTCTCATTTGAAGCCCAGGCGGAACTGATCGCCAAAGAACTGAAAAAAGACGATGCCGACATCATGGACGTGATATCACTTGGCACGCCGGTGCATGAAATCATCTTCGAAAACTGCAAGGACCCGGCATTGGCGCAATCACTGGTCGAGAAATTTGGTCTAAGCAAGCTGCTGGATCGCGCGTTTCGCAAACTCTCTACTGGCGAAACCCGCAAAGTCATGCTGATTCGCGCGCTGGCCAGCAAGCCTGATTTGCTTATCTTGGACGAGCCCTTCGATGGCCTGGATGCAGACACCCTCGCCATGCTGCAAGCGCACCTGGCCTCCATCATCAATACCGTCCCTATAGTCTTGGTGCTGAACCGCTTTGATGAAATGCCAGACTTCATCACCCATATTGCCTACCTGGATAAAGACACCTCGGACCCAAAGAACCCGAATCAAGGCCGCTTAAAGCTGACTGTCGATAAAAGCGACCAAGCCGCCTTTAACGAGCTTTACCAGTTACTGCACCTGAAAAGCACCGACCTGACCGTGCCAGAGGCGGACGCAAGCCATAAACTGCCTGCTCTTGATCCCAGCCAACCTTTGGTAAAGCTGACAGCAGCAACCATTAAGTACGGCGATACCGTCATTGTCGACAAACTGGATTGGACCATAGAACGGGGCCAGCACTGGCAGCTCAGCGGCCCAAACGGCAGTGGCAAAACCGGTGTGCTGTCGTTGATCACCGGTGACCATCCGCAGTGCTATACCAACGATATTTTTGTGTTTGGATTCCAGCGCGGCGAAGGTGAAAGCATCTGGCAGATCAAACAATTTATCGGCTACGTATCCACTGCATTGCAATGGGAATATCGCGTTAGCACCAGCTGCAGAAACGTGATCATCTCCGGCTTTCACGACAGTATCGGCATGTACACCAAATCGTCCGACAACCAGAAGAAGATCGCAGACCAATGGCTCGACTTACTCGGCATGAAGAGCCGCGCCGATCAACCATTTAACAAGCTGTCCTACGGCGACCAGAGGTTACTGCTCATAGGCCGCGCCATGGTCAAACACCCACCCCTACTGATCCTGGACGAACCCTGCTTGGGCCTGGACGACATGAATCGCCAACTCGTTTTGGCTCTGATCGAGAAGATTTGCCAAGGCTCAGAGACGACAGTGTTGTATGTGAATCATCACGCGGAAGATCAGATAAAAGGGATAGAGCGATATTTGAACTTGGGAATTTAAACCAACGTTAATGGGGAAATCACTCACATTTATGTTCATCTGACCCAATTTTTCACCTGTCTGGCAATGTAACCGTTCAGGTTGATCACATGCCTCCTGCAGGCCCACGCCAGATGATCAACGTTACATTTGGCGATGACACAGCCGCTCGCTCGGCCAGAGCAAGCGGCTGTGATCATTCAACGTTTTACATCCACCCGCACAACTTTGTTGTACTGCCGGAAGTCGAATTCCCCTGACGCATTGCCCGCAGTATCCATTAATGGAAATGCATAGCGTGGCGTCATGACAACGTCGTAGTCGTACTCACCTTTAGCCCGCACATCGACCTCAATAAAGCCGTAATGTTTACCACCATCAATTAGCTGCTTATCATTCCAAAGCTCTGGTGCATCGCCGTGAGCGCTCCAGTGGGTAGCTTGAGCTTCGGCAGGTAATAGGTCGAATGGCACGTAATCGGTCGTTGGGTAGTAGCCGGGGCCGCGCAAGCCATCACCGGCGAAACCGACGTCCCAGTAATGCACTCCGTCCAGCTCCACATACTCGAGCAGTTCATCATGGCCAGATAGCACCGCAGTTACACCATAGCGAGTAAACAGCTCATGGTAGATCCGCATGGGCATGCCGGACTGGCTATCTTCGTTGTTAGCAATACCCGCCGAACCCGATGGCAGACTATGCACGCCCGTACCAAAAGCAGTGTGGTGAAACTGCACAAAGATGACCTGCCCGAGCGCTTGAGCGTCAGCCAATTCACGTGCTGCCCAGTTCCATTGCTCACTGTTGCGATTGAAGTCCGGAATACGTGCTTCTGCGCCGTTGAGCGATAGATTGGTGTCACGCGCCGGATCAGTGTCGTCGCCATTGGAGGAATCTAGGGCAATAACAGTTACTGGTCCGTAATCAACACGGTAATAGCGTTTCTCGTAGCGACTGTCGCCTGCGTGGCTTTCTGGCAGCTCCCAATAGCTAGCCCATTTATCATAAGACAGCATCGCAGCGTCTGTCGTGTAACCGCCGCCCTCAGGGTGCCAATAATTCTCGTGGTTACCCATCACCGGCAATATCGGTGTGCTGGAAGCAAAATTGCCCCACTCACCTGCCGTGTGACGCCAGAACTCGTCCCAATCCAATTGGCGACCCCCTTTCTCCACCAGGTCCCCTGCGATCAACCAGAAGTTCGGTTGGCGGGTAGTCGCGTATTCCAGATTAGCTCGAAATCCATCGGTTTGATCAACGGGATATTGACGCCCGACAGTGGTCGGGTCGGTACCCAATTTGTCGTCGCCTGGTAACAGCGAAGCGGCAGACCAGGCCACTGTTTTACGGGTGGATTCGGGTTCAGTTTCCATATCGGACATAGCCAAAAACCGAACATTGGCACGAGCGCCCCGTACTGGAGCTGTGCTCAGAGACGCGGCTACAGCATCGTTACCCGCTTGCTTCACTACATAATCGTATTGGGTCTCAGCTTGTAAGTCCTCAACGCGCACATGATGGCGATAAGGTAAGACCGGCGCCTCTCCCGCTACTACATCGGCATGAATACCGCTGAAATTGCTCTCACCGTGAATATAAGCTACTTCGCTGTCACCATAAGTAAGGTTCTCGGCCAAAACCGGATCGGATGTAAAGCTGCCCACGCCTTCAACTTCCAAGACGCCAGGTACAGCCTTATCGGTGAACCATATAACGCTGATGGCCGACTCAGTGGGGTGCTGCAAATAAGGGAGAACTCGGAATTGAGAGCTTTCCGCTACCGGCTCTTGAGTTTCAGGTGATGGAGTATCGGATGAAGAGGATGAACCGTTCAAACAACCCGTTAACAAGCCAGGGCCGAGCCCTGCGAGCAGGATGAGGTAATGTATTTTCATTGTTGCCTTCAATGCATATCGAATGGAGCCGCTAAAGTCTCATTCGCTTGTGGCATTCAAGTTACAAATTTATCAAGATCGACGTTGAATAGTCTTGGGTAGGCGAATAGCCGAGTAGGAGGGCGTTGATTCATCACGTCCCGCTTGCAGCGTGCTGGCTATCCTAGGTTTTCTGGTTCAGATTCAAAGGAAATCAACGTCTGAGAGCTGACATCAGAAACGGGGTAGAACCCAAGCGAGGATTGAGGAGGTTAATACGTTTTGAATTTGCCCAGTCAGCGGATAGCACGGCTGATAGGGTCATGAGCCGCTAAGCTTGGCCAGCTGAACGGCTCTATCGATCCAAAAAAACCACTTGAGCGACACGGGTAACCCTAGGCTAAATTGATCAGCGATTGCATAGCTAAGGATCAAGCAATACACACTATTCGGCGACCGCCTCCTCAACAAGCCCCTCAACTGCCTTACGGATATTCAATGTTGCGGGGCAATCAGGTACTTCATGGCGTTGAGCCAAGAATACAGGATCATTGTAGCCGACCCAAACCTGCGCATTCTCGTCCTCCCAAACCAATGCTTTCAGAGGCAGATCAATGCCGACTGACTGTGCACACTCCATGAACGGAGTGCCGCCTTGGGGGTTGCCAAATATCAGCACCTCAGTAGGTCGAAGGGTCTCTCCGATCTTTGCAGCGCCTGCCGCGTGGTCAACTCGAGCAAAAACAGTGAGCCCTTTATGCTTCACGCCTTGTTCAAATCGATCCATGGTCTCCTTGGCACCGTATGGGCTTCTCACTGAGATGAGCCCGTCGGCAGCATAGGACGAGAATGCTGCGAGAATGAGGAAAACAGAAACCAGTACGCGAACGATTTTCATAAGATCTCCGAGGTAGTTAATCGGCCGCGGGGTGATACCCAACGCCGCCTAAATGTGCAGATATTTAGTGAGGGCGCAACCGCAACGGGAAAACTGCGCTGTGCGGCCGATTGTTATGTTTAACCACCCGAAGGCACGTTGCGCTCGGATGGGTCCGTCTTAAAATCTTTAATCAGCTTATGCGGGTCAACCTCCGCTCGATATTCCTTCGCCGCTTGAGCCCACCAAGTCAATTGGCTAAATGTTCGGCAAAAATAATCGAACCAAGCTTCTTGATCCTCCTGGATCTGCACTGAACCCTCAGTCGTGAAGATTTCTTGTGCCTTGGGCACATGTATCATTGCAGAAACTGGCAGGCAACCTAGCTCCGAAAGAAACGTACGCATTCCAACAGCCGCACGCATCCCGCCCCATTGCCCTGCAGAATAAGTAACGATCGCGCTCGGCTTGTAAGAAAACAAAGAACTGCCAAAGTGGTTCAACAGGTTGGCAAGCGCTGGACTCATCGAATGGTTATATTCGGGACTGACCATAACGAATCCATCCGCATTATCTATCTTTGCTGCCAATTGGTTGAGGTCCGACGGGGCCTTGTTCCGCGGGTAAGCGAAGTGCGGCTTGAAAACGGCCTCTGGTGGAAAATCAAAAACATCGACCAATTCAACTTCATGGTCGGCATATCGAGTTTTCAGGCATTCGAGAACCGCTTCTGTAACCCTAACACCAAGCCGGGCCGGCTTCGGAGGTGTGCTGTCGCGCGCGGTGCCCAAGAAAATCAAGAATTTCATTTGGAGCTCCATAAGATAGCGATACTGCATAGCGTGAAGCGCACCGGTGACTTTGACGTAACCTAGCGGAGACAAAGGCATCCGTGTGACGCACTTGGTTAGCAGTCACCGAGCATGTACGCACGAAGCTGCCGCTCTTCTCGCATGACGTAGAGAACAAGAACCCGCTTTTCATCCCCACGATAAAAAATGCGACACGGTGGAACGACTACCTCCCTGTACACGGAGTTAGGGAGTTCTGGAGGAATCCGTCCGGATTGGGGAAAATCTGCCAAGCGCTCAATCTTATCGAAAACATCCTGAACCAGATGACTTGCGGCGGCAGGATTATCCAGCGCAATGTACTCGGCGAGGGCATCCAACTCTTGAAGGGCGGGTTCCGTCCAGATTACTTCAGCCATTTACTCATTTTCTCCCTGGCCTCACTCTGGCTGTACGTTCTTCCCTCAAGTACAGCTCGCTCTCCCCGTGAGAGCCCCTCAAGCAGCTCAAGTCGGCGCTGCATGAACTCGTAATCTTGCACATCGACAAGGTATGCGGATGGCTTACCATGCTCCGTAATCAGTACTGGCTCTTTGGACAAGTGCAGATCTGCCAGAATCTTTGTGGCCTGGCGTTTAAGGTTGGTAACAAGCTCAACTTTCATGGGTTCACCCCGAACTGACGAATAGTGCCACTATAGTAGCACTTCTCAGGTATGGCAATTCTAGCTAACGCCTAAATAAGTGGCGGCCCGCAAGGGCTGTCCGGTGAACGGCCGCCAGGCCGAGAACGTACTTGATTGACTGGTTATGCATTACCGGCTTTCACCGGCTTCTGAGCAAACCAGGTGATCTGTCCGCAATCGACGCACTGCAACGAAGTAGCTCGCCTGTTGGCCCAATCCAATCCGATCAACGAAGCCACTATGCTGTTTTGTAAGACCTGCTTTGCGGTGAATGAGTCGCCTCCGCAATGGGTACAAGAGACATTCTTATTAGCCGCCTTATATTTGAACATACGATAGTTCTCCAACAGTAGGTCGCACCTATAAACACCCTCGATTACGCCGCTAATAAACGTGGTTACCGCCCACCCCAACGTCAGGAGCATTAGCGGAATAGCCTGGACTAGGTGATCCATAACTTACGTCCTTGTTATCGATGATTATGCATAACGCTTGCATAAGCGGCGGCCTGACAGGGCCGGAACGAACTTGATGCACTGGTTAGGCGCTACCACGGCCACCACCATTTGCGATCACTTTTGGCTGTTTCTGAAAACGTAAGATGAAGGCCGTGATCATGGGCTATGCCAGAAACAAATTCAGTTTTCCAACCAGTATTCGACGCGGCAACAATATTTTTTATGGCAGAACTGCAAGCGCCAATGTTGTGTTCGACTACCGTGTAACCGACCGACCCTTTACCAATATGGTGGTAAAGCCTATCCGTGAACACTTCGATGGATTCCCCGGGCTCTGCAGGCAAGTTGAACGCTTTCTCAGCCCAGCGGATGAGCTGCTCGACGCTGCGAGTTTTGCGGTAATCCAGACTCACGATGATGTCGGTTTCGATCATTTTTTACGCCTAACGCCAAGCTAATTTGCCGGAACGGAGGCTCTTGTTTTTCGGCAGCGTAGCGTAAAGCCGTAAAACAAGCGCCGTAGTGGAGGTCAAATTGAGCTTTTTGTTAGGCATCGTCTTCAACCAAGTTTAAAACAAACTCGTTAAAGGAGTTTGATAGCAACTCAATGCTTTCACTACTATCAGATCTTTCGTGATCCCAAAAATAGATTTTCCCAACGAAGTCTCCCTTGAACCCAATACAAAAATAGTTGCCGCCAGGGTCACTTGCAAAAGGTAGAATACCGTCAGGTAAGTATTCCTTAATTCCTTCGTAAGCATAATTTAAGCGCGAATAGGTAGGACCATCATGAAGTCCCATTGTGTCATTCCAGACTTCGGAAGGCTCATCCGATCCAGGCCAGCAAACTAAGTATTTTTCGGGAGTACCCCCATTGTGCTCGATCAAAAATTTACGATAGTCATCAGGTAACCTATGGCCAATAGCCATTTCAAATTTTTCTAAATCCTCAATTTTGAGAGGACCATATATATTCGATTCTTCGATTTCCATATTCGTAATGCCTAACGCCCAGCTAACACGCCGAAACGGAGTTGATTTTTTTGTGCGAGCGCAGCGGAAAAGCACAAAACGAGCAACGCAGTGGAGGTCGGATTGAGCTGATTGTTATGATTATTCACCCGCATCAACTTTTTAAGTATTTCGTTAAATTTGATTTATTGGCTTCCATATAGCGTTGAACTAAATCAAATGCATCCTTTGGATTGGAGCTAAGCAAGCTTACTAGACGCGATGCACTTTCCGCTTCCCCGGGTACCACACGCCTCTCCCATTCACTAGCCGCCACTTCTTCCAGACAATTCCTAGCTGCCTTATATTTTTCCATTAAAACTAGAGCTAATCCATAGTCGTAGCCGATACGACTATTTCGATACAAAGCGTCTTTTTCAATTCGCTTAACAAAATAACCAAGGGAATCCCTACGCATTACTTCGCTTATGTAGCGAGAAGTTTTATCAATAAACTTTTCGGCTACAATGAAAGGCTTTACCCCCTTAATATTAACAAATCCATGCTCTCCTTCTAACCTGTCTGCAGAACTAAGATTCATGCTTAGTTCATTGGCGAACATAGGTTGCGTGAACATTCTCACTTCAGTTGCACTTGGCTTATGATCCATGACAAAGCCACATAAGAAAAAATTAGAATCGGGAATGCAAAAGTATCCATCCAAGCAAAACCATTCAGGTTTTAATTTGAGAACGGGTCCCATCAACTTCCGCCTAATTCCTTTTGTACGCCAAACTTCAAATATCGTTGTCTGAGCCATTCAACCCTCTACATCTGCTCAAGTTCTAGAAATCATAACAGCTAAGTGGACCGCCGGCTTTATGATTGCATATTAGTGACTTCCGCATATCAACGCTCCTCGCCGCCGGCACATTATGAAAAATATCTTTAAATTCAATAATTTGAATATAATCACCCAACCCCATACGTATTCGCGTGACTTCCGCATTTCGTGAATCCAATAAACCTGTATGGCATGTCAGCCAGCATATTCAGGGTGGAAAGCTGGTACCCGCCAGCGTTCAATCCCAGGCAGTATAAGTATTGTTTGATTACGGACTGGAGGCCATTTGGGCCGTGAACAGCGCACACGCGAAGGAGCATCAGACCCGTTAAGGCTGAAGCTGTGCTTAGTTGGCTGGGTATTGGGGTAGTGCTGCGCGCCATCCTTGGGCTCCTGCTTATTGGCTTACTGCCGTGAAGCCAAAATAGCGCCATGAGGATGTGCGGTAAAGCAAATATTCCAGCGCGCAGCGTCTGTCTGCGCCCTACTCCGCCTTCCAGCTCACCGGATACAGCATCTCTTCCCGGTAACCACTGAGCACACGCCGCAGACCGGTAAGTTGTTGGTCCAGTTCGGCGTCGCCGCTATCAACCAGAAACGGGCGGCCATCCAGGGTGGTGAGTTTGGTTTTGGTGGCGACCACCAGCAGGTTGTCGAGGCCGACGGCGCGGATGATGCGGGGCGAGAGTTGCTGGTTTCCGCGGCCGAGGATATGGCCTTGGCCGCCGATGGCGGTGACCAGTATGCGCCAGTCGCCGCCCTGTTCCATTAGTGCCCAGAGTTGCTGCTCGGTAGCGTCTTGCAGCAGCAGTTCGCCGCCGCGTAGTACGTCTACGCCCAACAGTGTGCCTTGTAGCCCCATCGCTTCTAACAGGCCGAGGTTGGTGGAGCCGGGGCCGAGTATCCAGCCGGTGTCCTCGTCTTGTTCTTCCTGTAGCCAAGCGGCGATGTCGTCGAGCACCATGGTTTCGACTTCTCGCCCGCCCTGCTTTACCTGCTGCACAAAGCGGCCTTCTTCGGGCACTGAGAGTTCGCCGTAGTGACGGGTTTTGACCTGGCCTTGGCGGAAGGCGGTTTCATCTATATCGCGTACATCCGCTTCACGCAGACGCACCAGATCGCCTTTGACCAACAATGCGACCAATTCACCGGCAGCGCGTGGGTTTACGGCGTACACGCCCGAGTGAATCTTTACGCCTGCGGGAATGCCGAGTACCAGTTGGTTGGCGCTGATCTGGTTACAGATATTACGGGCGGTGCCGTCGCCGCCAGCGAACAGCAGTAGGTCTATGCCGGTTTTTTGCAGAGCAGCGGCGCAGCGCTCGGTGTCTTCAGCGTTGGTCTGGTTTGGGTTAGTCAGCTCCCCGACCACCTGGTGCTCAAAACCCAGCTCAGTTAACAGGTCGCTGCCCATGGCGCCGGGCGCGGCAAAGAGTTGCAGTTGGTCGCGCAGCGGTAGCAGTTGCTCCAGCGCGACGGCGACTCGGCGTTGTGCCTGCGGTAGCACGCCTTGCGCCAACGCCTGTTCCGCTACGTCATCGGAGCCCTTAAGCGCCGCCTGCCCGCCTACGCCGGCGATGGGATTGATGATGAGACCTAACCTGAAACCTGATTGCATTGCGAATAGCCGTTTTGTCTGTTTATGCAGTGCGTGTTGCCGCTGTGGCGTGATTGCGCAGACAGCCTGTGCTGCTGTAACAAAGCCGTCATGCCATTGCCATATCCTGCGTTTAGCTGGTTACCGGGAGGGGTAGCCAGCGGACTCAGCGACACGATTCAGCGACACCATAATGGGAGATAACCATGAGTGTACATGCCTTGCAGACTTGCCGTGAAAGTGCCGAAATTCTGATCCATCCGTCGTCTTGCACCGGTGGTTACCTGCTTGATGAGCAGGACCGCGAAATTGCTATTACCGAGCAAATGGTTCAACACGCCTGTAATGAACTGGAACGCCAATGGGTGGCGGCGCCCCGCCAGGCTAGCCACTAAAGCCCGCAGCTAACCAGTCTGCTGATAAGGCTTGGTTATTCGACCAGCCTAGTTGTAGATGTGAGCACTCCCGCCGCAGCGGGTAGTGCTTGCGTAGCTGATCAAACACCTTCGCAATCTGATCTTCCTGCAAGCTCAACATGGCGGCGCGAAAGCGCGCATCGTCATCACGTACGTCGTATACCCAACGTAGCGCGCGGGCCAACGTCCAGTCTGCGGGCGTCTGCTCATCCACACTTAAATTCGCCAAGCCTGACGTGGGTGCCAGCTCGGTCAAGCTGAGTGTTGCTGGCAATTTAAAGTGAGCGCAAAACGCCTGGTATATCTGCTCGGTACCGCGCAGTTTTCCATCCAGGCTGTACCCCGCCACATGGGGCGTGGCTAACGCGCACAGGCGCGCCAAAGCCAGATCAACTTGAGGCTCCTGCTCCCACACATCCAACGCGACTTGCAGGTCGGGCCGTTGGGGTAACAGCGCAGCAAGCGCCTGATTATCGACTACTGGGCCACGGCTGCTGTTGATCAGCCAGGTGCCTCGCGCCAGCTTGGCCAAACGCTCGGCGTTCAAAAGGTGGCGCGTGGCGTGCGGCCCGTTTTGCTGCAACGGCACATGGCAGCTGATTACATCAGCCTGCGCCAGCACTTCATCCAGACTCACAAAACCGCCCTCGCCACGCTCGGCGCGCGGCGGATCGCAGAGCAGGCAATCCACTCCCAGCGCTTGCAGCGTGCGCGCTAAACGCCCGCCAACCTCACCCACGCCGATGATTCCGACGCGCTGTGAGCGCCAGGCTTTGCCGGTGCGCTCGGATAGCGTGAGCAAACAACTCAGTACGTATTCGACAACGCCGCGTGCGTTGCAACCGGGCGCGCTGGACACCTTCACATCCGCCGCTTGCAGACCCGGCAGATCCAGATGGTCGGTGCCTATGGTGCAGGTGCCAACAAAACGTACCGACGTGCCAGCGAGCAACGCTGGGGCCACCTTGGTAACTGAACGCACCAGAAGCGCATCGGCCTGCATTAAGTGCTCGCGCCGAATCTCGCGGCCGGGGTAGACGCTAATCTCGCCTTGATCGGCGAAGAAGGCGTTCAGCAGGGGGATGTTTTCGTCGGCAACAATACGCATGCAGCAGCTTCCGGAATCGAGGTTTGAGGGCATTGTCAGCGGTGCTTGGCGGGCTGTCCAGCCGGGTTGCGTAAGGCCGTAAATAAACTGCAAGAATGCGCTTGCACTGCCTTAAAGGCGCTGCTTTACTGAACGCAACAAGTCCGGATGTGACTTGGCGGTCAAAACATTATTCTAAGCGTTTCCTGAGGGGCACCACCCCTCTTTTGCAGGACCTGCCTGAGTCAACGGACACCCCGCACAACGCCCATTGTGCTGCTCCTGAGACTGTCCTCACCACCCTGTCGCCATAACCATAAATAACATTGTCTGCACCGGACGATGCCTTGGCGCGTTGAGTTTCTTTAGGCCATTTTTGCCAATAACTGCCCTGTATGACGCGCCGCTATTGGCGTGTCTAGCCAAGACCGGAGACAGGGAATATGAAACCAGAACACCAGGTGGTTGAAGCTTTAGGGCTGTTCCGCATACACACGCATTACTACGCCAGCCCTGCTCCACAGGGCACCGTTATTCTGGTCAATGGTTCGCTTGCGACCATGGCCGCCTTCGCACAGACCGTGCGTTTTTTACAACCGCATTTCAATGTGGTGCTGTTTGATGAGCCCTACTCGGGTGAATCCAAGCACTACAACGCCAACCAGCGGCCGATTACCAAGGAGCAGGAGGCCGGCATACTGCTGGAGCTGATCGCTCACTTTGAGGCCGATCACTTATTGTCGTTCTCGTGGGGCGGCGCCTCGGCATTATTGGCATTGGCGCAGCGCCCACCGACCATTCGCAAGGCGGTGATCATGGCCTTCTCGCCGCTGATCAACAGCGCGATGCGCAGCTATCTTGAATCGGGCATTGATCTGCTGCTCAATAGCGAGCGCCGCCAACTGGGGCTGCTGTTGAACGAAACGATTGGCGAGCACCTGCCCTCGCTGGTCAAACGCTACAACTTCCGACACATCATCAGCCTGGATGAGCATGAGTATCAGCAAATGGCCTTTCACGTGAGCCAGGTGCTCACGCAGGACACACGTTGCTACCTGACAGGCAGTGCGAACATCAATGTGCCGCTCTTGTTCGTTAACGGCGACTTGGATCGTTATACCAGCCCAACAGACGCTCACCACTTCAGCCGTTATTTAGCCGATTGCAGCTATGCAACGGTCCGCGGCGCGGGGCATTTTTTAGATATGGAGAGCCGCGAGGCGTGGGGCCAGACGCGCAATGCCGTGCTGGGGTTTCTCGCAGAGGGCCAGCATCACAGTGCGGCCGGCGCCGAGCATGAGGCACGCCAGCTTGCCTGACTGGCGCTGTGCGTGTCTCGGCGTTATTAGCCTACGCGCGAGTGGTTACAAAGCCCTTCGCGCTGCGCTTGGCTTCATACATGGCCTTATCTGCCAAAATCATAAGCTGTCTCGCCGGTAATGGCTCACCCGGCGGCGCGACCGCGACACCGATGCTACCGCCCACATCCAGTGATTCCCCGGTGTAGTCGATGGGAGCTGCCAGCGCCTTCAGGACAGTGTTAGCAACGCGCTCGGCAGCTGGCTGATCGGTGCAATTGAGCAACACGGCAAATTCATCGCCCCCTTGGCGGGCAATGATGTCCGTTTTATTTACTGACGCGAGCAGCCGTTCTGCGACTACCTGCAACGCCTTATCACCGGCAGCATGGCCGAAACTATCATTAAGTAACTTAAACCGGTCCAGATCTATCATTAACAGGCTGTAAGGGATGGCCCGGGATTGGCGTGCCAACTCCGCCTGGCGCAGTGCCATGTCCAGCACGCGACGGTTGGGCAACCCTGTCAGGCTGTCCAGGTGCGCCATCGCATTCAGCGGCGCAACCAAACGCCGGATAACTAATTGCACGGCAAAAGCCGAGAGCACCAAGCCAACCAAAATCAGCGCCGCGATGACTTTCTCGATACGCTGATAAGGCGCCATGGCGCGTTGCAACGGCACGCTAAGCACCAATTGCAAATCGGCACCTTGGGTCTCAGACAATGGCAACGCGAGCAATTGATATTCCTCCCCATGCAGCTGGCCGCTCAGTACTTGCTCGTCCGGTTGAGCGGGCAAAAGCTGGGCTAACGAATTATTCTGGTCGCCATCGAGCGTGCTGGCCAGCATTTGCCAGTCGCCCTCCTTACCCCGAGATAACACGCTGACCCCCAAGCCGTTCAACTCGCTAAGGTCCTTGACGAAGGCCTCATCTACGGCGAACCCCATCGTCAGTTGAGCACTCGGGCGTGGCGTCATGACCGGAACGGTGGCGAACTGAAAGGCGGATTGTCCATCGGAGTCGGCACTTTCGATATGCATACCACCCTCTTCACTCACCAGTCTTCGCGTATCCAAATCGTCGGGCAACTCGTCCAACCCCGGTTCTACCTTGGCAATGAGCCGTCCTTCAAGGCCACGCACTACGCCTAGATCGGCGCCGATGCGTTTGCCGTGATTATCGAGCATCGACTCAATAGTAGGCCGATCACCGCTTGATAGCGTCTCCCGCAGGCCATAATCAGCCGCGAGTACAGCGGTTGATTGAGCAAGTTGCTGTTGACGCAATTTCAGCAAACGAGTCACCACCTGACTGGCCGTTTGCAGTTCTACTTCCACCGCGCTAATCGCGATGGCGCGGTTGGACTGCAACATCGTAAAAAAACCTGCCAGTTGAATCAGGATCAACAATACAACCAGGCTGAAAGCAATTCGCCACTCGTACGCTTTGTAGTCCATTGTTCGCCCATCAGTTATCGGTTTTTAAAACGAAGGCTATTGCCGCGTTAATGACTGCAACAGACGTTGATAAGATTCAATGCATGCCGCGCCGGTGCAGTCACTCAGATAACCAGCTGCGCATTCAGTTGCATACCAGGCCGATAAAAAGCCAACAAGGCTAAAGCGAAGCGCTGGGGGCGCTCGGCTAAGCCAGCATCCAGATACGCCAACGCCTGGGCATGCACCTTGGCGCGGAAAGGCTCCGAATCCGTCGCCTCGCCACTCAGGTTGTCGGTACTCACGTCAAAACGGTGCCCGCTGGCAGCACAGAATATCCACTCCAGCGCTTGCGGTTTTACTTCTGCCTGCTCAAACACCCTTTGTTGGTCCGCCGTGCGGCCGTCGGGTGCATACCAATAACCAAAGTCCGGCAGCAAGCGTCGATCTGCGCCAGCCACGCACCAGTGCGCCGTTTCATGCAGCGCGCTGCGGAAGTAATCACGGGTAAATAAAATACGATGAGCGCTATTGTCAGCATCCGCCGGCAGGTATTCGGGCTCAGGGTTGCCGCCTACTAAACGGGTATTGAAATCAACCGCGAAACAGCGGTCAAACAGGCTTATGAGATC